>Ga0209726_10003604_pt1 | contig 20762 bp, 19 predicted proteins | sample Subgrocontami54m_FD_187453 | JGI IMG/M metagenome (GOLD analysis project Ga0209726, IMG submission 187453) | Subsurface groundwater microbial communities from S. Glens Falls, New York, USA - GMW46 contaminated, 5.4 m (SPAdes) (version 3) | ecosystem: Environmental > Aquatic > Deep subsurface >... | reverse complement strand
GGCGAGCGGCCCGGAGCTGGCGTCTCTCGGCATGGACGCGAGCGAGTCTCTGGCCCTGGCAGTGTCGCTGCGCAAGTCGGAGGCGAACAACGCGTTCGGCGTGCCGGGGCTCAGCGACCTGGCGATGAACCGGACCGAAGATGTGAACAACGCCGGTTGTGGTCAGCACGGCGGCCTGGGCGCATGGGAGATGCGCCCTTTCCTGTTCATCCGGGGATCCGGATTCCGGGCGGGTGAGACCCGTTCGGACGACACCCGCATTACCGACATCGCGCCGACGATCCTGCACCACCTCGGCCAACCGCGCGCCGGGATGGATGGCTCTCCGCTTCAACGTGATATAGGGAGACGAACACATGACGACACGTGAGACGCTGAGGCAACAGGGCGAGACGATGCGCGCGCGCCTGCATGGCGACCGCCCCCCACCGGCCGAGATCGCCGCCGGCGAATCGACCCCTGGCTTCCGGCAGATGATGACGGAAGCGATCTTTGGGGGCATCTGGGCGCGACCCGGACTCGCCTTGGCCGACCGCATGATCTGCACCCTCGCCGCCTTGAGTCTGCTGCAGCGCCTGCCGCAGCTCCGCCAGTACGTCGCCGCGGCGGCTGACGCAGGCTTGGCACCGCGCGCGATCCTGGAGGTGTTCGTGCAATGCGGCCTCTACGGCGGCTTCCCGACCACGGAAACCGCCGTCGCGGTCGCCCACGAGGTGTTCGCTGACCAAGGCATCGTCGTTCCCGACGAGCCGCCGCGGACCGACACGCTGGAAACGCTGGACGCGCGCGGGCGCGCCCTCCTCCAGGAGCTGCACGGCGAGCGCGGCAGCCATGGCTATGCCGCCCCCGGCAACGCGGTCACCGGGGCGCTCTACCCGACGGCGATCCAGTACGGCTACGGTGAGCTCTGGTTCCGCCCGGGGCTCGAGCGGCGCCAGCGCATGCTGTGCGCCGTGGCGTCCTTCACGGTCCTGGGCCTCGAGAGCCAGCTCAAGAAGTTCGGCCAATCGGCGCTCAGCGTCGGGCTCAGCCGCCAGGAAGTCATCGAGGCCGTCATCCAGACGGCGCCCTACGGCGGCTTCCCGCGCGCGCTCAACGCCCTCGGGACGCTTAGCGACGTGCTCTAAGAGGAATTCGATCCCTCCGGCCAGGGCTCCAGAAGGCGATAGCTCACCTGCCCCATGGCCACGAGTTGCCCCGAGCCCGCGGTGGTGACGTGGACCGTGCTGAAGAGCAATTCCTCCGACCGTTGCTGGACGTGGGCGTCGGCCACCACTGCCTCCGCGGCACCGCTCGGATAACTCACCTGCATGCCAATGGTCGAACCGCGCGCGCCTTCTCGGCTGGGCACCAGCGACCACGAGGCGGTGACGGCCGCGATATCCACGATCGATGCCAGGGCGCCCGCGTGCAGCCGCCCGCGCTCGTCCACGTGCATGGCGGTACATGGCATGTGCAAACGCACCCGACCCGGGCTCTGGTGTAGCGGAGTGATATCCAGCTTCCGGACATAACCATGAAACAGGCGGTGGGCGGAAGAAGGTATCAGCGGCGTGGGAGCCGGCAGCAGGGCGTGCTGAGCCCGCAGACGCGGCGTCTGCCCGGCGTAGTCGGAAGTCTGGTAGCTCAGCAGGCCCCGGCAGATCAGGTTGCCGGCCGGGGCGCGCAGCGCGACGTCGAGGAAGACCAGGCCGCGCCCTCGCCGCAAGACCCGCGCCTCCGCCACCACATCCTCGTCGGCCGCCGGGGCGAGGTACTGTACCGAGAGATCGACGCAGCTCAGGAGGGGGTCCGCGTCAAGATCCACTCCGGTCCAGGCCGCCAGCGTCCCGGCCATGCTCAGCAGCGACGCGCCCGCACCGCCATTCAAGACACCGACTGCGTTCAGATGTTCAGCACGATACGGCAGCACAAGAACAGCACGGTCATGCGCCACTTCGCTGATGGTGACGCCCAGCCATTGCGCAAACGCGACCTGGGCAAAACGTGCTCGCGCCTGCTCGACCCGCCGGGAGCTCTCCGAACTTCCGGTCATCCGTGGTTAGACAGCCGCCTCATGACGTCGGCAGCTCCTTCTCGTAGAACTCGATCATCCCGGTAAGGTGCTCCAGGAGTTCACGAGGCACCGCCATTCGATCCACGATGCCCGCGGCGATCGCATAGGCCACGGGCGCCACCAGGTTGGAGGTGTTATAACGCAGGAAGAGTTCACGCGCCGGGCCTTGATGGAATCGGCGGCCGATCCGTACTCGCGGAGAAGACGTTTCACTCGTTTCGGAATGTCACCCGCCACCTTTCGCTCCCCTGCCTGCCCAACGCGCGCTCAGCGGCCGGCGCAGCCGGGCCCCCGAAGCGAGTTGTTGGACGGTGCGTCGCCACGGTATAGTACCTCCATGAAACTGACCATCGACCTCTCGCCAGCCCAGGCTGACCGGCTGCGTTTGGCCGCGGAGCGTCTCGGGATTGCGCCGGAGGATCTTGCCCGCGCCGCGATCGCGGACCTCCTGGTTGCTCCAGACGAGGAGTTCCAGGCAGCCGCCGAGCGAGTGCTGCGGAAGAACGAGGAACTATACCGGCGCCTCGCTTGATGCGTTACCTCTCCCTGGGGGAGGTCGTCGACCTGCACCGCCGCGTCCTCCAGACAACAGGTGGCGCATCTGGCATTCGGGATTTCGGAGTGCTCGAATCTGTGATCGCCCAGCCCAAAGCCTCGTTCGGTGGCGTTGATCTCTACCCGACTCTGATCGAGAAAGCTGCTGCCCTGGCATTCTCGCTCGTTCAGGGCCACCCGTTTGTCGACGGCAACAAACGCGCTGGACACGCCGCCATGGAGACCTTCCTCGTTCTCAACGGCACCGAGATCGACGCTCCCGTCGGCGACCAGGAACGTCTCATGCTCGATCTCGCAGGGGGTCGGATCGGGCGCAATCAGCTGATCGACTGGCTTCGTCAGCACCTTAGACCCCTCGCATAGCCGTTGCCGTCCAACGCTCGCGGTCAGCGGCCGGGGGCGAGCATCGCGAGCGCCCGGGCCGCTGCACTGCGTCGTTAGAAGGCACATATCAATCGATCGCCGCCTGCGGAAGCGGACTGTATCGGCGCGCGAGCACCGGTGCACGAACCGTCAGATCTGCCCCCTTTGGAAACAAGTCTCGCGCGATGGCGGAGGATCGCGGGGATCGCCAGCCATGGGGCCAGTAGAACCCAGAATTCCTCCGGCATCACCCCGAACGCCCGCGTAAGGATGACGACAAGGCCGCCCAAGAAGACATAGGTTGAAGCTACCTGTCCTAACGAAAGCGGAACCTCCTCAACGAGGTCGCCCTCCCACAAGAATATGTCGATGAACCGCCCAAGTGTCCTATCGAGGAAGCTTGAGCGACGGTCCACGTCGTCGATAACCCGCAAGCTCCGGAAAGGCATGAGAGGGAGCCACGCCAGCGAAACCCACTCCGTCGTCACATACGACCCGTCCTGCTCGAAATCGCGTTTGCCGTAGAGGGCTCGAAATGCAGAGAACGGATTGTCGGCGCGGAAGAACGGGAAACCCGGCTGAATGATGCGCCTCAACTCACCACCTTGAGCCCGGTTTACCGCCGACCGCATAGGGCGTCGGCCCGCCAGAGAATGGTCGATCGTGTCATTCTTCGTGCTCCCCCAGCGCTTCTAATCCTACCGCTTCCGGTCTGACGAGCCACCTCAGCGTTCGTGCGGCTGCGTCGATCTCGGCCACGGCGACAACAGCTGCCAAGATGTGGCGGTGCAGACGGACATAGTATTCCGCGAGCGTTTCTCGCTGCTTTGAGTGTGTCGCGCGACCCAGGACAAGCGCGCGCGTGCACGATCGCTGAACGCACTGCAACAGGCCCGCGGCGGCCTCAGTGATCGATGTGAGTTTCGCTTGGGGCACTCCACCGTTCGCCCTCCATGCGAGGTTCTTACACTCAAGAATCCACTTCCGGTCCTCGGACACCAGGTCGAATCTGTGATCTTTCGGAGGGTGGCCGACCTGCAACGCGACCTCTGGGAGGAGGTGCACCCCAAGCTCGTGCTCTAGAATCGACCGGGCCGCGTCACGGAAGGCCTTGCCCTTTGCCGGATTCGAAAGAGTCGTCATGGTCTCAGATTTGTCCTTCTAACGCTCAGTATCTTGAACTGCGATATCCGGCTGCGTAGTTCTGGATAGCGCGACGATCGAGCCCAGCCGGGCTCCGTCGGCACCCGCGTCTACGCGAACTTGCAGGGCACGCCTTCGTTCCCTTGCCGTGATGCGCCGCGAGAGGCTGCAAGATATCGCCTGGGCTGCCGCGGCCAGCCCGATTTGTTTTCCGGCGTCTGAGGTCATCACAGGATCATCCGGTCGGCGGGGCTGCGAACCCCGGCATGCTCTGCCGCTGTTCACCGGCCCATTCCTCGCTGCGCGCCTAGGCCGCCGCGCCGCTTCGCCGGAGCGCCTCGATCTCCGCCTCGCCGTAGCCGGCTTCGCGCAGCAGCGCGTCGGTGTGCTCGCCCTTCTCGGGCGCCGGGCGCTCGATGCGCGCCGTCCCCGCCGAGAAGGTCAGCGGCGCGCCCAGCAGGTTCAGCGTGCCCAGGCGCGGATGCGTCACGGACTGCACCAGGCCGGAGGCCCGCACCTGCGGGTCCGCGAACACCTGGTCCATGCGATTGATAGGGCCGCAGGCGATGCCGGCCGCGTTCAGCAGCGCCACCCAGTGCTCCGCCGGCGCCGTGCGCGTGAGGGCAGACAGCGCCTCGGTGAAGGCCGCGCGGTTCTCCGTCCTGGCCGCGGCGGTTGCGAAGCGCGGGTCGGAGGAGAGCTCAGGCGCGCCCATCGCCTCGCAGAACTTGCGGTATTGGCCCTCCCCGGAAGCGCCGATGACGATACCGCCATCGGCGGCCTGATACACGCCCATCGGCGTCGCGTAGGGATGGTCGTTGCCGGTCTGCCCCGGCACTTTCCCGTCTACCAGCCAGGTCACCGCCTGGAAGTCGAGCATCGCGATCTGCGCCTGCAACAACGATGTCCGCACCCACTGCCCCTCGCCGGTCACCTCGCGGTCCAGCAGGGCGATCAGGATGCCGATGGCGGCGAACAGGCCGGAGCACAGGTCGGCGACCGGAATGCCGGCGCGCAACGGTCCCTGGCCGGGCATCCCGGTCAGCGACATGAGCCCGCCCATGGCCTGGGCGACCTGGTCGAATCCCGGCCGGTCGCGGTAGGGCCCCTCCTCGCCGAAGCCGGAGATCGAGGCGTAGACGAGACGCGGGTTGACCGCCCGCAGATCCTCGTAACCGATGCCCAACCGGTGCTTCACGTCGGGGCGGAAGTTCTCCACCAGCGCGTCTGCGCGCTCGGCGAGCCGCTTCAGCACCGCCACCCCCTCCGGCCGCTTGAGGTCGAGGACGATGGAGCGCTTGTTGCGCTGCAGGTTCTGGAAGTCCGACCCGTCGCGGGCACCGGTCATGTCGTCCTCGCCCGGCCCCTCGACCTTGATGACCGAGGCCCCCCAGTCCGAGAGCTGTTTGACCGCGGTCGGCCCGGCGCGCACCCGCGTCAAGTCGAGCACGCGAAAGCGCGCCAGCGGCGAGCGGATCATTCGATATGGCTACTCGCTGAGCCAGACCGTGTCGAGCTGGCAGTTCAGGAAGTGACTCGGCGTGATCGTGTACCCGCGGACCTTGGAGAGGTGCGGGATGATCCGGTGCCACTGGAACCCCATGATGAAGTGCACTTCCTCGTCGTACAGCTGCTTCTCGAACTGCCGCAGGAGGCGCCGCCTTTCCTCGGGGTCGAGGGTCCGCGATTGTCGCGCGTACAGGTCGTCGAGCACGGTGTCCTTGTGCTTGCCGTAGTTCACCGGCGACGTGGTGAGGAACCAGTGGAGGTCCATGTCGGGCTCGACGATCGAGTTACACGGTGCGGTGACGGCGACTTCGAAGTCACCGCTCCTCAGCGCCTGGAACCAGGCGGACGTCTCCAGCACCACGTGCTTGACGGAGATGCCCACCTGTCGCCACTGGTCGATGAGCCAGATACCGAACGGCTCGTAGGGCTGCGGCAGCGCGCGGTTGGTGAGCGTGAACGACAGCCCCTCGACGCCGGCCTCCTTCAGCAGGCGGCGAGCCTCGGCCCGGGCCGCGTTGATGTCGCGCCCGTAGCCGGCCAGCTTCTCCAGCTCGGCCGGCGGCGTCGCCCACGGGGTGCCGGGCACCTGGATGCCGGCCACCTCCTTGATCAGCGCGATGCGCGAGAGCGCCTTGCTGCCCTCGTGGCGGTCGAGCGCGAGCGTGAGTGCGCGACGCACACGCTTGTCGTTGTACGGCTTCTTCTGCTCGTTTGGCGTCACCCCGATGGAGCAGTTCCAGGGGCTCTCCTGCACGGTGATCTTGCTGCCGAGCGCGCTCACGAGAGTGTCGCGATCGGTCGGGGTGAAGCCGCGGAACTGGATCATGGCGCGCTCGCCGCGGATGGCCGCCACCTGGGCCGAGGCGGCGGGGATGAAGATGGCGCGGTAGCCGTCGAGGTAGGGCTTGCCCTTGTCCCAGTAGTCCGGGTTCTTCTTGCCGATCCAGTGCGAGCCCCGCACGTACTCCACGAACTTGAACGGGCCGGTCCCCATCACGTTCTTCTCGTACCACTGCGGATCCTTGGCGAGGATGTCGGCCTTGTAGATCCAGTTCCACGGCGAGGACAGGTTGGCGATGATGGACGCCTCCGGCCACTTCAGCCGGAAGACGATGGTATCCGCCGTCGGCGCCTCCACGGCCTCGACCGCCCTGTAGGCGGCCTGGCGGCTCGAGACGAGGCCGGGCCCTGGGAAGATGATCTTGTCGTAGGAGGCCTTCACGTCCTTCGACGTCATCACGCTGCCGTCGTGGAACTTCACGCCCTGCCGCAGCTTGAAGGTGTAGGTGCGCTTGTCGCCGGAGGCGGTCCAGGACTCGGCCAGGTCGCCGACGAACTTCGTACCCGTCTTGTCGAAGGGGTCCACCCGCAGGAGGGTGTTGTAATGGGGCCCGATCGGGTGGAGCATCGCGAACGTCTCTTCCCGGTGCCCGTCGAAGCCCGGCGGCTCGGCGGCCACCACGAAGACCAGCTCACCCCCGGACCGCGGCTTGTCCTGGGCGGAGGCCCGGACTGCCGGCCCGAGCGTCGCGATGATGGCGAAGCAGGTTAGGATCCACAGTGACGGTGTGACTCGCTGCCTCAAGGTTGACCTCCGAAGATGTGAAAGGGTGCCGCGTATGTTAGCACACCGCGGAGGGCGAGAATCTAGCTGCTTGCCCGCTGCCGCGTAGGTCTCCGATGACGCGGCGAAGCCGCTCGGCATCGCCGGGCTTCCGGACCGGGAGGCTGAACTCGATCCGCGTCGCGAAGTCGCCGTAGCGTCGGAGAATCTTCTGCGCGACGTCATCCCAGCTGCCGACGATGGCGATCTCCTCTATCATCTCGTCGGAGACGTGCCCGGGCATCTCCTCCCACCGCTGCTGGACCGAGAGCCCGTGGAGCTCCTCGACCAGTCCTCCCCACCCGTGGGTCTCGAACACCGCGCGGTACGTGCGGGTCGAGGCGTAGAAGGCGATGCGGGCGCGGACGTCTCTCAACCGATCCGCGCGCTCGCGCTCGTCGTCCCCGACGGCGACGAGCGGGCTGATCGCCACCTCGAAGCTCTCGAGCTTCCGCCCGGCGCTCCGGGCGCCCGCCTCGACGTGCGGCAGCATGACCTCCGTCATGAACTTCCGCGTCGTGATCGGGTGCGGCCGGATCCCGTCGCAGGTTTCCCCTGCGAGCCGGCAGATGTGCTTGTTGATCGCGGCCACGTGGATCGGGACGTGCGGGTGCTCGATCGGCCCCGGGTTAAAGAGCGGGACCATGACGGAGAGGTTGTAGTACGTGCCGCGCACATCGAGCGGGGTCCCGCGCTGCCAGCAGTCCCAGATCGCCCGGAGCGCGCGGATGTACTCGCGCAGGCGCGGGACCGGCGGCGCCCACCCGATGCCGTAGCGCCGCTCGATGTGCCCCTTGACCTGGGTGCCGAGGCCCAGGATGAACCGCCCGCGGGACAGCGTCTGGAGGTCCCAGGCCATCATCGCGGTGATCGTCGGGCTTCGCGGAAACGCGATCGCCACCGCCGTGGTCAGGTCGATCCGCTCCGTCGTGGTCGCCGCCAGCGCGAGCGGGATGAACGGATCCGTCTTGATCTCGCCCGTCACGAACCCGTCGAACCCGAGCGTCTCGATCTCGCGGGCGCCGTCCCGCACCGACGCTAGATCCAGCTTGGGCGCGCCGCGCAGCCCCGGATCCAGCTTGCCGAGCGGTAGCTGCGTCTCGACCTTCATCCTGCACCTCCTTCACAGGGCGGTCAGCGTGAGCTCCAGCCGCCCCTCGGTTTGGCGCGCCACGAGGCTCTTGCCCCAGGCGGCGTCGTCCGTCGCCGGGAAGTCGGCGCGGTAGTGGCTGCCGCGGCTCTCGCGCCGCGCCCGCGCGGCCGTGACCACGAGGCGGCCGACGAGCAGCAGGCTCTGCAGCTCGAGCACCCGCCAGAGGTCGTCAGGATCGCCGACCCGGGCGGTGCCGAGCGCCGCCTCCACCTCGGCGATGTCCCCGAGGCAGCAGGCGAGGGAGTGCTCGTCGCGAACGATCGCCACCCTCGACATCCCGCGGCGGAGCCGCTCGATCAGCTCGCCTGGGCGATGGCGGCCTCCCGGACGATACATCGCCGCCAGGCGCTTCGCCTCGGCATCGAGCGTGGTCGCGGCGATCTCCGGTGCCGTCGCGGAGGCCGCTCGCGTGGCCGCGGCGCGTCCGGCGCGGTCACCGAACACCTGGCTCGTCATCAGCATGTTGCCGCCGAGCCGGTCGGCGCCGTGCGGTCCCGCGGCAGCTTCTCCGGCCGCGTAGAGACCATCGACCGTCGATCGGCCGTGCTCGTCGATGACCAGCCCGCCGTTGAAGGCGTGCCCGAAGATCGCCACCTCGATCGGCGCCGCCGCCGGATCGATGCCGTGCTCGGCAAGCACCGTTCGCAGATATTCCCAGCGCAGCCTGACGGCGGTCGGCAGGTCGTCGATCCTCGCATGGCGTTCACGGAAGTCGAGCGCGATGCCGCCGTGCGCCGTCCCGCGCCCTTCGAGCAGCTCGGTGTGCGCGACGTCGATGAAGCGGTCGGGGCCCCGGCTGCTGAACGGGTAATGGGTGGCCCGGCGGCCCGCGCACTCCTCCGGCGAGAGACCGGCCGGCAGGTACCGCGGGAGGAAGGCCACGCCGCCCCCGTTGCGCATCTCGGGCACGAGACGCCACAGGTGCGGCGACAGCAAGTACGTGACGGGGTGGATCACGCCGAAGCCGCACTGGATGTACTCGAGGTTGGCGAGATCGGCACCCGCGCCCAGGGCGAGCGCGTAGCCGTCGCCCGTGATCTCGGGTGGAACGAGGCTCGGCGTGAACAGCCGCGCGGCCCCCCCGGTGCAGAGGATGGTCGCCTTCGCGCGGACGGCGGCGAGGCGGCCGTCTCTCCCGAGGAGCGTGGCCCCGCGACACGCGCCGCCGGTCACCAGCAGGGACGTGACGAGCACCCGCTCCCGGACGTCCACGCCCCGCTCCTCGAGCGCGGGTCTGAGCGCGTGGATGATCGAGTGGCCGTGCCCGCGGATCCAGTACATCCGCGGCCGGGACGCGAAGCACCCGGTCGAGATCACCGGACGGCCGTCCGCCGTGTCGAGCTCGACGCCGCGCGCGACCAGGTCGTGAAGGACCCGGGGCGCCTCGCTCGCCACGACGCGCGCGAGCCGCTCGCTGCACATACCCTGCGCGGCGCTCACGATGTCCTTGAAGTGCTCCTCCGGCGTGTCATCGGGGTCCGCCAGGCCGGTCGCGGCCTGGAAGCCGCCGACCGAGGAGACGCGATAGGCCGTGGCGCCGCTGCGGCCGAGGAGGCCCTTCAGCGCCAGCATCACGCGGGCACCGGACTCCGCGGCGCTCAGCGCGGCGCGCGCGCCCGCGCCCCCGCCTCCGATGACCAGCACGTCCGTGTCGACGATCGGGACCATTCGCGCCTCCGCGTCACCTCTCCCGGCGCCGAAGCCTAGCACGGGCTATGCGTGAAAACAGCGCCACCCTCACCCCGACCCTCTTGATCGAAGAGGGAGAGGGAGCCGTTTCGATCCCCTCGCCCCCAAAGGGGGAGAGGGACAGGGTGAGGGGGCGGCGGACTGGGCGCGGACCGGGCCGTGCTCACCGCCGCGCCGGGGCCGGGGTCTTCGCGGCGATCGCCGCGCCCGCCAGCGCGACGACCACCGCCACCGCGCAGCCGCTCGCGAACGTCCCCGTGAGATCCCGGATCCAGCCGGTCATCGCGGGCCCGACGATCGCGCCGACGAAGCAGATGGAGTTGAGGAGGCCGAACGCGACACCGAGGTTCGCCTCCGCGACCAGCTCGCCCAGGAGCGCGTACAACGAGCCCCAGATCCCCCAGACGAAGAACGCGGCGATCGCCAACGTCACGCCGAGCCCCACCGAGGAGCCGCGGGCGAGCGCCAGCGCCATTCCCGCCATGCTCACCGCGAGCGCCGCCAGGCCCGCGGCCATGACCGTCGTGTGCCGTACGCCGCGCCGGCGCAGCCGGTCGTCGCCCCACCCGCCCGCGATCAGGCCCGCCACCGCGGCGAGCCCCTGGAGACTCGCCAGCGTCCCGACGCGCGCGAGCCCCTGCACCCCCGTCTCGATGAAGAACATCGGCGCCCACGTCGCGAGGACGAACTGCACGTAGATGCCGCACGCCCCCGCGGCGCCGAGCACCCACACGGCGCGCACGGCCAGGACCGCCCGCAGGCGGGGCCAGAGCGCGGCGGCGCCCGCGGACGGCGGTGTCGGCGGCACCCAGCGACCGATCGCGAGCGCCGCGCCGAGCGGCGCCAGCGCGAACAGGAACAGGACGACACGCCAGGACAGCGCCTCGGCGAGCACGCCGCCCGCCATCAGCCCCAGGGTGATGCCGAGCCCTGGGCCGGTGAACGACACCCCCTGGCCGAGCCCGATCCTCTCGCGCGGGGTCACGGAGGCGATGATGGCGCGATCGTTGGAGAAGAGCGACCCCTGGCCCGCTCCCGTCAGCAGCCGCGCCGCGACCAGCGCCGCGAACGAACCGGCCAGCCCGGTCAGCGCCGTCGCCGCCGCGACACCGACGAGCCCGACGAGGAGGACGCGGCGCCGACCGAACCGATCGCCGAGCAGGCCGGAAGGCATCTGCATGGCGATGTAGGCCCAGAAGAACGCGGACGTGAGCGCGCCGGCCTGGGCGTACGAGAGGTCGAACTCGCGGATGATCGGCGGCAGCAGCGCCGAGAAGCCGACGCGGATCACGAAGTTCGCGGCCCAGGCGAAGACGAACACAAACCAGACGACGACGTAGGACACTGCCACGCGGCCCAGCCTAGCACGCTCCGCCGTGCCGCATCGACAGCGAAAACCCGCGCGTCGCGGCGCTCAGCTCGTCCAACGAGATCTTTCCTCGCGCACCTGGGCCTGCCCTCGACCGGGGAGCTCTCCGGGGCCGGCCCCTTGATCTTCCCGCGTGCTCGATCTACCGTGGTCCCGGCGCGGGGCGCCGTGGGGGCGTGTTGCGCCGGCGTAACCCGGTGACGGAGGGCAAGGCGACATGACGACGGGAACGGACCTCTCGCTCGACTCCAAGTACCGCGTCGAATCCGGCCGCATCTTCCTCTCCGGCATCCAGGCGCTGGTGCGGCTGCCGGTGGACCAGCACCGCGCCGACCGGCGACGGGGCCTGCGCACGGCCACCCTCATCTCCGGGTATCCGGGCTCTCCCCTCGGCGGCTTCGATCTCAACCTGCTGAGGGCCGCCGCGCTGCTGGGCGAGCACGAGATCCGCTTCATCCCGGGCCTCAACGAGGAGCTGGGCGCCACGGTGGTCTTCGGCGGCCAGCTCGCGGGCGAGTTCCCGAAACCCAAGTACGACGGGGTGCTGGGCATGTGGTACGGCAAGGCCCCCGGCGTGGACCGCACCGGCGATCTCTTCCGGCACGCGAACTTCGCGGGCGTGGGGCCCCACGGCGGGGTGCTGGCGATCGCCGGGGACGATCCGGTGGCGAAGTCCAGCACCTTCCCGACGGCCTCGGAGCTGGCCTTCTACGATCTCGGCTTCCCGGTGCTCTTCCCGGGCAATGTCCAGGAGGTGCTGGATCTCGGGCGGCTCGGCTTCGAGCTCTCGCGCTACTCCGGCTGCTGGGTCGGGTTCAAGATCGTGACCAACGTCTCCGACGAGGTGGGCACCGCGGAGGTCGCCCCGGACCGGATCGCCATCGCCGATCCGGCTTTCGAGCACGAGGGCAAGCCCTGGCGAGCCACGCATGGCATGGTGCGCTTCCCGCCGTGGGGCCTCGAGATGGAGCGGGAGCTGTTCTCCGGCCGCCTCGAGGCGGCCCGGGCCTTCGCCGCCGCGAACCGCATCAACCGGATCGCGGTGAGCACGCCGCAGGCGTGGCTCGGCATCGCCGCCGCGGGCAAGACATTCCACGACGTGCGCGAGGCCCTGGGCGCGCTTGGGCTCGACGACGATGCGCTGCGCCGCCACGGCATCCGTCTCCTTCAGATTCGCATGCCGTTCCCGCTTGAGCCGGGGCTCGTCCGCGAGTTCGCGCGGGGGCTCGAGGAGCTGCTGGTCATCGAGGAGAAGCGGAGCTTCGTCGAGCTGCAGATGAGAGAGATCCTGATCGACGAGGCCGGGCATCCGAAGGTGACGGGCAAGCGGGACGAGCAGGGCCGCGTCCTCGTGCCGGCTCATGGCGAGCTGGACGCCGACGGGATCGCGCTCATCCTCGCCCGCCGTCTCGAGCGGCGGATCCCGCTCCCCTCGATCACCGCCCGGGCGGCGCTCCTCGAGGCGCTGCGCGACCGCCCGGCGCCGATCACCCTCAGGCGCCAAGCCTGGTTCTGCTCAGGCTGCCCTCACAATCGCTCGACGGTGGTGCCCGAAGGGTCGTTTGCGGGTGGCGGAATCGGCTGCCACTCGATGGCCTTGACCATGGACCGCCACAACGTCGGCCTCACCGCCATGGGCGGCGAGGGCGCCCACTGGGTCGGCGCCGCGCCCTTCACGGAGACACCGCACTTTTTCCAGAACCTCGGCGATGGCACCTTCTGCCACTCGGGCTCGCTCGCGATCCGCCAGGCCGTCGCGGCGGGGACCAGCATCACCTACAAGATCCTCTACAACGCCACGGTGGCCATGACGGGAGGCCAGACCGCCGCCGGCGCCTTCGAGGTGCCCGCGCTCACGCGCCTGCTCGAGGCCGAGGGCGTCCGGCGGATCCTCGTGCTCGCCGACGATCCGGCCAAGTATCCGCGCGGCGCCCGGTGGGCTCCCGGAGTCGAGGTCTGGCAACGCGGCCGTCTCGACGAGGCGCAGCGCCTCCTGCGCGACACTGCCGGCGTCACGGTCCTGATCTACGACCAGCACTGCGCGGCGGAGAGGCGGCGGCTGCGAAAGCGCGGCCGTCTCCCGGCTGCCGAGCGTCGCGTGGTGATCAACGAGGCGGTGTGCGAGGGCTGTGGCGACTGTGGCGCCAAGTCCAACTGCATGTCGGTGCAGCCCGTCGAGACCGAGCTCGGCAGGAAGACGCAGATTCATCAGGCCTCGTGCAACACCGACTACACCTGCCTGGAGGGGGACTGTCCGTCCTTCGTCACCTTCGCGCCACGCGACGGAAGCGCCCGCCGCCGGCGCCCGGTCCCTTCGCAGCCCGACCTCCCCGACCCCGTGCTCCGGGTTCCCCGCGACTGTCACGTCGTCATGACGGGCATCGGCGGCACGGGCGTCGTCACGGTCAACCAGGTGCTCGGCACCGCGGCGCTCCTCGACGGGCGCCACGTGCGCGGCCTGGATCAGACCGGGCTCAGCCAGAAGGGCGGCCCCGTCGTCTCCCACCTCAAAATCTCGGAGGCTCTGCCCGACTTCTCCAACAAGGTCGGGATGGGAGGCGCCGACTGCTACCTCGGGCTCGACGTCCTCGTGGCGACCGCCCCCACGAACCTCGATCGCGCGGCGCCGGAGCGGACGGTGGCCGTGCTCTCCACGAGCGCGGTCCCCACCGGGCCGATGGTCGCCTCGCCCGACGCGCGCTTCCCAGATCGGGGCGATCTCCTCGCCACCGTCAACCGCGTCACCCGCAAGGACGACAACGTGATGCTGGACGCGGTGGGGCTCGCCGAGGCGCTGTTCGACGATAACCTCATGGCCAACCCGATCATGCTGGGCGCCGCCTACCAGGCCGGCGCCATCCCCGTCTCCGCCGCCTCCATCGAGGCTGCCATCGCGCTCAACGGCGTCGCCGTGGAGACCAACACACAAGCGTTCCGGGCGGGGCGCCGCGCGGTCGCCGATCCGTCATGGGCCGCCACGCTCCCGCACCCACGCCTGGGGCAGGTCCCGCTGGCGCCCGCGCTCACGGACGACGCCCTGCGCCTCGTGGAGGCCTCCGGGGCCACGGGCGAGCTGCGCCGGCTCCTCGCCCTCCGCGTGCCGGAGCTGATCGCGTACCAGGATGTCCCGTACGCGGCGGCGTATGCCGGGTTCGTGGCGCGCGTGGCCGCCGCCGAGCGGGCGGCCATCCCGGGCGAGACGCGCCTCGCCGAGGCCGTCGCGCGGTGCCTCTTCCAGCTCGCGGCGTACAAGGACGAGTACGAGGTGGCCCGACTCCACCTGGCAGGAGACCTCGCGCGGCGGATCGAGCGCGAGTACCCGCAGGGCGCGGAGATCCGCTACCACCTCCAGCCTCCGCTGCTGCGGGCGCTGGGGCTCCGGCGAAAGGTCGCGGTGGGGCGGTGGATCGAGCCGCTCTTCCGCTTCCTCGTCCGCCTGCGCCGCCTGCGCGGCACCGCGCTCGACCCATTCGGCCACGCCCGCGTGCGGCGGGTGGAGCGGGCGCTCGTCGCCGAGTACCGGGCCCTGGTCGAGCAGGCGCTCAGCACCCTCTCGCCGGTGACCCACGAGCGCGCCGTGATGCTCGCGAGCCTGCCCGATCAGATCCGTGGCTACGAGGACGTGAAGCTGCGCAACGTGGCCCGCTTCCGGGAGGAAGCACGGCGGCTGGCATTCGCGCCACAACAGCCGGCCCAACGCTGACGCGCGGCCGTCGGCCCGGGACGGGACCGGGCTCGGATGCCGGCCGCGGCGGCCGAGGGATGCGACGGCGCCCCGCCGCCGGGCCGCTCAGCCGTACACCATCGAGTCATGCGACCGGCTGTATCGTGTTGACCAAGTCGCGACCGGAGGTTGGGGGCGGTAACGGCTTGCCATCCCTTCGGTAGAGATCGACTGCCTCCTCAACGATCCGGCACAGCTCGTCAAAAACGGCCTTCTCATCACTGCCGTGGCAGCCTCCGTAGATCAGCCCCGGAGAGCTGCCGACATAGCACTGATCCGCCTCAGACCACTCCACGATCTTGATGTATCTCGCACTGTCCTTCATTTCTTCGACTCCTCAATGGCCGCCTCCGGCCTCGAGCTTCGGAACCTGGCAATGCCGTAGCCCACGCCGCCCTTTGCGGCAACAACGTCCTCGTAGCCGTCTTTGAACTCGACGTCCAGGAGCTCCGCCCCGCGACGAATTGCCTCCGCGGCCAGGCGTTCGACGATGCTCTCGTGCATGGGGCGCATCGATGCCTGGCCTCCAGGCGTCAGCCGTCGAGGCGCCATGCCGCCTCCTCGAACCGACGCCGCCACTTCACGCTCAGCTTCTCGTCATCAGCCAGGGCCTTGAGCGCTTCGCGCGATAGAGGCACCGGAAGGTCCATGAGCGCTCGTAGCACCTGGTTGAGGTACGTCCGAGTGGCTGGCGATGACGGGACGCGATAGAACTCGGCCTTCAGCGCGTCAGCCGCTGCCTCCGATGGAAAGAACGAGACCGCGCGGACGAGGACGGCCATACGCGTCAAATCGCCCCCATGAACTCGCATGAGCCCGAGGAGGAAGATACCCGCCTCCGGCCGCTCGTTTCTGGCCATCGTCCCGAGGAGGTTCCACGCGTCGCTGGCGCGGCCCACATCGAGGTTTACGGCCTGGCGCAAGATCGGTTCGATCGGGAACGTCCTGAGGTCGAACTCCGGCATCATTCGAGCTCGAACCGTCATCTTACCTCTTCGTTTCCTCTCCCGCGTCAACGAACTGCATCAGCGGCGATGGCCGCTCTGCGAGTCTCGTGTTCATCCTCGTGCGCACGCGGCCCTCGGCCGCTGCATGCGGTTGTTGGGCGGATCGCCACCTTAGCCCGTACTTCCCAGTGCCTCGGGAATCGCCTCGCACGCAGACCTCAGCCGAGGCATGTCCTCCCCGAGCGCGCGCTGGACCTGATCAAGATCGACCCCCAGATACGAATGAACGAGCACGTTGCGAAGGCCGGCCAATGCTGCCCAGTCGACATCGGGCCGTCGTTCCTTGGCGGCGTGACTGAGCCGCTGCGTGGATTCGGCCATCGTCTGGAGATTCCGTAGCACCGCATCCTGCACGAGAGACGAGGAAAAGAAGGCTTCTCGGCCCCCCGGCGATGTACTCCTCAATCCTGGAGATGCAGCGGAGAACGTGTCCAAGGTAGACGCGGTCGTCCTTCACAGGGGGACCGCCTCCTGGAGAACACGATCGCGGAGGAGCTGGTCCAGGCCACGCTCCGTCACGACCTGAACGCGTCGGTCCAGCAGGGCCTCCAACTCAGCCACAAGTCCTCCTGGAAACCACGCGCTTGTCCTTGGTCCGACGTCCACAAGTAGGTCCAGATCGCTCGCCGGGCCTGCGTCGCCCCGGGCCATCGACCCAAATACCCGGACCCGCGTGACCCCGTGGCGATGGGCGACGGACAGAATCTCATCTCGCCGAGACTTCACAAGATCGACCATGACCTCCTCCAGCGCAACTCAAGTGAATTTCGCGACACTGAGACCTGCATCTCCGCCCAACGTGCGGTATCAGCCGCGGCTGCATGCCGCGGTTCGGCGCGTGGCTGCCGCTACTTGTAAACATCGCTTCGGTGTCGTACGACGCGGACGTCCACAGAAGCGCACGTCGTCGTCGAGCGAGTAGATGACGCGGTAGTCTCCGACGCGAATTCGCCACAGGTCGTCGGCCCCTTGCAGCTTGACGCATCCACGCGGCCTTGGATCTTCCGCCAGAGCCTCGACACGGGAGATGATCCGTCGCGCCACGCCGGCCTCCAGGCGTTCGAGTTCGCGCCGAGCCGAGCGCGCGAAGACAACAGCGTACTCAGCCACGCCGCCGCCGGCGGCCGAGGACGCGCTTCTTGACCGTCTCCAGCGGCTCGCGCGGCTCGGAGGCCCGCTGCTCGGCCAGGACCCGGTCGTAGAAGTCTTCCCACAAGCGCGCCTGGCTCTTCAGGTCGATCTGAACAGCTGTCCTGCGGCCAGTGTCATCGACAAGAAACCGAACTCCTCTCGCCATTGCGTTTCCCTTTCTCCTCCTGCGCCGAACTGCTATTCGACTGCAAGACCGTCATCTGCGGCGGGGTGCCGGCATCCAACAGTGGATGCGAGCATCTCTACCTGCATGTCGCCCGGGCATCTGCATGGAGATTCTCGCCACTCGATCCCTGGCATCCACTGTTGGATGCGGGTTCGTCGACGATGCGACCGTTCAGGCCGAGCGCGACCACGCGGTCGTAGCGTAACTGCCAGACCCTTCGCTCTGGATTCCAAGTTCCACCGGCCTGCTTCACCCGGTCGCGCAGGGCCACGTCGGCAAAGGCGACGCGTAGCCCGACGATCTGGTCGTGGGCGAAGCGAAGCCGTAGCGATAGCGCACGCAGATGAGGCGGTCACCGTACTGCGCGAGGAGCTGCTTGGTGCCCTTCTGGCCCGGCTCGTGGACCGCGGACGCGGATCCGCACCGGCGGCCCTCCGACCGCAGCGCGTACGAGAGCGGAAACTCCCTGGGAACGCTGGTCATGACCCGGCTGGCCCTCTGTCAGCGAACACGGTAGACGACGAGCCTGGGTCACGCAATGTCCCATTTCCCCGCTGTTGGCACCATGGTTCTGAGGCAGCCGGCTCATTTCTTCGGGGACCCATCAGCGCTAACGTGGAGAGCGGGCCGGCCGACGTCACGCTGAGGCGGCTCGAAGCTGCGCCGGGGTGGGCCCTCGAGGCGCGGTCGAGCGCAGGCGGTGGCGGCGAGGCCGGCGGAGGAGACCCCGATGAGCCAGCGCCTGCTCGCTCGCGCCCTGGTCGCCGCCACGCTGGCGCTGGCCGCATGCGCCACCATCGGGGATGTGCCGGGGCTGGCACTGCGCGCCCAGCACGCCCTCGGGGTCAGGCGCCTGCTGGTGCTGGGAGTCTCGTTCCCCGGGATCGAGCCCGGCAGGACGCTGGCCCAGCTGAGAGAGCATGTGCTCGAGCGCTCCGCCGAGTACTACGCCGCGCAATCCCGGGGAAAGACGACGCTGGTGGGCGAGGTCAAGGGCTGGTACCGCCTCCCCCGCCCGATCGAGGACTACGCGGTCTCGCCGCACAACGTCGAGGTGGACCGCAGGCGCGTTCGGCTGCTGGTCGAGGACGCCCTCAGCGCCGCCGAGAAGGACGTCGTCTTCGCCGGCTACGACCACATCGCCATCACGGTGGGCGTCGAGACGCGGCCCGGCACGGGCTACGGGATGATCGCCTACTCGGCGAACCCCGGCATGCTCTCGACGAACATCCGCCGGGGCCAGGTCCGCATGTGGGAGCTCCAGACGCGGGGCGGCCAGCGCTTCGCGGGCGGGATCGTCGTGGTGGCGCAGAACGCCCACACGGGTCACATCGTCCACGATCTGGCCCATGCCCTCGGCGGCGGCGTCGGGGGCAAGCGCCCGGTCCCCGACCTCTGCGACACGGTGCTGCACACCTCCACGGAGCTGGCGATCACCCAGCCGGCGAAGGGCTCGGCCACCTCCGGGTCTGCCGGGATATACTCGGGCGCGGGGGACGGGGCCGCATGCCAACTGCGACACGCGAGTTCCAGGTGATGGTGAAGCCCGGGGGCGCTATCTGCAACCTGGACTGCACCTACTGCTACTACCTCGTCAAGGACGAGCTCTACCCCGGAGGCGGGCCTCGCCGGATGCCCGACGAGGTGCTGGAGCGCTACATCGTCCAGCACCTCGAGGCCTGCCCGACTCCCCTCGTCTCTTTCGCCTGGCACGGGGGCGAGCCCACCATCCTGGGGCTCGACTACTTCCGGAAGATCGTCGCGCTCCAGCGAAAGCACCTGCCGCCGGACCGCCGCTGTGCCAACGGGATTCAGACCAACGGCACCTTGATCGACGAGGAATGGGCGACATTCCTTGCCGCCGAGGGTTTCTACGTCGGACTGAGCCTCGACGGCCCGGCCGATCTCCACGATCGGCACCGGGTGACCAAAGGACAGCGCCCGAGCCACCGGGAGACGATGCGCACGCTCCGCCTCCTCCAGCAGCACGACGTCCGGCACGATGTCCTCTGCGTCGTCCACGCCGACAACGCGCGCCACCCCACGCGCGTCTACCGCTTCTTCAAAGACGCAGGCGTCAGGTACCTCCAGTTCCTGCCGCTGGTCGAACGGCGTCCCGACGGGACGGTGAGCGAGCTGACGGTGCCCGCCGAGGCCTACGGGGAGTTCATGTGCGAGGTGTTTGATGAGTGGGTGCGGCACGACGTCGGCCGCGTCATCATCCAGGCCTTCGACGAGGCGCTCCGGCCGGCGCTGGGGATCGAGCACGCCCTCTGCATCGTGCGCGAGACCTGCGGGGACGTGCCCGTGGTCGAGCACACCGGCGACTTCTACTCCTGTGACCACTTCGTCAACCCCGGCCACCGGCTCGGCAACCTCCGCGAGACCCACTTGGCCGATCTCGTCGAGAGTCCCGCCCAGCGGGCCTTCGGCGACGCCAAGCGCGACACGCTCCCCCGCTACTGCCACGAGTGCGATGTCCGCCCCTGGTGCAACGGCGGGTGTCCCAAAGACCGCCTCATCCAGACCCCGCACGGCGAGCCGGGACTCAACTACCTCTGCCAGGGCTTTCAACGGTTCTTCCGCCACACACGGCTCTACTGGCAACAGGCGGCAGCGCTCATCCGTGTCGGGCGCCCACTCGATGCCCTCATGGAGCAGGTGCGGGCGGCCGACGCGCAGGCCCGCGCGCGGGCCGGCCGCAACGATCCCTGCCCGTGCGGCAGCGGCCGCAAGTTCAAGCGCTGCTGCCTCCGGTAGGCATCAGTTGAATCACGCAATCACCCGATCCTCCGAAGCACGAGGTTGCCTAGACCCTCTCAGGGTACCCCCCGCTCGGTTCGTGGCGCACCCGCTCCTCATCACTGATCACCTCATCCGCGCGCAGTCATGGCCCGCCTTGCCCTAGGACTTCTGGAGCATGGCCACCAGCGGATCGAGATTCTTGGGGTCGGGCTTGAGGGTGCCTGGTGGCACGCGCGTGATGAGCTCCACGACTTTGTCGTTGAAGGGTGTCGGGATGCCGACGTGACGTCCCTGCTCGGAGACGTAGCCGTTGAGGTATTGCACCTCGGTGCGGCGGCCGCGCATCACGTCCTGAAGGAGCGAGGGGCGCCCGCCGGCCAGTTCCTTGGCCCGTTCGGCCATGTCGCGCTCGACGTCTGCGAGCCCACGGCCCTGGACGGCGTCGACGAAGCGCTGGGCCTCGATGCCCCAGATCGGCTCGACCTCGTGGCCGCGTGCGCGACCCACCAGGATCGCTTCGGCGGCGAG
>Ga0209726_10003597_pt1 | contig 20790 bp, 18 predicted proteins | sample Subgrocontami54m_FD_187453 | JGI IMG/M metagenome (GOLD analysis project Ga0209726, IMG submission 187453) | Subsurface groundwater microbial communities from S. Glens Falls, New York, USA - GMW46 contaminated, 5.4 m (SPAdes) (version 3) | ecosystem: Environmental > Aquatic > Deep subsurface >... | reverse complement strand
ACTGCTGGCCCTGGTCGCGCAAACCATTAGCGGAGCTTGCGCGGACCAGACAGTGGTGTGCTCGCGCTTCGGCGGGGCGAGCTTCGCCCTGGCTGCGGTGAACCTCGATGCGAGCGCTGCCGGCGTTCTGGCCGCCGCGATCAGTTCCCGCGTCGAATCGGCCATTGCCGAGCAGGCGCTGACCGGGGAGATCCAATTCCATTGCGGCGCGGCGCATTTCGATGCGGGCGCGCCGCCGTTGCCCGAGTTGCTGGCCGCGGCAGATCTGGCTTTGACCCGTGCGCAGGAAAAAGGACCCGACACCTTTGACCTCATCGCGCTGAGCGAGATCGACCGGCGCGGGCGCGGTTCGCTCGCCTGGCGCGAGCAGATCGAGGGCGCGATCGAAACCGGCAAACTGGCGCTATACACGCAGACCGTCCTCAGCCTGCCCGGACGCGCGCTAATGCAAAGCGAGGTGGTCACACGCATTCTCGATGACGGAAGCAACCCCATACCCGCGGCACAGTTCCTGCCGATGGCCGCGCGCCACGGCCTGTTGCCCCGGCTCGATTGCCGCGTGCTTGAGATGCTGATTGCCCGGATTGACGCCGGCGCGAGCCTTGCGCCGGTGATCGCGGTCAACGTTTCGGCGCAGACCGTGGCCGATGCCGCCTCGCGCCGCCGCCTGATCGATGCGCTACAGGGGCGGCGCGATATCGCGGCACGCCTGGTGTTCGAAATGACCGAGTTCGGTGTGATCCAGGTTCCAGCGCTCAGCCTGAACTTCGCCGCCGAGATCAGACGGCTCGGCGCGCAGTTTGCGATCGACCATTTCAGCCTGCACCGCGATTCGCTGCGGCAACTGCACTACCTGCTGCCGCATTACATCAAACTCGCGCCGGTCTATACGAATGAACTGGCCGAAAACCAGGACAGCCGTTTCATCGTGTCGTCGCTCATCCGTATCGCGCAACCGCTCGAAATCCCGATCATTGCACAGGCCGTCGAGTCCGAACCCCTGATTCTGCTGCTCGAGGAAATGGGATTTGCCGGATACCAGGGCTATGCAAGCGGACGGCCCGTGCCGATCGCTTAAGGATAGCGTACTGTATTCTCGGCCCCGATCACAACTGGGCCGACAAGGGCAGGCCGGTCCTGTTCGAGACGATGGCTTTCATCGATGGGGTGTCCGCTGATATGGAGCGGTTCAGCGACAAAATGCTTGCGCTCGTTGCGGCATTATTTGACGCGCGGGAACGAGGCTTTTATTCCGAGGAGGAGTGGCGGCGCTGGCGCAAGCCTGCTCCTTTATACCCCCAAACCGGCACCGGCCCGCCCGCGTGACGGGTTTTTGTTGGGTGTTCCGATTGATGGGTTTTCAGATGGTATTTGCTAACGCTGTTTTTATAACTACTTTAAAAACATATATTTAAATATATAAATGGCGGAGAGGGAGTCCGCCTCGTTAGTGTCCAATAAATTCCAGTTACATTCATTTTTCTTTCGTTTCATAGAGTGAGAATTGCAATTATTGTCTTGACTCTTCTTTTACCGTCCACTACTATCTAAATATCAAACGTGGGTAGAAACGGGGGTGACAAATGAAGCGTCAATTGCTCAGACTTTCCCAAAAGGCAGTAGTCAACAAGAGGGTGCCGGGATACTACCCGGACGGCGGAGGATTATATCTACAGGTAAGTGAATCGGGCGCCAAGTCCTGGCTGTTTCGCTTCGCCCTGAATGGCAAGGAAAGGCAAATGGGCTTAGGGCCGTTCCACACTGTTAGCCTTGCCGAGGCGCGAGCGGCGGCTGTTGAATGCCGCAAGCTGCTACTCGCCAAGATTGATCCGATAGAGGCGCGCAACGCGAATCGGGCAGGCGAGGCGCTAGATGCGGCGAAGTCCATCACCTTCAATGAATGCGCGACGGCATACATCAAGGCACACAAGCCCGGATGGAAGAATGCCAAGCACGCCGATCAATGGACTAACACCCTTGAAACGTACTGCGGGCCGGTATTCGGTGCGCTGCCTGTTCAGGGTGTAGATACCGGCCTAGTGCTAAAGGCGCTTGAGCCGATCTGGACGGCAAAGCCGGAAACAGCAAGCCGGGTGCGCGGGCGCATTGAATCGGTGCTTGATTGGGCGACTTCGCGAGGCTATCGCACCGGCGACAATCCGGCACGCTTGCGCGGGCATCTTGATAACCTGCTACCAGCTATCAGCAAGCGGCGGCGGGTACAGCATCACCCTGCCCTGCACTACGGCGAATTAGGCGCATTCATCGCTTCCTTGCGTACTCAGGAAGGCATTGCAGCGAGGGCGCTTGAATTCGTGATCTTGACGGCAGCGCGCACCGGCGAAGTGATAGGCGCAAGGCCGGGCGAATTCGACCTTGACGCGGCTTTGTGGACGATTCCCGCCGAGCGCATGAAAGCCGAGAAGGAACACCGTGTCCCGCTATCGTCTAGGGCCGTGGCGATCATTCGCGAGATTGAGGAAACGCACAAAGGCGATTATGTATTTCCCGGCGGGAAGGAAGGCAAGCCGCTATCCAACATGGCGATGCTGGCGCTATTGGCACGCATGGGGCGCGACGATCTGACAGTACACGGCTTTAGATCAACCTTCCGTGATTGGGCATCCGAGCGCACGAATTATCCGCGTGAAGTGTGCGAGATGGCGCTGGCGCACGCCGTAAGCGATCAAGTCGAAGCGGCTTACCGTCGCGGCGATCTGTTCCAGAAACGCGCTCGCCTAATGGCGGAATGGGCGAAGTTTTGCGAGAACACGAAACGCACCGGCGAGGTAGTTTCGCTGGCGCGTAGCGCCTGATGAATTGAACGAGTTGTCCAATAACGCTTTTTGTGCAATAATACTTTCTAAGTAACGTCTCCACCCTATTCGACGGCCTCCGCCAACGACCTGCAAACATCAGGCCACACGGATCAAGGCCACCGAAAAAAAGAGACAATACCCCGACCACATAGCTGAGCACGCCGTCTACACGGAAAGTGCAAAGCGTAGCTAAAGCCTGCTCCACATCAGGCCAGCGAGAAAGTGTCGCAACAGTGCGGAATTAAATTATTCCGTGCTTATTGCAACTCTACTCGGCTGGCCTTAACCATTTGTGCCGCCGAGAAAAGCGAGGCACAACATGACACAACGTCAAAGCAGGCGCCTAATGCGCCTTCCCGAAGTTAAGCAGGCCGTTGGATATTCACGGGCTGCGATCTATCTCAAAATGAAGCGCGGCGAGTTTCCGAAATCTTGCCAGATCGGGCCTCGCGCAATTGGTTGGGACAGCCTGGCCATATCGGCATGGATTAACTCAAAAATTGACACGGCGGCGGGGGGTGCGAAATGATCCGCACCAATAGAAACGCCGGAGTGCTGTCTTGGCTCGCCCGCCAAGTGTGGGTACTCAATTACTCGCTCGAAGAATCGCGGCAGCGTTATGCCGGGCGGCAGCAATTGATCCGTCAAGCGGCAGCGTGCTTGATTCTTGCCCTGCTACGGCTGGCGGGGGTGCGCTATGCATAACTTGTTGGATGCTATGAGCGCCGCTTGCCGCAATGTTGGGGTATTTCCGCCGGGTGCGCTGCCTGATGTTGGCAAGTGGGCCGAGGCTGACATAGAAGGCGATAAACGCGGCAAGGGCGATGCCCGCATCAAGCTATTCCACGATGGCGAGGGCGGCATTGTTCACAATTGGAAATCTGGCGAGCAGCAAGTATTTTTCGCCGACAATGTAAAGACGCTAACACCGGAACAGCGGGCGGCTCGCCATCAAGCCATAGAAGCGGCACGCATTCGCGCCGAGGCCGAACTAGAAAAAGACCGCAAGGAAGCTGCAGCGAAGGCGGCGGCAATCTGGAAAGCCGCGAAATTCGAACCGGCAGATCATCCATACCTTGTCAAGAAGGGCATCGGGGCGCACGGCGCGCGGCTGCACAATGACGCGCTGGTAATACCCATGCGGGCCGGTGGCGAGATTCAATCCCTGCAATTTATCGGGCCGGATGGTGACAAGCGATTCCTGGCTGGCGGGCGCGTGGCGGGCTGTTACTACAGCATCGGCACCACAAAGGGCGCGGCGGCGCTGTGCGTGGCCGAAGGCTTCGCAACCGGCGCGACGATTCACGAAGCAACAGGCTACCCGGTCGCGGTGGCATTCAACGCAGGGAACCTTGAATCGGTGGCGAAGGCAATGCGGGCGAAGTTTCCCGACCTGGCGCTGATCCTGTGCGCCGATGATGATCTGGCGACCGAAGGCAATCCGGGACTGACGAAGGCGACCGAGGCGGCGCGATCCGTCGGCGGGCTGCTCGCAATCCCCGACTTCGGCACCGACCGACCCGAGGGCGTGAGCGACTTTAACGACCTGGCGGCGCAATGCGGCAAGGAAGCGGTAAAGCAAGCCATAGCGAGCGCGAGCGCACCGGCAAGGGCAGAGTGTCAACAGGACACCGAAAGCCTGCCAGCCGTTGAATCTGCAACGCTTGGCACGCCTGAGAGCGCAACGCCTGCGACGGAAACCGATGAACAAGCAATTGCGCGGCTTGCGGCGCTACCCCTGCTCGAATACGACCGGGCACGCAAGGCCGGGGCGAAAGCGCTAGGGATACGACCGGACACGCTGGACAAGATCGTAAGCGACAAGCGCGGGACGGCTGACACCGGCGGCATGGCCTTCGATGAAGTGGAACCGTGGCCGGATGAGATAGACGCGGGCGAACTGCTGACCGAAATATCCGCAACGGTGCGGCGCTTTATTGTTTGCGACCGCGAAACGGCGGACACGGTAGCGCTATGGGTTGCCATGACCTGGCTTATGGACGTGGTGCAGGTAGCGCCTTTGGCGGTGATAACTTCGCCGGAAAAGCGGTGCGGGAAATCTCAATTGCTGCACCTGCTCGACAAGGTGACCTATCGACCGATGGCAGCAAGCAATATCTCGCCGGCTGCGATGTACCGGGCAATAGACGCATGGAACCCGACTCTGCTGGTGGATGAGACAGACGCCTTTATGCGCGAGAACGAGGAACTGCGCGGCATCGTCAACGCAGGACACACGCGGGATTCGGCATACGTGGTGCGAACTGTTGGCGAGGATTTCACGCCGAAGCGCTTTTCTGTTTGGGCGGCGAAGGCGCTTGCAGGGATAGGACACCTTGCGGACACCCTGATGGATAGGGCAATCGTGTTCGAGCTGCGGCGCAAACTTCCGCACGAAAAAGTAGAACGCTTGCGCCATGCTCAAGCGGGACTGTTTCAAGATCAAGCTGCGAAACTCTCCAGATTCGCCGATGACTTCCGCGAAATCGTGAAGCAGGCAAGGCCAGTACTACCTGAAAGCCTGAATGATCGGCAACAGGATAATTGGGAGCCGCTATTAGCCATTGCGGGCACGGCGGGCGGTGACTGGATCAACCGTGCTCACAATGCCGCGCTGAAACTGTCGAATGCTGATGAGCTTGAACAAGGGATAGGCAATGAACTGCTGACCGACATCAAAACCGTGTTCGACACCAAGGGGGTGGACAAAATCAGCACGGCTGATCTGATCGTGGCGCTATGTGCCGATGATGAAGCGCCGTGGAACACGTACAACCGGGGCAAGCCGGTATCCTCGCGCCAGATAGCGAAGCGGCTGAAGGGGTACGGCATCAAAAGTAAGAATGTCCGAATCGGATACGACACGCCCAAAGGGTTCGAGCGTGAACAATTCGAGGAAGATTTTTCCCGGTACCTGTCCCCCCCTGTTTTTGGCATCAATCCGCCACAAATGAGCACTGGCGCAGTTTCCCAGCGTGGCGGCAACGAAAACGTATCCGCCACAGAGGATAAATATCCGCCACACGCCACAAAATTCGGAACTGGGATTCACGCTGAAACCGTAGCGTGTGGCGGAATTCTTGATAGTGTGGCGGATTCGGAAAAGCCTTCCGCCACATCGAAACCCGCGCCAGTATTGGATTGTGGCGCTGTGGCGGATAAAAAGGGGGTAACGGGGGGCGGGAATTTTGTTGAGGTTGACGTATGAATCCGGCAACCATCATTGAACGGGCGAAGGCTGACGGCGTAACTCTGATCCTTTCGCCAGCCGGAACGATCAAGGCCACCGGCGAGCATGTCGCGGTGAATCGGTGGCTGCCCGTGATCCGGGCGCACAAACCCAGCATCGTGGTGGCATTGCAGGACGCTGCGAATGATTCCATGCCTGACCTGGCATCGGAATATCGGCGGCAGCGTGTGCTTGCCATGCTCGCCGAGAATCCGAACATCCGGCGGGCCGTGGTGGTGGACAACGCGGACACCGACCCGGTGCTGCTCACTTTGGCGATTCGCGGGCAGGCAACGTGCGAGCTTGCGATCCCTGCGGAAAAGTTTGACCCCTTCAAACTGCTCGCCATGCTCGACCGCCACGGCGCTAAGGTGCATTGATGAAGTACGGACGCACGAAGCTGCGGAAGATATGCGGCGCGAAGAATAGGAAGGGCTTACCCTGTCAATGCAAGCTGCTGCTGCGCGGAGGCAAGTGCAAATTTCACGGCGGCATGAGTACCGGAGCAAAGACACCGGAAGGCAAAGCGAGGGCGCTCGCTAACCTGGCGCAATACAGAAAAAGATGAGCAACGCCTTGCCACGGCAGCATACCGGCTCTCGTACAGCTTACTGTGTCGTGCAGTTCGTTCGATTGCCGTAAGTGGTGCAGTCAGTCTGCCTCGGTGGCTGATAGGCTGGTAGCGGAGTGATAGGTATCTGCGTCGGTCGCGTTGCCAGCGCGTTACCGTAGTTCTGAAGTGCCTGCCCCATGGCACTATAGGCGGCGGCGCGACGCTGATCTATTGCGTTAGCCGCGCTCATAAACTCGGCAAGAAGCCTTCCGCGTTCTTGGTTAAATTTGGCCCAGGTAATTTGACTATTAAAAAGCTGCGCAATAGCCGCGTCGGTTTGAAAATAGGTCGATTGCAGTAGCGGGGAGATCTGGCCGTAATACTGGCTTGCTACGCTTAGAAAACCTCTTCGGCACTCCACCAGTTTTAGCGCCCATAGTTCAAGTGTGCGCTTTTCCTCTTCCGTGACTGTTTGCTCATGAGCCAACATGGGGAACGTAATTTCGCGAGCGTCCCAAAGTGCAGTTCTTGATCGAATGGGATTGAGGCCAGGGTCGGACATAATGGCATTGCAGGTTGTCAATTGGGATTCTGCGGCATTTCGCCCGGCAATGGCACAGCCGCCAAGCATTACTACAGCGGACAACAATGCGACTACATAGATTCGCGTGTTCACAATTCACTCCCTTCGCGTCTACGACTCAATAAGTCTACGCCTATTCCAAAATCAGGGAACCAATCGACTTATTCCTCGCTATGTCGCGCACGTGAAGGCTATACGCGAGCGAACTAGGACAAAGAAGGTAGGATTCCTAAACGACTCTGACCACCTTTTTTCAGGGATGAATGTGCGCAGGAGTGATATACGACGATGACCAAGCCGAGTTGAAACGGGACTCAAACGCCGGGTTGACCACCGTTTAGAGCGTTCTCGCACCCCATAACGCGCACGCGCCCACGATGTCGCGCATCGTCGCCGGGGCTGATATAAGGCGAAAAGCCAATCCTGAACGTGAGTAGAAGCGTGGGTAGTTTTTAGCTTAACTTGCGAAACGTAACATAATCAGTATATTACGTGCAATACTGGCGGAGAGGGAGGGATTCGAACCCTCGATACGCGTTTTGTGCATATACGCCCTTAGCAGGGGCGCGCCTTCGACCACTCGGCCACCTCTCCGGATCTGCTTGAAACTATATCATGTGTGCTGCTCGATGTGGACAGCCACCCTGCATCACCGCGGCTGATCCAGGTCGAAAGCCTTGTGCAGCGCCCGCACCGCGAGCTCCATGTATTTCTCGTCGATCACCACCGCAATCTTGATTTCCGAAGTGGAAATCATCTGGATGTTGATGCCCTCCTCCGCCAAGGTGCGGAACATCTTGCCGGCGACGCCGGCGTGGGTGCGCATGCCCACGCCCACCAGGGACACCTTGCACACCTTGGCGTCGCCGCGGATGTCCGACGCCTTGATGTGGCTCTTCACCTGCTGGTTCAGCAGGTCCATCGCCTTGGCGTACTCGTTGCGGTGCACGGTAAATGAGAAATCGGTCATGCCATCGACGCTGGCGTTCTGAATGATCATGTCGACGTCGATGTTGGCTTCGCCGATCGGGCCGAGTATCTGATAGGCGATGCCCGGGCGGTCGGGCACGCCCATGACGGTGATCTTGGCTTCGTCGTGGTTGAACGCGATGCCGGAAATAACGGCTTTTTCCATTTTGTCGTCTTCCTCATACGTAATCAGCGTGCCCGGGCCGTCCTTCTCGTTGAAGGAGGACAGCACGCGCAGCTTCACTTTGTACTTGCCGGCGAACTCGACCGAGCGGATCTGCAGCACTTTCGAGCCGAGGCTCGCCATCTCGAGCATTTCCTCGAAGGTGATGGTGTCCAGGCGCCGCGCCTCCGGCACGATGCGCGGATCGGTGGTGTAGACGCCGTCGACGTCGGTGTAGATCTGGCACTCGTCGGCCTTGAGCGCGGCCGCCAGCGCCACCGCCGAAGTGTCGGAACCGCCGCGCCCGAGCGTGGTAATGTTGCCAGCGGCGTCCACCCCCTGGAAACCGGCGACTACCACCACGAAACCCGCGTCGAGATCGGCGCGCATCCGGTTCTCGTCGATGCGTTCTATGCGCGCCTTGGTGAACGCGCTGTCGGTGAGCACCTTGACCTGGGCGCCGGTGTAGCTCTTGGCCTTCACCCCCTGCTCCATCAGCGCCATGGACAAGAGGCCGATGATGACCTGCTCGCCGGTGGAGGCGATCACGTCGAGCTCGCGCGGGTCGGGGTCGGGCGAGATTTCCTTGGCGAGCGCGATCAGCCGGTTGGTCTCCCCCGACATGGCCGAGGGGACGATTACCAGCCGGTGCCCTCGCGCCTTCCAGCGAGCGACGCGCTTGGCGACGTTCTTGATGCGCTCGATCGAGCCCACCGAGGTGCCGCCAAATTTCTGGACGATGAGTGACATGGTGCGACGAGGTCGATTGGCCGAAAAACGGGTGATTTTACCGCATTGCAGCAGTAGTATCGAGCCCTGATCACAAATTCGCGCGCCGGCGCCCCGAAGGCGGGGCCAGCCTAGGAGGCGCAACTTCCCTCGGGGCTCGCGCAGTGCCTACTTGGCGTCCAGTTGCAGTTTTAGCGGAACGGCGAGCCCCATCGGGGCTTTCAGTTTCTCCGGCAGCACGCGTCCCATGCGCGCGCGGTGGCCAACATGGTGGCGCAGTTTTTCACCTTTGATCTCCAACGCTCTTTCCTTGCCGCCGCGGCCAATGCCGCTGACCGTGACCGAGGTGAGCCGGGTCACCGCAGCCGCGAGCAGCTTCTCGCCCTGGTCCAGCCCCATCAGGATCACGCCGCGCCCCTTGGACATGGCGCGCATTTCGGCAATGTCGAAGGCAAGCAGCCGCCCCTCGCCCGACAGCGCGACGACATGGTTGCCCGGCGCATCCTCGAAGAGGAAAGGCGCAAGCGGCGTCTCGCCCGGTTCGACCGTCATGAATTCGCGCCCGGCGCGGCGGTTAGAGACCATGTCGCCGATGCTGCAGAGAAAACCGTAGCCACCGCTGGAGGCGACCAGAAGCTTGAGCTCGGGCTTGCCCGCGACGCAATGCATGATCGTGGCCCCGCCCTGCACTTCCACCAGCGACGAGGCCGGTGCGCCGTCGCCGCGCGCGCTCGGTAAACCCGCCGCCTCCACGCTATAGGCGCGGCCCGCCGAGTCGAGGAAAATCACCGGGTCCACGGTGCGGCAGGGGAGCAGCGCGGCGAGGCCGTCGCCCTCCTTGAACGAAAGCGAAGCCGGATCGACGCCATTGCCCTGGCGCGAGCGCACCCAGCCGTTGTTCGAGAAAATCACCGTCACCGGCTCGTCCAGCACCGGCGTCTCCAGCACCGCTTTATCCGATTCTTCGATCATGGTGCGGCGCTTGTCGCCGAAGGCCTTGATGTCGGCCTCGATTTCCTCAATCACCAGCGCTTCCAGCGATTTGCGGCTGCCGAGCACTTTCTCCAGGCCCTTTCGCTCCTTCGTCAGGCCGTCGAGTTCCTTCTCCAGGCGGATGTGTTCGAGCTTGGCCAACTGGCGCAGGCGCATTTCGAGGATGTCCTCGGCCTGGCGATCGGTGAGCTTGAACGCGCGCATCAGGTCGGGTTTGGGGTCGTCCGAATTGCGGATGAGCTTGATCACCTTGTCCACGTTGAGGAGGACCAGCAGCCGTCCTTCGAGCACGTGGATGCGGTCGAACACCTTGTCCAGCCTGAACTTCGTGCGCCGCGTCACCGTGGCGAAGCGAAATTCCAGCCATTCGGCGAGGATATCCATCAGGTTCTTGCCGGTGGGACGCCCATCGAGGCCGACCATCACCAAGTTGATCGAGGCATTGGTCTCCATGCTGGTTTTCGCCAGCAGCAGATTGACGAACTCGTTCTCGTCCTGGCGCGAGGACTTGGGCTCGAACACCAGGCGCACCGGGTGGGTGCGGTCGGACTCGTCGCGCGCGCGATCGAGCATGGACAGCATCAGCTGCTTTTCGCGCTGCTGCTCGGGCGTGAGCGATTTCTTGCCCGGCCGGGACTGCGGATTGGTGATGGCCTCGATTTCCTCCAGCACCTTGCGCGACGAAGCGCCCGGCGGCAACTCGTGCACCACCACCTGCCATTGCCCGCGCGCCAGCCGCTCGATGCTCCAGCGCGCGCGCACCCGCACCGAGCCGCGCCCGCTGGCATAGGCCTCGCGCATCTCGGCGCGCGGCGTGATGATCTGGCCGCCGCCGGGAAAGTCCGGACCCTTGATGTATTTCATCACCCCGGCGAGCGTGAGTTCGGGCTCGCGAATGAGGGCGATGGCGGCGTTCGCGACTTCGGTCAGGTTGTGGCTCGGCACTTCGGTCGCCATGCCTACGGCAATGCCCGAAGCGCCGTTCAGGAGCACCACCGGCAGGCGCGCCGGCAGCACCTGCGGCTCGACCATGCTGCCGTCGTAATTGGGCGCAAAATCCACGGTGCCGCTGTCGAGTTCGGTCAGCAGCACCTCGGCGAATTTAGTCAGCCGCGCCTCGGTGTAGCGCATCGCCGCCGGCTCGTCGCCATCGCGCGAGCCGAAGTTGCCCTCGCCGTCCACCAGCGGATAGCGCAGGCTGAAGTCCTGCGCGATGCGCACCATCGCGTCGTAGACCGAGGCGTCGCCATGCGGATGGAACTTGCCCAGCACGTCGCCGACCACGCGCGCGGACTTCTTGCGCGGCGTGCCGGCGCGCCCGTTCATTTCCCACATGGCGTAGAGGATGCGCGCCTGCACCGGCTTCTGGCCGTCGGCGACGCGCGGCAGCGCGCGGTCCTTGACCGTGCTCACCGCGTACTGAAGGTATTGCAGCGCCGCGTATTTCGCCAGCGGCAAGGTATCACCGAATTCGCCGGAGAGCGGCGCAAAGTCAGGTGGCAAGCCGCCACCGCCGCCGGAATTGCCATTCTTCGCGGCGGGCGGCATGGCGCCGCCGACGTCATTGTTCTTGTCGTCGTTTTTGTCGGGCGCGGGGCTGCCGCCCGCTACGGCCGCCGGCTTCAACGCATTTTCTGCCGCGGTTATGGCCAGGCCTTCAAACAAATCGTTCTGATTTCCCATGCGTGTCTTTCCTAGCTGATGTCAGCATCTACCAGGTTGCCGTAAGTCTCCATCCACTCGCGCCGCTGCGAGGCGTTCTCCTTGCCCATCATCATATTGAACACGCAGCGATCGGCATCGAGCGCCACATCTTCGACCTGCACCGGCAACATGCGCCGCGTGTCCGGGTTGAGCGTGGTCTCCCACAACTGCTCTGGGCTCATTTCCCCCAGGCCCTTGAAGCGGCTTACCGCCCATTTGCCCTCGTCCATGCCCTCGTCCTGTAGCTTCTCCTCGATCGCTGCAAGCTCCTGCTTGTCGAGCGCGTAGAGCTTGCGCGCCGGCTTGCCCTTGCCCATCGAGGGCACGTCGATGCGAAAAAGCGGCGGCTGCGCTACATACACCGAGCCAGTTTCGATCAGCCGCGGAAAATGGCGGAAGAACAGCGTCAGCAGCAACACCTGGATGTGCGCGCCGTCGACGTCGGCATCGGCAAGAATGATGATTTTTCGATAGCGCAGCCGCGCGAGGTCGATCGTGTCGCCGCGCTGGTGATGATCTATGCCGATCGCCAGGGCGATGGCCTCGATTTCCTTGTTCGAATACAGGGTGTCGGGCGAATCCTGCCAGGTGTTCTTGGGTTTGCCTTTCAGGGGCAGCACCGCCTGGAACTCCTTGTCGCGCGCCTGCTTCGCCGAACCGCCGGCCGAATCGCCCTCGACGATGAACAGTTCGTTCCGCTCCGGATCGTCGGAGGCGCAGTCGGTGAGCTTGCCCGGCAGCACCGCCACGCCCGAGCTCTTTCGCCGCTCCACTTTCTGCGCCGCGCGCGTGCGCGTCATCGCCTGGCGCATCACCAGTTCGGCGATGCGCTTGCCCTCGTCTACATGCTGGTTCAGCCACAGATCGAACGGGTCGCGCACCATCTGCGCCATGAGCTTGACCCCGTCGCGCGAGATCAGCTCGTTCTTCACCTGGCCCTTGAACTGCGGATCGAGCATTTTCACCGACAACACGTAGGAGGCGCGCGACCAAACGTCTTCGGGCACGATCTTGATGCCGCGCTGCCCCATGGCGTGCAGGTCGATGAAATTGCGGATGGCGTTGTACACGCCCTCGCGCAAGCCGGCGACGTGCGTGCCGCCCTGGCGCGTGGGAATCATGTTGACGTACGACTCGGCCACCACCTCTCCCTCCGGGGTCCAGGCCATGGCCCACAGCGCCCCCTCGCCTTCGGCAAAATTGTCCGACTCCGACTGGGCGGCGATATAGCGCTCGCCGAAAAACGTCTCCGCCACCGGTTCCAGGCCGGCCACGGCGCTGGCGAAATAGCCCCTGATGCCTTCGGGAAAGTGCCATTCGCTGTGCTCGATCCTGCCGTTCTTCTCCACCCCGAGGGTGAAGCGCACCCCGGGCAGCAGCATCGCCTTCGCGCGCAGCAGCGCCGCGATGTGGGCGGTGACGATCCTGGGTGAATCGAAATACTTGGGATCGGGCCAGAAGCGGATGCGCGTGCCGCTTTCGCGCGCCGCAGCCGTGCCGATTTTCTTCAACGGCTGTTTCACCTTGCCGTTGTCGGCGAACACCAGCCGGTGGCAGGCGCCGTCGCGCCTGACTTCGACTTCGAGGCGGGTCGCGAGCGCGTTGGTGACGCAGATGCCCACGCCGTGCAGGCCCCCGGCGATGCGATAGACGGCGTCCTTGTCGGTCTTCCTGAACTTGCCGCCCGAATGCAGGGTGGTGAAAATCACCTGCACTGCCGGGACTTTCTTTTTCGGATGAATATCGACCGGGATGCCGCGGCCGTCGTCGGCGACTTCAGCCGAGCCGTCTTCGTACAACACCACGGCGATGTTCCTGGCGAAGCCGGCCAAGCCCTCGTCCGAGGAATTGTCGATCACCTCCACCAGCGCGTGGTTGGGGTTGGAGGGGTCGGTATACATGCCCGGACGGTGCAGGATCGGCGACAGATCCTCCAGGATCTCGATGTCCTCGGCGTTGTAGGCGCTAGATTTGGTTGCCATAAAGCTCTTGGATACTACCTATAGGTGTCGGTGATAATTGGCAATGATACCCCGGTCGGGGCAAGCTTGCATCAGGGCCTGACGGAAGGTAGTGTTTTAGTTTGAAATGTAACGAAAAGAATGGCGCCTCAGAGCTCCATCTCTCCAAGCCTACAGCTTGTGAATACCAGGAGGGTTTCGAACCCTTGACTCCCGATTCGTAGTCGGGCCGTTTCCCGATTGTGCGTACTAGGCCAGCAATTCAATCTTGTCATCAATCTGCGAGTCTTGCAGTTTCTTCTTGGGTCCAAATGTGATCGACAATTTATGCTTCCATCGCAGGTCTAACAGGCGGTGTCTTATGACGTGCTGACTTGCGCTGGATCGGGATCGCCTGATATCGATCCGATAATCGTTCCACAACATTGACCCGGACTTTATTGTCGTTCCAGCTGGTTTTCGCCGCCAGTACTACTGCAGAGATTCACAAACCTGCTTCGGAGTCTCGCGTGATCGCACGTAAGCTGTTACCTTCTGCGAGTAAGGAGAGGAGTTGTGCGCGATCTTCTATGCTCAAGAGGTTCAAATGCACACTATGTTTTATTTATGCGTGCAGCCATCGCCATGTGCTATTTATCTAATTAAAACAATATGATATGAATACATAGCTATTTATATCGCGTTTTTGCGATAATTTGTGATGCGTCGCCGTCTCAAAACATTACAAAATTGCGATAATATGTTTATCGCAAAGGCGTATGCTTTAGATGACGGCGGAGACGTGGTGTCTTGCTGGTACGCCGAATACGGAAGATGGCCGAAGATTACGGCTCGGTTGGATCTACTCATGATCCACCTGCTGCAGCAACACAAGGACGGTTGGACTCGACCGCATTACGACACTCTGAGAGACGGCATAGGAGAAATCAGATTCAAGGTGAAAGGAATATTGTATCGGCCACTTGGGTTTTTCGGCCCAAACAGGAATGATTTCACCTTTCTTTTTTTTGCTACCAAGAGAGACGACTTCGAACCGCCCGACGCTATAGATATTGCTGTGGCACGTAAGGCGTTAATTGAAAACGGAAGTGTTAGAACCGTAGAAATCAATAGGTGGAAACAGTGAAAAAAGATTTGCTCAATAAAGAATATCGAGATGCTTTCGTTGCAGAGAGCGTAAAAACTGGAATTGCTTTCCAGAATCGCGCATTGCGACTTAGCAATGACTGGTCTCAGAAAGACCTCGGAGAAAGAGCCGGAAAACCGCAAAACGTTATTTCTCGGATAGAAGACCCGGATTATGGAAATTTTACCATCCGAACACTTCTTGATTTGGCGTCGGCGTTGGATGTTGCGCTTCTTGTTCGGTTTGTATCTTTCGGGCAACTCATGCAGCAATTGAAAGACGTTTCTCCGGAGGCTTTAGCTGTTCCAAGCTTTGAGAAGGAACAAGAAATGCTTTCGCAGGCATCGAAGTCCCCCGAGAACGCACAAGCCGCAATTGCGGGCTTGGCCGCGGCGGGTAAGGCGAACGCAATTGATAATGAAAACATTGAATTCGGCATTGTCGTAACTCCAAGTGCCGCTGCTTCAATAGAAACCTCGGGTCAGCCTAGTTTTGCGCAACGGTATTGGAGAACCACATATGCTGGCGGAGCGGAGGAGTCAAGACAATGAAACTTCTTTCTGTGCATTCGGCTAAATCGATCTGGCTAATTCCAACCAATTACCTCAATCCAAGAGGTCTATTCCTTCGTCCTGCAATGATCGCGTTAAAAGATAGGTACAGCTTTGCGTCATCTCCAATTGAAAAACCACCAGCGACCGAGAAAGATGCGTTGAAATTTGAACAAGGAGCGTTTAAGGGGCGGGATCGAGTTCCCGTGACTGTTAATATGACAATTCATGAGGACGGGATCGTGATCGAGACAAGGTCTTCGACAAATGATGGAGATTTGTTTTTGGAAGACGCCTTAACTTGGATTAGCACGAACTTCGGTTTACCAGCTCATGACGCTTTACCCATTAAGAAAATATATGCAAGTGATCTATTCATTAAATTCGAGAAAACACCCAGAATTTTCGACAAAAGGCTTGCACCTTTTCTTAAAGAAGTTGAAGAATTAATTGAAGGCGGCCAGAAAGGTGCAATAGACTTCTTTAGTTTTGGTCTCAGCACAGACCCAGGACTATCAGAAAGACCGCTGACTTTCAGATTTGAAAGACGGGTAAACACCCCGGCTTCAGATAACCAATACTACAGTTTCGCACCAATCAAAACTGAACTACACCTAAAGCTGCTTGAGAGGTTAGAAGAGGTTGGCTAGTTTGACGCGACGCGCCAACCTCTGTCAGAACCGTTACATTCAAACTGGGACAATACCTAGCGGAAACGAGGATCCGGGAATTTCGCCGGGGATAGATTCCAAGCTCGCAGCTAGCCTATAGCGTAGAGCTGCAGCCACTCCCCCGGTACGGCAACCAGAATATCGAGCATCATCTGCGCGTATCCGTTGATTGCTTAACCGCTCGGCAATCTACACGGGAAACAGAATCCGCAGCGACGTGGGCGAATTGCGGGACGATTCAGAACTGGACGCCGAAGGCGCCCAGCAACGACAGCACGGCGCCAACCAGCAGGACGATGAAGGTTGCGGTCGCGCCTATCAATCGGCCCTTGCTGACGCCGCTGAAGCGGCCGAGGCCTATTGCGTGCACCACCCGGGCGAGGATCAGCGTGACGCCCAAGAGGTGAACGATCCAGGTGCTGAATCCCGCTTGCTGCACGAACAGCATCAGGATCAGCGCCAGCGGCACGTATTCGATGAAGTTCGCCTGAACGCGAATGCGCCGTTGCATTTCTTCGTTGCCGCCGTCGCCGATATCGACCTTGAACACAACGCGTCCCTGGATCACGCGGGCCGAAAGCCAGACCAGAAAAAGTGCGCTGAGCGCTGCGTAGAGCATGACCGGCTGAGACATGGTTGTTCCTTTATTGGTTAATTACTGGGCAATCTACAACAATCGCCGGAGCGCTGCAACGGCTTTGCCTTCGCCTACCCGCCCCGGATACCATCCGCTCTATCCACCTTCAAGCACGGCGCCTTCGGCCCGCGGGAATCTGCTGTTGAACCAACAACAAAGCAGATTCCTCGGCCGTTGGCCTCGGAATAACATTTCTTGCTTTTGACAGCGCTCGCTAGGCCTACGCGCCCAGGTGATAGCGCTCGAACCACTCCTCGGGCACGGCGACCGGGAAATCGAGCAGCATCTGCGCGTAGCCTTTGGCCAGCGGGTCGACGCGCAGCGAAGCCATGCCGCCCCCGCCAAGTGCTTGGTGCAGGAGGAAATTGAACGCGTGGATGCCGGGCACTTCGAAGCGCTCGACTTCGCCCTGCACCAGATGGGACAGGTATTGTTTCACCGCCGCCGGCGTCAGCTGGGCGCGCAATAGCGGCAGGAATTCGGGACGGCGGGCGATGATGCCAATGTTGGCCGTATCGCCCTTGTCGCCGCTGCGGCCCCAGGCGAGCCGAACCAGCGGTAATGGCTGCGTCGTGCCCTGCGGCACCAGGGTTCCGCCCTGCGCCAGCGCGCTGTTGCGCAAGTGCTCGGCGTAACCACCCCCGGCGGGAACAGCTACCACCTGTCGCTTGCCATCCAGCGTGACGCTCGCCTCGCATTTCGATTTTTCGAGCAGGAAGAAACAAGGCTTGACCGCAGGCGCGACCTTGGGTCGCCCGCCGCCCATGCCGGTGGTGCCCGGCGACCAGGACGTGCCCGCCGGCGCAATTTCGCGCGAGAAGATTTCCAGCGCCTGACGATTGCCGTGCGCCACCGCGAGGCGCATCACCGCTTCGCGCGTGGCGGCAGTGCGCGCGTGCGGGCCGTACACGGTTTCGGCGCCGAGCACTTCGACGCGCGTGGCGGAATAATCGGGCAGGCCGAACTCGCGAAAAATAGCTCGTGTGCGCGCGAGTATCGCCTCCGCCGTGCGCCGCGCCTTCTTCGCCGCGTCGATGCCGATGATGTTCAGAATCGCCGTACAGCGGTAGCCGTCCGGGTAGGTTGCGCAGACTTTATAGGTCGGCGTAGGCGCAAGGCCGCGCGCCCCGCTCACCCGCACCCGGTCCGGCCCCACCTCGGCGATGTCGACGCCGGTGACATCGCACACCACGTCCGGCAGGACGTAGGCGAGCGGATCGCCCATTTCGTAGAGCATCTGCTCGGCCACCACCGCGCGGCTGACCAGGCCGCCTGTGCCGGGCGCCTTGGTGACGACGAAACTGCCGTCCGCATGGCACTCCAGGATCGGATAGCCGATGTCCTCCCAGCGCGGCACCGACTCCCAGTCGGTATGCAGGCCGCCCGTAGCCTGGCAGCCGCACTCGAGGATATGGCCGGCGAGGCTGCCTGCAGCGAGCCGGTCGTAATCGTCCTCGCGCCAGCCGAACTCGAAGAGCAGCGGCCCCAGCGCCACCGCGCTATCGACGCAGCGTCCGGTGATGACCACGTCGGCGCCGGCGGCGAGCGCGCGCGCGATCGGGATCGCGCCAAGATAAGCATTGGCGGACAATATCTTTGGCGGCAACTCGGTGCCGGAATACATTTCGCGCACCCCGGCCGCGCGCAGTTCCGCCATGCGCGGCAGCACATCGTCGCCCTCGACGATCGCGATCCGGAGCTTCACGCCGGCTTCCTCGGCGAGTTTGGCCAGCGCCGCAGCGCAGCCGGCGGGATTCACGCCGCCCGCGTTGCTCACCACCTTGATGCCCTTCGCGCCGATATCGCGGATGACGCTTTTCATGGCCACGTCGACGAAATCGGTGGCATAACCCGCATCCGGTGATTTGGCGCGCGCCGCCGCCAGAATGGACATGGTGAGCTCGGCCAGATAATCGAACACCAGGTAGTCGATTTGCCCGCGGCGCGCGAGCTGCGCGCAGGCCACCGAACTGTCGCCCCAGAAGCCCGAGGCGCCCCCGATACGCACGATTTTTTCAGTCATGGCTTGGGAAGCTGCTCGATTTTTTCGACCCACGCGGCGTCGCGCTTGTCGCGGAACGCGGCAACACCTTCGCCGCCTTCCCCGCGCATCTGCCGAGCGAACATCTCCGACGCATTGTCCAGCACCTGCCCCAGAGGCAGCGCACCGCACTGTGCGATTAACGATTTAGTGGCGGCATTCGCCCCCGGTGCGCAGCAGGCGATGCCTTGGAGAATGGCCAACAGCCTGGCGTCCAGGGCAGTCGTGTCCTCGGTCACGAAATTCACCAGGCCGATGCGCGCGGCTTCCGCGCCGTCGATGCGCTCGCCCGAAAGCGCGAGGCGCCGCGTCTGGGCTTGCCCGATGCGAGCCACAACGAAAGGCGCGATCTGGGCCGGCACCAGGCCCAGCGTAGTTTCGCTGAGCGCGAATTTCGCGTCACGGCGCGCGAGCACAATGTCGGCGGCGCAGGCGAGGCCGAAGCCGCCGCCCATTGCCGCACCTTCGACCGCCACCACCAGAACCTTGGGGAAGCGCGCCAGCGCAGTCATGAATTCGCCGAAGCGCCGATTATTCACCGCAATCGGGTCGGGCTCCCCGGCCGTCGGGGCGGTCTGCTGGTTCCTCTGAAAATTGCCCATGCTGCCGCCGGCGCAGAAAGTACCGTAGGCGCCGCGCAGCACTGCTGCGCGCACGCCCGCGTCCGCGGCGGCTGCCTCGACTGCCGCCTGCAGTTCCTCCACCATCTCCGGGCTGAGCGCATTGCGCGTAGGCGCATCGTCCAGGGTCAGATAGAGGAAGCCGCCCTGGCGCAGCGTGCGCAGCTTGGACATAACTATTCCTTTCTCGGCAGAATGCCCATGTACTTGGAGATGATGCTGAGCATGATCTCGTCGGCGCCGCCGCCGATCGAAGACAGCCGCGCGTCGCGGTAGGCGCGCCCCACCGGGTTCTCCCACATGTAACCCATGCCGCCCCAGAACTGCAGACAGGCATCGGGTACCTCGCGCGCGAGGCGCCCGGCCTTGAGCTTCGCCATCGAAGCGAGCTCGGTCACGTCCTGGCCGGCGATATAGAGTTCCGTCGCGCGGTACACCAGTGCGCGCAGGCACTCGATTTCGGTCTTCAACTCGGCCAGGCGGAAATGCACGTACTGGTTGTCCAGGATCGCTTTCCCGAAAGCCATCCTTTCGCGGGCATAGTTCGCGGTCGCGTCGATCAGCCTGCCCATGGAAATGCTGCTCGCCGCCGCCCACAGCCGCTCCTCCTGGAACTGCAGCATCTGGTAGGTGAAACCCATGCCCTCCTCGCCGATGCGGTAGCGCTGCGGCACGCGCACGTCGTCGAGGAAAATCTGCGCCGTGTCGGAAGACCACATGCCGAGTTTTTTCAGTTTGCGCGCGACGCTCACGCCTTTGGTTTTCATCGGCACGCAGATGAGCGACTTGTTTTTGTGCGCCGCACCCGGGCCGGTGTTGGCCAAGAGGCACATCCAGTCGGCCTGGGTGCCGTTGGTGGTCCACATCTTGCCGCCGTTGATGACGTAATCGTCGCCCTCCTTCCTCGCCGTGGTCTTGATCGAGCCGACATCCGACCCCGCCCCGACTTCGGACACGCCCAAGCAGGCGACGAAATCGCCCGCGATCGAAGGCGCGAGGAACTCGCTGCGCAACGCGTCCGAGCCGAAGCGCGCCAGCGCCGGCGTCGCCATATCGGTCTGCACGCCGATCGCCATCGGGATGCCGCCGCACTGGATGTGGCCCAGCACCTCGGCCATCGCGACCGAGTAGGAATAGTCCAGTGCCTGCCCGCCGTATTCCACCGGTTTGCACACACCGAGAAAGCCGAGCTGCCCCATCTTTTTGAACACTTGGTGCGCGGGAAAGATCTCGGCTTCTTCCCATTCGTCGACGAACGGATTGATTTCGGCGTCGATGAATTTCTTCAGCTGCCGCTGCAGCTCTTCGTGCTCGTGGGTGAATAACATGGGCCTCTTCCTTTGTATCTGCCTATTTCTATACGTGGCGACCTAAGTCGCGCCACTGCTTGTTGCAGCATTGCACTTCTTGCGCGGACGAGAAACCGTCCGCGCGGATCGCC
>Ga0209726_10003592_pt1 | contig 20806 bp, 19 predicted proteins | sample Subgrocontami54m_FD_187453 | JGI IMG/M metagenome (GOLD analysis project Ga0209726, IMG submission 187453) | Subsurface groundwater microbial communities from S. Glens Falls, New York, USA - GMW46 contaminated, 5.4 m (SPAdes) (version 3) | ecosystem: Environmental > Aquatic > Deep subsurface >... | reverse complement strand
CGCGATCTCCTGATAGCTCAACCCTTCGATGCCGCGCAGAACAACGCACGCTCTTTGGTCGGGGTTGATCGTCCCTAAAAGCACCTCGATTGCCTCATCCGAATGTTGTTCGTCCATTTTCCTCCGGGCATCGGGTGCGACTTCTCCAGCCGTGACCACATCCTGATATTCAGTCTCCCGGCCGCGGGTCCGGGTCGTTTTCTGCGCGTAATTAAGGGCACTATTGACCGTGATACGGTAGACCCATGTTTTCAGAGACGACTCGAAGCGGAAATTTTTCAACTTATGGTACATATTCAGGAAAACCTCCTGGGCAACTTCTTTGGCGTCCTCACGGTTGTTGACGACCCGTAACGCCACGTTGTACACAAAACCGGATGTGGCTTTATAAATGGCCTCAAAAGACCGCAGATCGCCTTGTGACGCCTTACGTATAATGTCATCAGATATCCCTGGCAGCATGGGTTGTATATTAGAACAAAATCTCCGCGACGACCATTAAAAACTTTGAGCCTATTTCGCCTTTACGTACATGACCTTTAACTGCTCAACTTTCGGGAATTCCGGGTAGAATTCTCCCTGTGGGCCAATAAATCCCCTGCCGGAACGTTTTAACGTCACGGGTGTATATCCACCGCAGTCGTCGGGAATATTGACCGTAAATGTTTCTCCAATGCCATTGGTATCTCTTGACGGCCGATCCCGGCCAGCCACAACGACCACCTCACGGGGCGGCGGCACCACGACATAATAGCGCGGGTGCTTGCGATAGAATACGCCATCGCTGTAATGATACCGATGACCGCCGATACCGACCGAAATAACAGTGTTTGGCAAATGGACCACGATCTTGCCGCTGGCCGGATAATGCTCATTAACATGATACGAAGGGTGCTGTCTCCCCCTGCCTCGCTCATACGCCTGCGCTGGCGCGGCCAACAACCCTACAGCCAACACCCCAGCGATAACCCCAACGATCTTCCCTTTACTGTCCATATTCACCTCCCGTCATTTTCCTCATTTCCTTTTTAGAAGGAAATGACCTGCCTCGCCTTGCTCGGCAAGGCGGGCGAGGCTCGCCAGAGGCGGCCTTCTTTCACCCGGTTAGACAAAGGCCCGGGGGAAAAAGTTCCCTGCGATCAAAAAATTTTTGACCCTAAAATGGAACGGGCTGGTCGATAACGTATCGACCAGCCCCGAAACACACTTCGCAACAAGCTAAAACTTAAGCTCACCCGCCAGCGTCCACGTAAGGTCCAGCTCCTGATGGACACCACCCAAATGCTGATAAACCGGGAACAACAACGACCCTGATAATCCTAAGTTCGGATTACCTTCGACCTTAATAATAGGTCCAGACAGAAGCGTCTGCCCGCCGCTGTCATCGGTTTCAACACCATCTTCCTGCTGTTTCTGTTCATTCTGGAAGACCGCGTCTATCCCGGCGCGGGTCTTAAAATATCGCGCCTGCGGGTTTACAAGGTAATCCGCGGCCAAGGATAACGTAAACACATCGCCAGCCTCGAACTCCTGTTCCCCGCGCGTTGTCCAGACATAGGAAGTGTTCGCGACAGCGGATGCCCGATCACCTTGAACCTTGTAAGCGCCTCCCAGGATGTAATCGTACGATCCTGTCCCGGGCTGCAGTTCGGGTTCAAAAAGCGTGCCCGCGCTATTTTTCTCCTCGGTCGAGCCGCTGGGAAATTTGATCCCCGCGATCGCGCTCAACGCTTGCGCATCGTCATGCCAAAAACGGTGATCGCCGATCAGATGCAAGTCGCCGAGCCCTTTCGATTCCTGCTTCGATCCGAGGATGTCATGGTCATCAACCTCCAGCGACCGGCGCACCACGTATGGAAAATCGACAAAAACATTCAGGTCTTCCGTAACGTGGCCACCCATCTTGAAATGATGCATGTCTTCGATCGTTTTGTCATGAAAATGGTGCCCGGCATGGTGCAAATTATGCGCGTCACGGGCATCCATCTTATCCCAATTCTGCTGTTCAAACAGGTATTCGAAATACCATTTCTTGTCCTGACTTTCCGCGCTGGTCACGGCGCCTTCCTTGCCAAGCTGGCCGATCGTGCACGTGCTGCAGGCATAGGCCGCGCGGGACGCCGCGCCTGAAGCCATCAGCAGGCAGGATAAAATAATTACAGTTCTTCTCATGAAAGACTCCTTCACTATAAAGATGAAAAATGCAGAAAATTATTCCTGGGGAGAAATGAACTAGGATTTCGGGACGTGCTCGATCGAACGAGGGACAGCGAGGGAATACAGACTGGATGTTTCTTCAAAATACCGCGATAGGCTTGCGCCCGGCATACCTGACTTTCCGGCAGCGAGATAATGATTCCCGCCGCCACCGGAGGAAGACGCTTCTTTCTGGGCGCCGGTATTTTTGGCGGTGACGATCTTCGCTGAAGATGATCTTTGTTTGGCGATCAAGTGCGCGCACAAGCAGACGGCCCGCTGCCCGTCGCAGAACCGCTTGGCATCCGAGGGCCGGATGAAAATGCCCAGCGGAAGGATCCAGACAAAAAAGAGCACAAGCGTTAACGAAGAAATTAAACGACGCATATTTTATTCGTAACCGTAATTTTTAATGAACCACTTCTTGACAATTTGAACGGTAAAAAGATATGCCGTCACGATACTAATAAGCGCCACAAAAAATGTCCAGGGCAAAGTAACGAATCCGAAATGTTTTCCCAGCGGAGTGAACGGGATCACAAACGCGATCGTTACGATATAGATCGAAGTAAAGATCAAAAATTGACTGGGTTTGCTTTCCACAAACGGGATCTTCCCGGTGCGGATGATGTGGATGACCAGCGTCTGCGTACATAACGATTCCAGAAACCACCCCGTGTGAAAAGTTGGCGCCGCGGCGCTGAACACGAACCACAGGACACCGAAAGTGAGAAAATCAAAGACCGAGCTGATGAGCCCGAAAACGAACATGAATTTTTTGATGTAATCAATGTTCCACGGCCGTGATTTCTGCAGATATTCTTCATCCACATCATCGGAAGGGATCGCCACCTGGGAAAGGTCATAAAGGAAATTATTCAAAAGGACCTGGATGGGCAACATCGGCAGAAACGGCAGCGCGAGGCTCGCGCCGGTCATGCTCAACATGTTCCCGAAGTTCGAGCTGGAACCCATTTTGATGTATTTGAGGATATTGCCGAAGGTCTTGCGTCCCTCCAGCACCCCGTCGCGCAAGACCAAAAGGTTCTTTTGCAAAAGAATAATGTCGGCGGATTCCTTGGCGATATCGACCGCGTTATTGACCGAGATCCCGACGTCGGCGGCCTTTAACGCCGGCGCGTCGTTGATCCCGTCGCCCAAATACCCGACGACATGTTTGTTTTGATGCAGTGCGTGAATTACACGCTCTTTCTGCAATGGCGAAAGCCGGGCGAAGACCGTCGTCGTCTTGACCAGTTCCATTAATCGTTCATCCGTTGTCTTCTCCACCAGATCGCCAGTCACCATCCCCTTAATATCGAGACCCACCTCACTGCAAATTTTTTTGGTGACCAGTTCGTTGTCACCGGTCAGGACTTTCAATTCAATGCCCAATCCCCTAAGGACTTCGATCGTCTTACGCGCCGTTGGTTTGGGCGGATCAAGAAAGGCGATATAACCCTTGAGGATCAGGTCCTGTTCGTCGTCCCGGGAATAAACATCCTTGCCCTGCTCCATGTCCTTGTAGGCGACGGCCAGGACGCGGAAACCTTCGGAACTCAACGAATCGTATTCCTCTTTCAAGTCGGTGATCAAAAACTGTTCGAGCTCAAGGATGTCCCCATCCAGTTCGTAGCGCGTGCAACGTTTGAATATCTCCTCCGGCGCGCCCTTGGTGATCAGCCGGTGCCGGCCGTCCATGTCCACCACGACCGACATGACCCTGCGGGAAAAATCAAACGGGATCTCATCAACCTTCTTATACTGTTTAACGACGAGCTTTTCATATTTGAGGATCGCCTTGTCCAGGATATTCTTCAGTCCCGTCTGGTAAAAACTATTGATGTACGCCAAACGCAAGACATCCTTGTCCTCTTTGCGCACCACATCGCAAAACTTCTCCAGAACGATCCTGTCCAGGGTCAACGTCCCTGTTTTGTCGGTACACAGGATATCCATCGCGCCGAAATTCTGGATGGCATTCAGGCGCTTGACAATGACTTCGTGTTTGGACATCGCGATGGCGCCTTTGGACAAGTTGATCGCGACCAGCATCGGGAGCATTTCCGGAGTAAGACCAATGGCGACCGCCAGTGAAAAAAGGAGCGCCTGGATAAAGTCGCCTTTGGTAAAAAAATTGACCGCGCAGATGATGACGACAAAAACGAGCATCGCCCGGATCATCAGCCACGTGAACTGGTTGATCCCTTTGTCAAAACTGCTTTCCTGTACCATGGTGGCCAGCCGTCGGGAAATTTCGCCGAACTGCGTGGCGATCCCCGTGCGCGCGACAACCCCTAAAGCGGTGCCGCTCACCACACTCGATCCCATAAACGCGATGTTGGTCAAATCCACCGGGGAATGACTTTTAGATTGAAGTGGCCCCGGGGTTTTTTCTACCGGCAATGATTCCCCAGTCAGGGATGACTGGTTGACGAAAAGGTCTTTGGCCTGGATGATCCGCAAATCCGCGGGGATCATGTCACCGGCAAAAAGATCCACAACGTCACCCGGGACGATCTCGTGGATCGGGATCTCGCGGGTCTTTCCGTTACGGTAAACGGTCGCGGTCGCGCGCACCATTTCACTTAACTTCTCGGCTTCTTTGCCCGCGCGATATTCCTGGATAAAAGAAAAAAGAACGCTCAAGACCGCCATGGTCATGACCAGAATGGCGCTGATCTTCTCGCCAAAGAACAACGAGAAACCGGCAATGATCAGAAGAACGACGACTAATGGATTAACGAATTTGGAGAGAATCTGAAAAACAACGGTCCTCTTTTTCTTGCGGGCGGGTTCGTTGGGGCCGTATTCCGCGAGCCGTTTTTCGGCCTCCACCTGAAGCAATCCCTTCGACGAGGTCTGGAACTTATCGAACAAGAGACTTTCGGGGCTCCCGACAAAGTCCACGTCAAAGGTCTGCGGTTTGAATTTATTATTAAAAGGCGTTTTCATGTAAGTTTTTAACTTATCACATTTCCCTAAAAAACAAAACAATAAACTCCCCAAGCAAAAACCCCGTATCGTGCTTGCGCAAGATACGGGGTCAAAAAAACACAAACGCCTTACTTTACTTCCGTTGCCTGGGTAGCAGCCACTTCATCCTCGGCGATTTTGGAATACTTCTCGGGATCCTTTGCAAAATCCTTCAAGCACGCCTTACAGCAAAAATTATAAATCTTGCCGTTATGCTCATACTTCACAATGTCACCCATCTCGCCGACTTTTTCCCCGCTGACCGGACAGATCTTGTTGCCCACCTCAACCGCCGCCGGTTGTGCAGCGGCCTGGTCAGTCGCCGCGGGCTGGGCATAAACAACTGTTCCTCCCGCGCCAATTAAGGCAACAGCGACTGCAACTACGATACTTTTGGTGTTCATACATCCTCCTTTTTATACTGATGATTTGATCGTACCGGAAAGACCCTTTGCTTTCCATTGAAAATACCATGAACCAGAACAAACGCTTCGCGTTCGGTTCATGGTACCCTGTACCGAAACGAGCGAAGCGAGTTCTGGTGCAGGGTAAATTGCCGTTCTTTCCATTGAAAATAAATCACCGGATAAACTAATAATCCCAGAACGAATGAAGTTACCAAACCACCGATCATCGGAGCGGCGATACGCTGCATCACATCCGCGCCCGTGCCCTGCGACCACATGATCGGAAGAAGCCCCATCATGGCCGCCATGACCGTCATCAGCTTGGGTCTGACGCGTTGGACAGCGCCGTGGATGACCGCCTCTTCCAAATCCGCCAACGACTTCATCCGCCCCTGCCGGACGGCATCCTCATAGGCGATATCCAAAAATAAAAGCAACAGCACGCCGGTTTCAGCGTCGAGCCCCATCAGCGCGATCATCCCCACCCATACCGCGATGGAAATATTGAACTTTAGCGCGGCCAGGATCCATACGGCCCCCACCAGCGAAAGCGGCACGGCCAAGAGCACAATGGCCGTTTTCACCGCCGAGCCCGTATTTAAGTACAATAAAAACGCGATCAGGAAGATCGTCAAGGGCAGCACGACCTTGAGCCGCTCCTGGACGCGCAGCATGTTTTCATACTGTCCGCTGAAGACTAACGCATAACCCGTCGGCAGATCAACTTGCGCGTAAACGGCCTCCTTGGCATGTTTGACGTACGTGCCGATATCGGTGCCAGCCACGTCAACGTACACGTAACCGGCCAGAAGACCGTTCTCGTTACGGATCATGGCCGGGCCGGTGCGCACCACAAGGTCGGCAATGGCCGAGAGCGGAATTTGTTTCCCGTCGGGTGTGGCCACCTGGACACGTTTAAGTTCTTCCAGATCATCGCGCAATTCCCGCGGATAACGCACGTTCACGCCGTAACGCTCGCGGCCTTCAATGGTCGTCGTGACATTCTCCCCGCCGATAGCGGATTGGATCGTCATCTGGGCGTCAGATATCGAAAGGCCGTAGCGGGCGAGCTGGCCGCGCTTAAGGTCAAAATCGATGAAGTATCCTCCGGCCGTACGTTCCGCAAAAACGCTGCGGGTCCCCGGGACTTTACTTAAGATCATCTCCAGATGCGTCCCGATCCTTTCGATCTCCTGAAAATCGGAGCCCACAACTTTGATACCCACCGGCGTGCGGATGCCGGTTGAGAGCATGTCGATGCGATTCTTGATCGGCATGGTCCAGGCATTGGTCGTTCCCGGAATGCGCAGGGCCCGGTCCATTTGCGCGATGAGCTCTTCATGCGTGATGTGTTCCGGCTGGAACTGCCGAAAGAATATTTTCGTAAATTCCGGCCAATCGGAATACCAGCGTGACATCGGGCGCCACTGCTCAACGGGTTTCAAAAGAGCGACGGTTTCCATCATGGAAAACGGCGCCGGGTCCGTCGAGCTTTCCATGCGCCCGGCCTTGCCCCAGACGCGATCAACTTCCGGAAAGCTCTTGAGGATCGCATCCTGTTTCTGCAGCAGCCGTTGGGTTTCCGTGACGGAAATCCCCGGCATGGTGGTGGGCATGTACAAAACACTTTCTTCCCACAACGGCGGCATGAATTCCGATCCCAACCGCAAATAAACGGGGATCGTTGTCAGGACAAGCAACGCGGACACAACCAGCGTTGCGATACGGTGCCGCAGCACAAAACGGCACGCCGGGGTGTACCAGCGAAACAGGACACGGCTGATCGGGTGCTTATTTTCCGGATAATATTTTCCCACCAAGAGCGTGTTAGCTAAATGGTTCGCCGCCGGCCAGGGCCCGTGAAACGGCTTGACCCGCAACAAAAGCATGCGGATCGCCGGATTAAACGTCACTACCAAAATAGCGGCAATGGCCATGACAAACGTTTTTGACCAGGCCAAAGGACTGAATAACCGTCCCTCCTGATCCATCAGGGTAAAGATCGGCAGAAAAGAGACCGCGATGACCAAAAGCGAAAAAAAGACCGCCGGGCCGACCTGTTTTAACGCGCGCAGGCAAACGTCCCGATGGTCCTCTTTGCGTCCCGCTTGCTCCCACTCCTCCAGACGTTTGTACACATTCTCCATTTGGACAATGGCCCCGTCGACCAAAACCCCGATGGAAATCGCGATCCCCGCCAGGGACATGATATTCGAGGTCAGCTTCATCCCCAGCATCGGGATAAAAGAAAGCGCCACGGCAACGGGGATCGTCAAAATGGGGATAAATGCCGACGGGAAATGCCACAAAAATAACAGGATCACGGCGCTGACGATCAACATCTCTTCGGTCAACTGGCGTCGTAAATGTTCGATCGCGTGCCGGATCAGTTCGGAGCGGTCGTAGGTTACCTCAACAGAAACCCCTTCCGGCAAGGAATGATCTATTTCCCGCAATTTCGCCTTCACACGGTCGATGACCGTCAGGGCATTCTCGCCGAAACGCATAATGACGGTTCCGCCGACCGCGTCGCCTTTGCCGTCGATATCCGCCAAGCCGCGGCGGATGTCGGGACCGATGGCGACCGACGCCACCTGCTTGAGCAGAACAGGCGTTCCGGTACGTTCATTTCCGCCGATGACGATCTGTTCAATGTCTTCAAGTGATTTGATATACCCGTGGCCGCGCACCATATATTCCGTGCCGGAAAATTCCAAAAGCCGGCCGCCGGTCTCTTCGTTACCCTGGCGCAGCGCCTCAACCACCGTCGCTAACGGAATTTTATAAGCCAATAATTTATTAGGATCAACGACGACCTGATACTGTTTCACAAAGCCGCCGATGGAAGCGACCTCGGCCACACCGGGAACACTTTGCAGATAATAACGCAAATACCAATCCTGATAGCTCCTTAATTCCTGCAAATTATGTTTGCCGCTTTTATCGACCAGCGCGTACTGAAAGACCCACCCCACCCCCGTTGCGTCGGGACCCATCTCGGTCTTAACCCCCTCGGGCAAACTCGAGGTGATCTTGCTTAAATATTCCAGCACGCGGCTGCGGGCCCAGTAAATATCCGTGCCGTCTTTGAAGATCACATAAACGTAGGAAAACCCGAAGTCGGAAAATCCGCGCACGCTTTTGACCCCCGGCGTGCCTAGTAACGCGCTGACGATCGGATACGTGACCTGGTCTTCGATGATATCGGGGCTTCTGTCCCAACGTGAATACACGATGACCTGGGTGTCGGAGAGATCCGGCAGGGCGTCGAGCGGAATGTTTTTCATCGACCACACCGCCGCGGCCAGCGACACCGCCGTCAAAAAGATCACCAGGAATTTGTTACGCGCGGAAAAATCGATGAGTTTTCCGATGACGCCACCGGTCAAACGGGGTTCATTGCTGTCCATGGCTGTGTCCTCCCCCTGATGTCATCCCGGAGAGCGCGGCCTGCAGACGGCTTTCGGAATCAACGAGGAAATTCCCGCCGGCAACGACCATTTCGCCTTCGGTCAGCCCTTCCTTGACTTCGACCATACCGTCGGATTGAAGGCCGGTTTTTACTTCTACCGGCTCAAAATGTCCTTCGTCGCGCTGGACAAAAACAATCTTGCGCGTGCCGGTGTCCATCAGCGCGTCGCGCGGGATCACAAACGCGTCATTTAATTCGACCGGCATCAGGACGTTGGCGTACATATCCACTTTCAGATACTCCTTGGCCCGCGGCAATTGGATGCGCACGATTGCGGTGCGGGTCTCGGGATCGATCTGCCCGGAGACATTACGCACGATCCCCTCAAAGGATTCCTGGTAGGCGGGGATCTCAACTGTGGCTTTCTGCCCAACGTCCACATAACCCAGATCATCTTCAAAGATCCTGGCGTACACCCAGACGGGGTGGGCTTCTTCAAGGAATAAAATGTCCGGCTGGACCCACGGCTGACGGATCTTGATCGACCGCAATTGTTCCAGCTGATCGTCATTGAGCCCCATGTGTCTTAGGCCATACTCGGCTTTGAGCAACCGGTATTGGGCCTTGCGGAATTCTTCACTGCGCGCCAAGGGACCGGGATTCATATAATATTCCTTCCAGTCCTCGCGGAATTCTTCCTTCACCCTCCTGATTTTTCGGAACGTGTAATACTCACGCCAGGCCTCGATATATTCCAGTTGCGCGTCGTAAAGTTCGAAATCATGCGCCAGATAACCGTAGGCCCGGATCGTTTTGACAAAGGGCTTGCGGACAACCGGCACAACTTTGACACCGAGCAATTGCTGCTGGTCACCGCTAAGATGCACCGGAGCGTGATCACCGGTGAGTGGCGGCTGCGCGGACTTCGCTTGCTCTGCGGCCGATTCTTTTTTGACCAGATCCATCCCGCAAATGGGACATTTGCCCGGCCGGTCGCTGGTGTAATGCGGATGCATGGGGCAGTAATAAATTCCGTCTACGTGGGGGTGATTATGTCCGGTCCAGACGACGACACCCCAGGCCGCGGCCAGAATACAGACAACGATAATAATAAATCTCAATGTTTTGGTATTCATAATTTTTCCTTGGTTAAAAAACAGTTTTTACGTGTAGATAACAAAAACGATCTGCCAAGGAAGAATTATAGACGTAACTTGTGGGATTGTAAATACAGCGGAACTTCGGTTACTGAAGGCGGGCCGTCATCAACGGCCAATGAAACTTGCGACAAAGGATCAAGGACAAAGATCTGATCCGGCAAAACAGAAGCAGCCGCGGTCTTCCCTAAATAATGCGGCTCGTAAGAAACGAGGCTGGCCTTTTCCCCTTTGACGAACTGGTGCGGACATTGCTGGTCATGTGTGGAATCGGCTTTCGCGGGACAGCAGGAATGCGCGGAGCTTTGGCTGACCGAGGCCTGCGCTGTCTTGAGACAGCAGCAAAAAATGGCCGCGATCGCCACGAAGCCGATGAGGACCGAACAGATGATATTTTTTCTAAAGCGCATACCCCGTTCTCCTTGAAAAACCACCATTTCAAATATAGCACAAAACCCCGAAATCACCAGAACAATTTCCGCGTCAGAGAGTGCCCCGAAATAACCAGCATACTTGGCTATATAATCCCGCCGTTTTTCCATCGCCGGACAGCCGGGTCCAAATGGTCGCGGAAAAATTCTTCAAACGAAAGTACATTGACTGCCTTTTTATAATGCGGGGTCCGGTTTTTGAGGTGCACTGACATAACAAGATAAATCCGGTTTTTCAACATTTCTTTTAGCTGGGGATCGGAAATACTGTCGTCGATTGTCGCGAGAAAAAACCCCAATCCTCTTGTCCCTTCCGTCACTATCTGGCGCCATCTTTCCCGGACAGTCCTTTTTACCGTAAAAATTACGCAATCCATTGGATTCGTGTCATAATTCTCCCGATTGGGCATCAAAAAATCCGGCTTGCCGTTAATAACCTGCTGTTCGGCAAAAGGATAATTCAATTTCCTGAAGAGCTGCTTTATTATTGATTCAAAAGTGCTTCCTGCCCGCGGCTTTCTTGACTGGGCCAGTGACAGAAAAAAGCGGTCAAATTCCTTAAAGTTGTTCGAAACAATCCCTATCAAATCCTCCCGACTGGAATTCCGGGGGATTATCTCTTCGAAATAATTTCTGACAGCCCTTTTCCCTGCACTTTCCTGCTCTTTAAGGAAAATACTGTACGCCTCCTCCCCCACGAGGTCGATAATCTTGCTGAAATTTCGTTTTGTGTATGCTGTCGTATCCGTTTTCGGAATGGTTTTATCGATCGCCTTGTCCAGTATCGCTTTGGGAGAAAGCATCGTTTCTTTATAAATCTCAAAAAGTTTCTTCATTTAGCATCCTTCCCCTTGATTTCCCGATATTTCGAGTTTGAGCTCAGCCATGAAGATACCTTGGACAAAACTTTCTCCGGGCCCAGACGGGTTTTGCCTTTTAGCGAGCATTCCCAAATAACCAGAATCCGAAACTTGTACCTGCGGCGCAGAAGGCCAAGACTTCTGGCATCATTTCTGATATTTCCCCTGATCTTGTTCTTCCAGAATTTAACGCGGGAAGAAGGCCATTTGAAAAGATGGCACCTGTGACCATGCCAGAAGCAGCCATGAATAAAAATAACCGCCTTGTATTTTGAGAAAACTAGGTCAGGCTTACCGGGGAGATCCGGGCTGTGCAACCGGAAACGAAAACCGCGTACATGCAATCCGCTTCTTATAACAAGTTCCGGCCTAGTATCCTTGCCACGAATGCCCGACATCATGCTGCTTCTTTTTCCGGAGGAAACAACATCAACCAACAGTCACCAAGTCTCTTTCTTCTGCAGGTAATGACCTGCGTTCCTCAACGATCCACGGGCGCATGAATTTCGCTATTGCTTCAACCACAGGAACAACAACGGTGTTACCGAACTGCCGGTAAGCCTGCGTGTCGGAAACCGTTATTCTCCACCTGCTCTCCCCGGGTCTGTCAAAACCCATTAGCCGGGCGCATTCCCGCGGAGTCAGACGACGCGGATTCCTGCCTTTCTGCCTTATCAAAACTTCGGAACCGTCCTTGTAATACCTCGCCGAAAGCGTTCTGGCGATATCATCCGCTCCGAAAAGTCCGAAACCAAATCCGTTTCCTTTACTCCTGTGCTTTTCGGCATATTGTTGAAGATAATTCCATAATTTATTAGAAAGTGTATATTTATTCAAAACTTTACCGCTCTTGAGTTCGATAAAGCTGCCATTGTTTTCGTAATCTTCCGAACCGTCTCCCGGATGGAGAACAGAACCAAGTCGCGGCCCCAGTGCGGGGTCAGGGACAGCGAGGCGATTAAAATCAAACGCATTTTTATCCCTGAAACCGATGATAAAAATACGTTCCCTGTGTTGAGGAACAAAAGAGCGGGCATCTATAACCCGATACTGGACATGATAGCCCAACTCGCGTGTCAAGGTATTATGGATCACCTGGAAAGTTTTCCCCTTGTCATGATTGACAAGATTTTTGACATTCTCAAGCAAAAACGCCGCGGGGCGGTGATGTTCGATAATCCTGGCCACATCGAAAAACAAGGTTCCCTGCGCCTCGCAACGAAACCCGTGAGGCCTGTTCAGTGAATTCTTTTTTGAAACTCCGGCAATTGAAAAGGGCTGACAGGGGAACCCCGCAAGCAAGACGTCATGTTGCGGTATTTTTTCTGCAGAAATTTTGGTAATATCACCGGCTATTTCGTGGGCGCAATGAAAATTGGCAAGATAGGTTTTTCTTGCATAATCATTCCACTCACTTGTAAAAATACACTTGCCGCCGGCTCTTTCAAATGCCAGACGCAATCCACCGATACCGGCAAAAAGATCGATAAAATGAAACTTCGTGCCCCCGCCTCTTCCCGACTGAATTTCCGATTGGGAGAATTCCGGTTTTTCCATTGTTTTTCCCTTTCTTTTTTTGAGGGGGAACGATTCTGACATCATGACAAGATCATGTTATCGCATTTTACAAGCCTGCGACAGAAAGAAGTTACATTTTTTGATGTGTATTTGTCAGAATTCAAGGGGGGCAATGCACTTTGCATTGTCATATAAGTACCACACACACGTGTGGTAGTCAAGAATTTTATACTTAATTTCACTTAACCCAACAACCAATCAGAGTTGATTGTATTTTGTGTGCCGGCCTTTGGCTTTTTCGACAGGATACTTAAGGGCGTTCTTTTTCATTTTGGATTCAATCGCCTTTGGCAGGTCGATTTCCAGATTATCCGCAAGCTCCAGCAGGTAAATGGCGACATCGGCAAGCTCATCCGCAATCTCGTCCTTGCACGCCACCGCGTGAGCGTCCACCTCTTCCGGCTTTTTCCATTGAAAATGCTCCAGCACTTCCGTGGCCTCCAAAACCAGCGACAAGGCCACGTCTTTATGATTGTGGAACTGTTTCCAGTCACGTTCATCCCGGAACTTTTTGATCTTTTCAGTTATTCGTTTGATCTCGCTCATTGAACTTCAGCTTATTCTTTTGAAAATCACTCGTGATTCACTCAAACAAACCCCATCATCCGCCCGAGCTGGTAAACCGCGAGCGAAGCGAGATAGGCCAGGATGGCCATGTAGACGAACTGAAAGAGCGGCCATTTCCAGGAATTGGTCTCGCGCCAGACGATGGCCATCGTACTTATGCACTGCATGGCAAAGACATAAAATACCATCAAGCTCAAACACACCAGCGGCGTAAATAAAGGCCGTCCATCGGGCCAGTGCGCGGCCGTAAAGGCCTCTCGTAAACTATTTTCTTTTGCTTCATCGCCGAGATTAAAGACGATGCTCATCGTGGAGACAAACACCTCGCGCGCGGCAAAAGAACCGATCAATCCGATGCCGATGCGCCAGTCATATCCGAGCGGTTTGATGACCGGTTCCAGCGCTGTGCCCATCTGCCCGGCGTAACTGGCCTTGAGCGCCTCGCTGCCCTGCAACCCTTCATGACGCGGATAGCTCATCAAGACCCACAAAATGACCGACAGCGCCAGGATGATCGTCCCCGCGCGTTTTAAAAACAACCGGCTGCGCTCCCACATGTGGATCACCACCGCATGCCACGACGGCCAGCGGTACGGCGGCAATTCCATGATAAAGACCGGCTTTTGCGAACGAAGTAACGTCTGCTTGAACAACCACGCCATCAGGCACGCACCCACAATGCCCAGCATATACATCGTCAGCATAATGCCCGCCTTCTGCATCCCCGTCGCTGCCGGCATCAGAACCGCGATCATAATGGTGTAAACAGGCAACCGCGCCGAACAGCTCATCAATGGCGCGACCAGGATCGTGACCAGCCGGTCTTTTGGGCTTTCGATCGTTCTCGCCGACATGATCCCGGGGATCGCGCAGGCGAATGAACTCAAGAGCGGAATAAAAGATTTTCCGTGCAAGCCCACCTTGCTCATCACCCGGTCCATGATAAACGCGCTGCGGGCCATATAGCCGGTGTCCTGCAACAAGCTGATAAAAAAGAAAAGGATCAAAATTTGCGGCAAAAAAATGACCACCCCGCCGACACCGGCGATGACCCCATTGACGATCAGATCTTGCAACTGGCCCGCGGGCAAGACCCGTGTCGCCCAATCGCCCAGCGCGGTAAAGCCCGCGTCGATCCAATCCATCGGATAGGTGGCGATGGTAAAAATCATGTAGAACATCAGCGCCATAATGCCAAAGAAAAACACCCACCCCCATAATTTATGCGTCACAACAGCGTCGATCCGTTCGGTCAAATCCTCCCCTTGCTGTTTATTTTTATCATGGACACATTGCTTGATGACCGATTTGATCCAGTCGTAGCGCGCCTCGATGGCCGCGGTGCGGGCCCGCAATCCCTTCAACCGCAGACGCTCCTGGATCACGCTGATCTGGCGGATCAGTTCTTCTTTATAGAACCATTGGACGGGAACAGCTTTCTTCTCCTCGTTCTTGAGTTTTGCGCCCAGAGATAACAAAACGAGCGCTTCCGCGAAAGCGGCGTGGCGGTCCATCTTCTCATGCTGGACCAAAAGGCGTACCAGCTGCTCAACCTCTTCTTCCAGGTCCGGCGCCATGCGCCAGCCGCGCTGATACGAAACCGTAACGCCTAACGAAATCAATTGCTTTAATTCTTCAATACCCTTGTTCTGGCTGGCCACCGTCGGGACGACCGGCATGCCCAACACTTGCGATAACTTCGCGACGTCGATCTCCCGGCCCTGGCGCTCGACCTCATCCATCATATTAAGCGCGATGATCATCGGTAATCCCAAATCCTGCAACTGGCTGACCAGATATAAATTCCGTTCGAGATTACCGGCATCGACAACACAAATGACCAGATCGGGTTTCGGCGTATCCGACAAACGGCCCATCAAAACATTGCGGGCCAATTGTTCGTCGGGCGAACGCACCGCCAGACTGTACATCCCCGGAAGGTCGATCACATTGACCACGCGGTCCTTGGCCAAGGCCAGGGTCCCCGTTTTACGCTCGACGGTAACACCGGGATAATTGCCGACCTTCTGGCGCAGTTTGGTAAACGCGTTAAAAAGCGTCGTTTTGCCCGAATTGGGATTGCCGGTCAAAATAACGGTCTGGATAAGGGTCTGCGGAGTTGATGAAGGGGTAGCGGTAGGCATAGAAAAAGTATTCTAGGGAATGACCTCAACAGTGATCAGCCGGGCCTCTTCCTTGCGTAACGATAAATGGTAACCGCGTATTTTGATCTCGATCGGGTCGCCCAACGGCGCGTAGCGGACCACTTCCACATACTCGCCGGGCGTGACACCCATTTCTTCGATGCGTTCGCAGTCGTCGCTTTCCACGATAAAATCGCGGATGCGGCCCTTCTGGCCGATCGACATCTTGCTTAATGAAACCGTCTTATGATTCCCTGACATATTCAACCCTTCATGGTCCTTACTTGTCCCCGCAGCTGGAACAATGTCCTTTGGCCTTGCCGCGCAAAGACTTAACTCCCTGCCAGGCAAGATACCCGACGCTTAATCCCACGATAAGCCAAACGATCACATTTTGGAGCATAAATAAGTCTTCCTGTGGCGTATTTAATATCACTAAAATAACAAATGTCGTCTTTTTGTCAATGATTATTATCCCGGCGGGGTCACTTCAGGAGAATGACTGGATCTTGCCGCTTATCCAGCCATTGTAACAAACGGAGAATGTCGGCCTCGGCCAGGGCGACACATCCCGCGGTCGGCTTCTTCGCGCCGCGCCAGACGTGCACAAAGATCGCGCTGCCCATGCCCGGGGTGACCGGATCTGTATTGTATTCCACCACGATCACGTATTTATAAAGGTTGTCCTGACGCCGCAAAACTTCGTGCGATACCGGCGGCACGTCGCCGGCGACCCACTGGTTGTATTGCAAAGAATCCGGATCGTCGACCCAAAAATCCCGTTCGGTCACGCGCTGATACGCAAGTCCGGTCACCACCTTCTCTTCATATCCGAAGGCGCGGCGCAACCGGAAAACACCTGAAGGCGTGCGGCCATCGCCTTCGCGCTTTTCTCTCAAAGGAGCCAAACCTTTGCGTCCGATCACCGCCTTGACCGGCCGTAACACCTGCGTCCAATCTTTGCCTTTACGTTCCCATCCGGAAACCTGTGCTGTCACCTTGCCCGTTGTTTCCACCACCACGGCCTGGTGAACTTCGCCGGAGAGATCAGCCAATTCTGCCGGGACCCCATCGGCACAAAGCGGCGTTGCAACGGTGACCAGCATTAAAATCAGAAAATAAAAGGTCCGGTACATTTTTTTTAGATACACGGTTAAGACAATAGTGTTACCCACCGGCAGACCTGCCCGACGATAATGCCCAGATACGTGCCGATGATGTTGCCCAGGATCGCCATCAGCAAGCCGATCGATGCCAGTCCGGGCTGATAAATTTCCGCCACGACCGGCGCGGAGGCCAATCCACCTACGTTCGCCTGGCTTGCCGCGGCCACCAGCATCGCCGGCGCTTTCAATAATCGCGCCGCGATCAGCAAAACCACCGCGTGCACAAGGATGATCACGACACCGGCGGCAATCAAAATGGCCGACGCTCCCAAATGCGCGAGGCTTGCCTTGGCCCCGATCGTCGTCAAAACGAAATACAATAGATAATATCCGAGCTTCGTTGAGCCCAAGGCCTCGCAACGGCGCAGCGGCGTCAGCGACCCCGCCAGCCCCAGCATTGAAGCCAGGATGATCGTCCAGGCGGAAAATGACATGACCCCCGCGGCGGTCGGCAAAATTCGCGCCGCCTGCTGCACCCCGATGCTGACCGCAAACGCGAACGTGGCGATCAAAAAAATATTTTTCGCGTTGAGCGTTACCTTCTGCGCGGCGCCGACACTCACCATTCGTTTGCGGATATCCTCGATCACGCCGCGGTCGGCGCGCAGCCAGTGATCGAACGCGGCCTGCCCCGTGGAGATACTGACCAAAAGCCCCATCCAGACATATGGCACGATCGTGTCCACGACCACCATCGGCAGGAAAACATCGTCGGGCGTGCCCAGCGCTTCCTTGACGGCGATCATGTTGGCGCTGCCGCCGGTCCAGGAAGCGGACAACGCCGCGAACCCCGACCAGAACACGTCCCCGACAAACGGACGAAAGATCGCAAACGACAGCGCCGTGCCCAGCATGATCCCCGCGCTGCCGATCAGGAACATCAAGACAGCGGTGCGGCCGAGCCGCGTGATCGCTTTAAGATCGACTCCCAGAAGAAGCAGAAATAAGCTCGCCGGCAACCCGTAGGTCGTGACCACGCCGTACAACGGGCTTTTCGCGTCAATAAGCCCGAGGGAAGAAACGCACATCGGTAAAAAGTAGATCCAGAAAACGGCGGGAAGAAATCCGAAATATTTTTTCGTGCGCGGATGAGCGGCGGCGGATAATATTGCCGTCTCGATGGACAGCAAAATCAGAAAAATTAGAATGGGGTGGTAAACCATAAGTTAGGTTAAAAGATGTTGCAAAACGTTACAAAAGGTTGGAATAGGAATAAAGTTGAAAAATGTTTCAACGGGTTTCAAAAGGTTGAAAAATAAGGTTTCCTCTTCCAACATCTTTCAACCTCTTGCAACCTTTTCTAACCTTTAAAAGTAATCCCAATTCCTTTACGAATACTGCTTAAATCATACACTCCTCTTGACGACAAGTACTGATGGCCCGCCGCGTTACCGCGGATAAAAAACGGCGTGTCAAGATCCACATAGGAAAAACATCCCAATCCGGCAGCCAGATGCGCGGAAGCCGTCATCGCGAGCGGACTTTCCATCATCCCGCTGATCATCAGCTTCAGCCCGGCAGCCCGGGCAACGCGGGCGATCGCTGCCGCCTCTACTAGCCCAGATTTCATCAACTTGACGCTGACAACAGACGCGGCTTTAGAGCGGATCACAGCAACGACATCTTTGAGACTACGCGCGCTTTCATCGGCGCACACCGGAATATCCGTCGACCGGGAAATTCTTCTTAATCCCTCAAGGTCGGCGCGCGGGACCGGCTGTTCCAGAAGCGCCGGACGGATTTTCAAGCGTTTAAGCGCTTTCAAAAATTTAAGCATGGTGACGGCAGAAAATCCCTGATTGGCATCAAGATAAATCACACCCTTGGGCGCCAGCTTGCGCACCGTGGCCACACGCGCCACATCGAGGTCAAAGTTGCGGCCTATTTTGACCTTGAATTTCCGGAATCCTTTCGCGTAAAACCGTTGCACCGCGTTTTGCGTTTGCGCCAGATCCGCGATGACGATCGTGATATCCGTTTGCAATTTCCGGCAACGCGATCCGAACAATTGCCACAAAGGGCACCCGAATTGGCGCGTCAAAGCGTCGAAAAGCGCCATCTCAACACCTGCGATCATCGCCGGATTATTGTCCCAACGTTCATGCAACGCCCGCGAAATTGTCAACGCGTCACGCACATCCTGGCCGACCAGCCAGCGCCCAGCCGTTTGAAGATTGTTCCGTGTTACGCTTAACTTTTCTCCCGTGATATGCGTGGCGACCGCCGCCTCACCGTAGCCTTTGGTCCCATCGGCAAGAGTGAGAACAAACAACAAATTATCCAACGTGTCATGACTACCCAGCGCAGTGCGAAACGGCTGGATGAGCGGAGCTTGTAACGGTAGAATTTGGTTTTTTTGAATAAGCCACGGGCTAACAGTCATCAGTGGTCAGTGTTCAGTGGTCAGTTTTTAAAAGCCGCACGGCATTGAGGCGCTCAAGCAGTGAACCTCGCTTGGAACCTTCGCCGAGACCCAAATCGGAAACAACGACACGGTTTAACACGTACGTCCGGTCGCCCGGTTCCCGGTACGCCCACACGCTGTGGATGGCGTACACCCGACCGTCGATGGTTCCCAGATACAACAAAATATGCCCCTTCATTCCTAAAATGGTGACCCCGCCGACGGCGAAATCTGTCAAGACAAGCGTTTTATCCGCGCCAGGCGTGCCGGGTTCCCATTCAATGAGCCGCGTACCGACCTGAATTTGATTTTTGGAATCCCGCGGTAATGCGATGCCAACGGTCGCGAACACTTCCTGTAGAAATCGGGAACAATCCTGCGCGCCGTACATCCCCCCCCAACCGTAAGGTTGGCCAAACATTTTAAAGGCCTGCGACAAGATCTGGCGCGGCGTGTACGGTAAATATCCCTCATGGATTTGCTCGGCGGCGACAAAGCCCGGTACCAGCTCGACATTGCCATCGCCCTGGCGTTGCGGAAGTGTCACTTCCGCGAAATCACCGTCAAGACGCATCAACGGCAACCGTGTTCCCATCTGAAGCGAACCGGCGAAATTGATCATCGTCCGGTCAAGAAAAATATCCGCCCTGGGAACAGTCACCACGACAAACGGCGTTGACCAGAAAGGTTTGATCTGATCTTCGGTCGCGAGCGCGACATTTTTCGCCTTCACCCAGCCGGCGCTCGTCGCGGATTCCACCCAAAACCATTTTTCATCCAGACTGCGGTGCAAAACCACAACAGGTGTGGTGATATCCAGCGCGCTATTTTGCAATTCATCGAAATCCTCATCGTAGGCCTGCGCGTACAAACCTTCTTCAAGAGGCAAAAACCGCTGATCAGCATATCTGGTGATTAATCCGTATTGACGAGGGATTTCATTGGAAATCGCGTCAAGGTTCATCGCCTGCCGCGCACCAGACCAATACGCAGCTGAAGGTTTTTTACCATTGAGTGATTTCAATTCGCGCGCCTGCAGATCGTCCAAGGTCTTTTGCAGTGTGGCGCGCAACTCCTCGCCGGATATTGCCGAAGGCCACGCGGCAAGGTCTTTGGTGAGCTTGAGTTCTTCTCGAATTGTTTGATTGAAACGCTGAATTTCATCGGAGGATAAAACAACCTTATCCGGATCGGGATGCCGGCTGATCCAGAAGCCGGCGGTATTCATCGCGGGAGTCGTGTTAGGCAAAACACTTGGTGCCGCGTAAAGGACGGGTTTCCCGGCGCCGGCGCACCCGGCCACCGTCAGCGCCAACGCGGCCAAAAAATATAGTAATAGCCGAGTCTCTTTTCGCATCGACTACACTATATCAAATGAGAACAGGACAGGACAGCGGATTATGATTTTTTCAAAAAAGAAAGGGACAGGTTCAAAGACCCTGTCCCTTCCCTACCTGACGTATTCTGTCTTCTGACTACTTGCCTAAACCGCCTAAAGACAGAATACG
>Ga0209726_10003590_pt1 | contig 20816 bp, 20 predicted proteins | sample Subgrocontami54m_FD_187453 | JGI IMG/M metagenome (GOLD analysis project Ga0209726, IMG submission 187453) | Subsurface groundwater microbial communities from S. Glens Falls, New York, USA - GMW46 contaminated, 5.4 m (SPAdes) (version 3) | ecosystem: Environmental > Aquatic > Deep subsurface >... | reverse complement strand
AAACCGCCTCAAGGTGCCGTGATGGCCGACGCTGACGATCGTCGGCCGCCATTCAGCTTCGCGCAACAGCCGATACAACGCCGCCTCGGCCTGTTCGTCGAGTGCCGATGTCGCTTCGTCGAGAAACACGATCTCGGGCCGCCCCAGCAATACGCGGGCGAAGCCTAGACGCTGCTGCTCGCCGCCGGAGAGTCGCTGTGCCCAATTGCCGTCCTCGTCGAGCTGGCCGACCAAATGCCCGAGCCCGACCGCGTCCAGCGCAGCCGCCAATTCGGCCTGGCTGCGCGCGGCCGCCCTGGTCGGGTAAGCGAGCGCGTCGGCGAGGGTGCCGAGCGGCAGATAGGGTCGCTGCGGCAGGAACAGCGCGTTGCCGGCGCCGACCCGAATCTGGCCGCGACCGAACGGCCACAACCCGGCGATCGCCCGCAACAGCGTACTCTTGCCGGCGCCCGCCGGCCCGGTCACCAGCACCGACCGGTCCGGGGCGGCGGTCAACGCGATATCCCCGCGCAACCGCTCGCCATTCGGCAGATCGAGGGCGAGCCCGCTGATGTCGACGCCCTCGCCGCCGCGCTCGATCGCGATCGGCTGAACGCCATCGTGCGCCGCCGCGATCACCGCCATGCGGGCCTGAAACCCGGACAGCCGCTCGACCACCGCACGGAACTCGGCGATCTCGGTATAGCTGCTGACGATGAACGACAGCGCATCCTGCACCTGGTTGAAAGCTGAGGCGGTCTGCATCAGCCCGCCCAGCTCGATCTGCTTGCCGAAATATCGCGGCGCCGCGACCAGATACGGAAACACGATCGCAATCTGCGCATAGCCGGTCGTAAACCAGGTAAGTTTCTTGCGGCGGCGGATCAGCGCCCAGTAATTGTCGATGACCCGCCTGAAGCGATCGCGGAAGGTATCGGCCTCGCGCCGCTCGCCGCCATAGAAGGCGACGCTTTCGGCGTTTTCGCGCAGGCGGATCAGGCTGAAGCGAAAATCGGCCTCATAACGCTGCTGGTTGAACATCAAGCCAGCCAGCGGTCCGCCGATCTTGTGGGTCAGCCAGGTTCCGATAGCGGCATAAAAGCACGCGGCGATGACCATGTAGCCGGGAATATCGATATGGCTGTCGCCACTGAGCGGGATGCTCAACACCCCCGACAGGTCCCATAGGATAAACAGGAACGAGACCAGGGTGACCACCGCGTTGAGCAGCCCAACCGACAGCGCGAGGCTGCTCGAGGTATAGCGGTCGAGATCGTCGGCGATGCGCTGATCGGGATTGTCGGTCGTCGACTGGTCGAGCTGCATGCGGTAATAGGCTTGATTGTCCAGCCAGTTCCCGAGGAACCGATGGGTCAGCCAGCGACGCCATTGCATGTGCAGCCCCTGCCGCAGATAGAGCTGGTAGACCGCGACGACGATCCAGGCGAAGGCGATCAGGCCGAAGATTGCGAACTGATGCCAGAACTCCGCCCAGTCGTATTGCTGGAGCGCGTTGTAGAAATCGCGGTTCCAGCTGTTGAGCCGCACGCTGAGCCATACCGCCACGAGGTTGAGGCCGATCACCGCGGCCAGTCTCGCCGTCGCCGACCATCTCTCTTCCGACCGCCAATAGGGCCAGGCGAGATTCCACGCCTGGTGAAGAAGACCGCCGCTCAACCACCCCATCCAGTCCTCCGCCAGATTTGTCCGCCCCGTACAACCAATCTATCTCGTCGCGGGATCGGCGGCCGGCAGCCAGGTCGTCGCCCGATGCCGGCGCCGTGACCGAGGCGAGCAATCCCCCGACCGCCGTTCTCCTGGCTCGCGGGGTCTGCCGCGCGCTTGACCAGCTCGGCTATGCCAGCCTGCTCGAATTCCCGCTCGCCAACGGCCGCCGCGCCGACATCATCGCGCTGGCCAAGGGCGGCGAACTGGTCATCGTCGAGATCAAGAACTCGATCGCCGATTTCCGGGCCGACCGCAAATGGGCGTTCTATCGAGAGTTCGCCGACCGGCTCTATTTCGCCGTCCCGACCCACTTTCCCGCCACGTTGATCCCGGAGGAATGCGGGCTGATCGTCGCCGATTCGTTCGGCGCCACCCTTTTGCGCGACGGCAAACCAAACCCCCTGCTGCCGGCGCGACGGCGCGCGGTGACCCTGCGCTTCGCGATGACCGCGGCAGCGCGCTTACGGCGCCAGATCGACCCGCAGTCAGGCCGGATCGACGGCGGCTGATCCTATTGCTTCGGCGTCGCCGACGAGACGCATCGCGCATTTGGCGAGACGAAATGCCGCGGCCGCCGGCAATCCCGCGCCAAGCCCGGCGGCCACGATCGCGACGACCGCACCCTCCGCGCCGCCGGCCTCGGCCGCGTCGGGGTCATCCGTCCGCTCGACATGGAAGTCGCCGTCGGCCTCGGCGAGAAGCCTGCGCCCGCCGCCGAGCGAGACCAGCACCGCGCCGAACGCGCAGCGGTCGATCAAGGCCCGCGCCGCCGCTTTGACGTCGCGCTCGCCGGCCACCGGCATCCCGGTGGCGTCGAACAATTCGCGCCGGCTCGACATCAACAGATCGGCACCGCGATAGCGGATCGGGTCGCCCCCCTCGGGATCGACGACGACCCGCGCGCCGGCCTCCCGCGCCGCCCGGATGATCTCGAGCGCGACACCGTCGGTCAGCACCCCCTTGGCGTGATCCGAAATGATCACGGCGCCGTGGCTGGTAACCAGTTCACGCGCGAGCCGCAGCAGGTCCTCGCGGATATACGGCCCGAGCGGAATCGCGCTTTCTCGATCGGCGCGCAACAACTGCCGATCGCCCGCGATAAAGCGCGACTTCACCGGAGTCGTGCGGTCGGGCTGGACCAGCAGATGGATTTCGACGCCAAATTCGGCCGCGAGTAGGCGCTCGATCTCGTGCCCGGCATCGTCGTCGCCGACCACCGAGACAAAGGACGCGGCGGTACCGAGGATCGCCAGATTGTGCAGGACGTTGCCGCCTCCGCCGATCCGGCGCGCCTCGTTGTCGATGGTCAGCACCGGCTCGGGTCGGTCGGCGGAGACCGGGCCGACCGCGCCATAAACGTAATGGTCGAGCATCACGTCGCCGACGCACAAAACGCGCGCCGATTTCAATTGCTGAATAACGGAACCGAGATCGCTGTCGTCAGGCATTAAAGATGGTCTTTAGGGACTAAACGGCTCACCGGCAAGCGCAAAGCCGCCGCACCTCGGGATGCGCCTACGACCGCACCGCGCGGCGGAGTAGCACATACAGGGCACCGCCGCCCCCGTCGCGCGGCTGTGCCGGGGTGATCCCTAGCAGATGAGGCCGCAACCCGTCCTCGGCCAGCCAACGCGGCACCGCCGCGCGCAGTACCCCGCCACCGGCGACACCGCTTCCAGTGATAATCAGGACGCAGCGCTGCCCGGCCACGCGCGCCGTCGGGATAAAACGGTGCACCGCGCGGTGCGCCTCGGCCTGGGTCATGCCGTGCAGATCTAGCCGCGCCTCGATCGCTAGCCGCCCGCGCTTCAAGCGCTCGGAGGTGGCGCGATCGACGCCGGCGAAGCGATCGAGCGGCGGCAAGGGCGCTCTGGGCGACGGCAGCGAATGGGGCTTTGTCGCCCCCGCGGCCGGCGTTCGCTCGATGTCGACCACGGGAGCCTGAGGTACGGCGGACCGACCGCGCAACGGCGCGACATCCTGCGTCGCACGCCGCCACAACGAATTGTCACCGTCCGTCGATCGTCGCGGACGAACCGCCCGTTCACGCATGGTCGGGCGGGAGGTCGCCGCCGATCAGCACGACATGCAAGCGCCGTGGTCCGTGCGCGCCGAGCTCGATACGCTGCTCGATATCCCCTGTACGCGATGGTCCGGTAATGAAATTGACGGTGCGCGGCAACATCCCAGTCCCGCGCGCCCGGACCAGATCCCAGCCATCCTCGTAGCCAGCGACTACCTGGTCCTCGCGGACCACGACAATATGCGTGTCAGGCAGGAAATTCAGCGTCGTCGGGGTCGCGGCTCCCGATACCAGCATCAGAGTACCGGTTTCGGCCACCGCGGCGAGACAGGGGGTCAGCGAAACCGCGTCGCCGGCCTCGGCCCGGCCGGCGCGGGTGCGCAAGAGCGGCCGCCGGTCCCAAGGGATCGCGGCGATGTCTGGATCCGGCGCCATGACCAGCTCGGCCGGCAGGTTCTCCGCCGCCAGATAGCGAACGATCTCGTCGGGCACGGAATCAGGGGACGCCACCCGCGCCACCGTCGTTTGCACCTCCTCCGCCATCGCGACGAAAAGCTCGACCCGGCCGGCATGATCGAGCGCGGCGGCCCGAGCTGGCACCAGGTTGCGCGCATGCGCGGTGACCCGCTCGTCGAGCGCCCGCGCAACATCGTCGGGCAGGCGATCGCGGTGCAACGCGCGCCTGATGCCGCCGAGGATGTGATCGCGCGCGACGCTCATTTCGATCCCCGCCGCTGGCGCTCGGCCCATAGAGAATGAAAAGTGCGGCCTTCCGGCGCCGGCATGTCGCGCACGCCGGTCCAGCCAGTGGCGAGGGGCAGGCTGCGAAAGCGACCCCGCCCGCGACCGGCCCAGGCCAACACACGCCCGACAACCCCGGTCACGAAATGATAGAGCCCCGGGCGGCGGACGACGAAGCTCCACGCCGACAGCCCGGTTCGGGCGGTCCGAGGAGTCAATTTCTCGGCGAACTGCCGCTCGCGCCAATGCCGCAACATCTTCGGCAACGGGATCTTGACCGGGCAGACGCTCTCGCAGCGACCGCAAAAGGTCGAGGCGTTCGGCAGATCGCCGGCTTCGTGCAGTCCGATCAGGGCCGGGGTCAATACCGCTCCCATCGGCCCAGGATAGACCCAGCCATAGGCATGCCCGCCGACCGCGACATAAACCGGGCAATGATTGAGGCACGCGGCGCATTTCAGGCAGCGCAGCATGTCCTGGAACTCGGTGCCGAGCAGCGCGCTGCGACCGTTGTCGAGCAATACCACGTGATACTGCTCCGGCCCGTCGAGATCGCCGGGCCGCCGTGGCCCGGTCGACATCGTCGTGTACGACGAAAATTCTTGCCCGGTCGCCGAGCGCGCCAGCAACCGCAGCAAGGTCGCGGCATCCTCCAGGGTCGGCACGATCTTTTCGATGCTGGCCAGGACGATATGGACGCGCGGCAGGGTCTGGGTCAGGTCGCCGTTACCCTCGTTGGTGACGATGATGCTCGACCCGGTCTCGGCGATCAGGAAATTGCCGCCGGTGATACCGACATCAGCGGCGAGGAATTGCGGCCGCAGGATCGTGCGCGCCTCGTCGCACATGGCCCGCGCCTCGATCAGCGGGCGGACGGGGTCGAGCTCGGTGTGCGCGGCGCGAAAGCTGTCGGCGACCTGCTCTTTCATCAGATGGATCGCGGGAGCGATGATGTGGCTCGGCGGTTCGTGCCGGAGCTGGATGATGTATTCGCCGAGATCGGTCTCGACCGGGGTGATCCCGTGTTTTTCGAGATGGTCGTTGAGCGCGACCTCCTCGGCGATCATCGATTTTCCCTTGGTAACGGTCTTGGCGTCGACAGAGCGGCATATGTCCAGCACGATCGCGCGCGCCTCCTCGGCGGAGCGCGCCCAATGCACGGTGCCGCCTGACGCGGTGACGTTACGCTCGTACATTTCGAGGTAGAAATCGAGGTGGGCGATCGTGTGGTCCTTGATCGCCTTGCCGGCCTCGCGCAATGCCTCGAATTCCGGCAACCGCGCGACCGCTTGCGAGCGTCGCAGCGGAAACCCGGTCCGCGCCAGCGCGAGCGCCCGCTGCAGGGTCGGGTTGGCGAGGCCGGCGCGGGCGTTGTCGATGAAGGCGTGGCTAGTCGGCTCCATCGCGGATCAGGACCGGGCCGCCGGCATGCCGATCGCCGGCACGGCGTCGGTCATGCCGGCCAGCACCTCGGCGACGTGGCGGACCTCGACCGCGTGACCGAGACGCGACAATTTGCCGGCAATGTTCAACAGGCAGCCGAGATCGCCGGCGAGCACCGCGTCGGCGCCGGTCGCGGCGATCTCGGCGGCCTTGTCGCTGACCATCTTGTCGGAAATCTCGGGATATTTGACGCAGAAAGTGCCGCCAAAGCCACAGCAGGTCTCGGCTCCCGGCAATTCACACAGCCGCAACCCGTCGACCGTCGCGAGCAGGTCGCGCGGCTGGCGCTTGACCGAGAGTTCGCGCAAGCCCGAGCAGGCATCGTGATAGGTCGCGGCATGTGGCCACCGCGCCGCGACCGATGTCATCCCGCGGATATCGACCAGAAACGACACCAATTCGTGGGTGCGCGCCGCCAGTTCCACGGCCGCCGCCAGATTCCCCGGGTCATCGGCGAACAATTCCGGATAGTGCACCCGCACCATGCCGGCGCACGATCCTGACGGGACAACGACGAAATCATACCCGGCGAAGGCTTTGATCACCTGCAGCGCGACGGCCTTGGCATCGGCGCGGTCGCCCGAATTGTACGCGGGCTGGCCGCAACAGGTTTGCGCCAACGGCACCTCGACGGAGCAGCCGGCCGCCTCCAGCAACTTGACCGCGGCAAAGCCGATCGTCGGCCGGAACAGATCGACCAGACAGGTCACCAACAGCGCCACTCGCGCCGGCTCGGCCATCGGTAAAATCCTCGTTATCCGAACAAGCAGCGTCGACTTAATGCGATCCCGCGGATTGGGCAAGCCGGGCGGCTATTCCGCGCGGCACCAGCACATGATAACGACCCCGGGCGTTCATCCCGCCGGCCAAGGCCGCCGCTTCGTCGCCCGCGCCCCAGAACAGATCGCCGCGCACCGGACCCTTGATCGCGCCGCCGGTATCCTGCGCCACCACCAAGCGCCGCGCGCCGCCCGAGCCATAGCGCTGTTCGGCTTCCAGCCAGATCGGCACGCCGAGCGGGAGGAACCCGCGATCGACCGCGAGGCTCCGCCCCGGGGTCAATACCACTCCCTCGGAGCCGACCGGCCCCTCGGCCGGGTTCTCGCGGAAGAAGACATAGGACGGGTTCTCGCGCCGCAACGCCGCCGCCGCGGTCGGATGCGCCGCCATCCAGTCGCGAATCGCCGCCATCGACATCCGCTCGCGCGGAATCGCGCCGCGATCGATCAACAATCGCCCGACCGCGACATAGGCCCGGTCGTTGGCGCCGTCATAGCCGAGCCGCACCGTACCGCCATCCGGCAGGCGAACCTGGCCCGAGCCCTGGATTTCGAGAAAGAACGCATCGACGGGGCTGTCGACCCACAGCAATTCGAGACCCTGGCCCGCTAGCGCGCCGTCCTCGATTTCCGCCCGGCTGTGGCGCGTAGGCTCCGGAGGCCGGCGATAGAGCGGGGTCTGAAACGACCCGCCGCGCTCGCGCGAACCGTTCAGCGAAGCCTCGTAATAGCCGGTGAACAGGCCGGCGCTGTCTCCGTTATTGCCGGCCAGCATCGGCACGAACGCGGATTCGAGAAAGCCGCGGGCCGCCGCCTCGTCTCCAGCCGGTAGGGAAGCAGCGGCCGTGCACGGCGCCCGCCAATCGCCAACCCGACCGAAATCCCCCGATCCCAATTTCGGGTCGAGCGGCGAAGTGTCCGGCTGGCGGAGAAACACGGCGCAGGATTTGGCGAAGGCTGGGATTGCGGCGGCGACCCTATCCTCCCGCCAGCCCGTCAGGCGATCGAAACTGCCGCGCTCGAGGGTCAGGCGCGACGGCGTGCTCGTTCCGACGGCACATCCCCCCAGCGACAGTCCGGTCCCGACCAGAAATAAGACGATGAATAATCGCCGCGCCGTCCCGTCGCACCAGACCATCGCGTCAAGGCCGCGGGCTCAGGCGCTGGCGGTTCCGACCAGCACCCAGTTCGGGTCGCTCGATTTGGTCTCGCGGGCAAAGCTCCAAAGATCGGTCTTTTCGATCGGGTTCTGCGGATCGCCGTCGACGACGCTGCCGTCGTGAGCTCGGAGCACATTGATCTGATCCGAGACCAATTTGGCGGTGACACGCGCGGTCGATCGCGCCAATGCCGCCTCGACGATATCGAGGCTCTTGATCGCGACGATGCGAGTCTCGAGGGTTTCGCCGGCCGCCATGCGTTCGTCGATCGCGGTGGCGAATTGGGCGAACACCTCATCGCTGAGCAGCGGGCGCAGCCGCGCCTTATCGCCGTCGGCGAAGGCGGAGACGATCATCTCGAACGCCGCGCGCGCGCCCTCGAGAAACCCCGCCGGGTCGAAATCGGAATCGGCGACGCGGATTCGCGCCAGCCCCGCCGCGACCGAATCCGCCGCCGGCGCGGTGGTGGTCGGCGGCATGGTCGCCAAATTGGCCCGCTGGCCCAAGGCGACTACCTTGTCACGGCTGGCATCGGCCTGGCGGATGAACATCTCGCGCCGGCGCTCGTTTCCGGTGCGGCGGCCGAGCACGCTGCGCAGCCGCAGCACAAGAAACGCGGCGATCATCGCAAACAGAATGATGTCGACGTAGTGCGGAAAATCGGTCATCGGCATCCCGGGACTCACCACGATCCCGGACCCGCCGGGGCGCGTGCTCATGGTCTCTAACGACTAGATAGGGAATTCGGTCGCTCGCGGCAAGCCGGGCCGGCGTGCTTTGGCCTCTCGCCATTGCTGCCGCGGCGGTTTCCGTGCTAGCCAGCATCATCGCGACGGCCCTCGCGGCCGCGCCGATCGCCCGGGAGACACCATGGCAGATGCGCCGACAGGCAACGGCCCCGCCGGCCAGCAGCCGAGCGCGGGCGACACATCGCAGCAGCTGATCGTGAACGCGCAGTATATCAAGGATCTGTCGTTCGAGAATCCGCGCGCGCCGCAGAGCCTGATGCAGCAATCCGGCCCGCCATCGATCGAGATCAATGTCGACGTAAAAGGCCAGAACATCGGTCCCGACACCTTCGAGGTGGTGTTGACGATCAAGGCCAACGCCAAGTCCCAGGCCGACGCTCTGTTCCTGATCGAGTTGGCCTATGGCGCGATCGTGACCGTTCGCAACGTGCCGCAAGCAATGCTTCCGGCGGTGATGCTGGTCGAGACGCCGCGGCTGTTGTTTCCGTTTGCCCGCGCCATCGTCGCCGAGGCCACACGCGACGGCGGGTTCCCGCCGTTGATGATCAACCCGATCGATTTCGCCGAATTGTTGCGCCGCGACCAGGCCGCGGCCGCTCCGTCAACGATCTCCGGCGCCTAAGAAGATCGCCGCCTACCCGCCGGCGAGCCATAGCGGCTGGGTGATCCCCGCCAGCATGATCTGGTGCGACGCGAGCTCTTCAGCCGACGCCGCGTGCGGGCGCGGCGGACGCACCACCCCGCTCGTCGCGGCGGTGTATTGGGTCGCGACGGCGATCGCACCCGACGCCAGGTCAAGGCCCGGCTGACGCCCGCCGAGCAATTCGAGATAGACCTCGGCCAGCAACCCGCAATCGATTTCGGCACCATGCTTGTCGCGCGCCGACAGATCGATCCCAAATCGCCGGCACAGCGCGTCGAGGCTGGCGGGAGCGCCGGGATAGCGGCGGCGTGCCAACGACAGCGTATCGATAAAATCGCAGGCAAGCGGCGGCCGGCCGGCGGCGGCGAGCTCGGCGTTGAGGAAGGCTACATCGAACTCGGCGTTGTGAATGACCAGCGGATCGCTGCCGATAAAGGCGATCAGATCATCCGCCACCGCCCCGAACAGCGGGTGAGCGGAGAGGAATTCGGCGCTCAGCCCATGCACCGCGAACGCGTCCGCCGGCATGTCGCGCTCGGGATTGACGTAGCAATGATAGCCGCGTCCGGTTGGCACGTGATGAAGCAGCTCGATACCGGCGATCTCGACGATGCGATGGCCCTCGCGCGGGTCGAGACCTGTGGTTTCGGTATCTAGGACAATCTCGCGCACCGCTCGACCCCTCGCCGCAGCAGCAGCGCTCGCCGCACCCGCGCCGCCCGCCGCCATTTCCCCTGGCGCACGATTCTGAGGGCCGCGCGCAATTGGCGCAAGGTCCGTGCCCGATTGAGGCCGGTTTCCACGACAAAATCGGCGCGGCGGCGCTTTTCGTGGTCGGGCATCTGCGCCGCGCGGATCGCACCGAGTCGCGCCTCGGTCATGCCGGGGCGGCGCATCACGCGCTCCCGCTGTAGCCGCGCCGGCGCCGAGACGACGAGAATTGCGTCGCAACGCTGAATCCCCGGCGTTTCGAATAACAGCGGGATATCGAGTACCACCAATACCTCGTGCCGCGCGCGGGCGCGGGCGACGAAGCGCCTTTCGGCGGTGCGTACCATCGGATGGAGGATGCGTTCGAGACGCCGCAAAGCCTCGCTCCGGCCGAACACCTGGCGTCCCAGCGCCGGGCGATCGATTCCCCCGGCCTCGTTGCGGACGCCGGGAAAAGCCGCCTCGACCCGAGCCACGGCGGCTCCACCAGGCGCAAGCAAGCGGTGCACCTCGGCGTCGGCGTCGTACAGCGGCGCGCCGAGCCGGCGCAGCATCGCCGAGGCGGTGCTCTTGCCCATGCCGATCGAGCCGGTCAAGCCGATGACGATCACCGTGGTGTCGCGAGCGTCTCGAGAATCGCCGCGCGCAATTCCCTGGTCACCCGCACCTCGGTGCCGAACCACGCCTCGAAGCCGGGCCGGCCTTGGTGCAGCAGCATGCCAAGCCCATCCGCGACCCGGTGCCCCCGCCGCCGCGCCGATGCGAGGAGCCGGGTTTCGAGCGGTACATAGACGATGTCGACCACCGCCGCCGCGAGCGGCAACGCCGCCAGGTCGATCTCGAGCGCGGCCTCACCGGTCATGCCGAGACTGGTTGTATTGACTAGCAGCCCGGCTCCGTCCAGCACTACGCCTCGCTCGTCCCAGGGATGAACCGAGATTCGGGTCGCGCCATCACCTAGATCACGGGCAACCGCCGCGGCCCGGGTATGAGTCCGGTTGACCAGACGTATCTCGGCGACCCGATCCTCGGCGAGCGCTGCCACGACCGCGCGAGCCGCGCCGCCCGCGCCAAGCACGACCGCCGGCCCGGCCACCGGGTTCCAATCCGCGACGCTCTCGCGCAGCGTCTCCCGGAACCCGTAGACATCGGTATTGCGCCCTTCGAGGGTGCCGTCCGCGGCGACGATGACGGTGTTCATCGCGCCGATGCGGCGGGCCAGCGGCTCGACCCGGTCGACGATCGACACCGCTGCCTGCTTGTGCGGGATCGTCAGATTGCAGCCGCGAAACCCAAGCGCCGGCAGCGCCCGCAGTGCGTGTTCGAGATTTTCCGGTCGCACCGGCAATGGCACATAGACGCCGTCGATACCATGCTGCTCGATCCAGAAATTATGCAGCGGCGGCGAGCGGGAATGCGCCACCGGCCAGCCCATGATCCCGGCAAGCTGGGTCCGCCCGGTCACCTTCATCGTCAATCCTTCATCCCGCGATCGCGCCGCAACACCGCAGGTAGCCGAGCAGTTCGACCAGCGGCAATCCCAGAATCGCGAAATAGTCTCCCTCGATCCGGGAAAACAGCTGTATCCCCTGGGCTTCGAGGCGGTACGCGCCGACTGAGGCGAGCAGTTCCTCGCCCTCGTCGGCAATATACGCGTCCAGAAAACCGTCGCTGAAGTCGCGCATGGTCAATTTCGGCTCAGCGGTCACTTGCCACATCGCCACCCCGCCGCACATTACGCAACACGCAGTCGCCAGCACATGGGTGCGCCCGCGCAAGCGCTGCAATTGTCCGCGCGCGTCGGCGAGATCAACCGGTTTGTCGTACCATTCCGGCCCGGCGACGAGGATCTGGTCGGCGGCGATCACCAGCGCCGCGGGGTTCCTCGCCGATACCGGAGACGCCTTCGCCGCGGCCAGCGCGACGGCACAATCCAGCGACGAGGCACCGGCGTCGCGCACCACGCGCTTGACCTCCTCCTCGTCGATCCCCGAGGGCTCCAGCGCCACCGGCACGCACGCCCCGGCCAGCAAACGTGCGCGCGACACGCTTGCCGAGGCCAAGATCAACCGCTTATCCGTCGCTACCATGACGCCGAGCCAGCAATTTATAGATCGCGGCCGCTGTCTCCTCAATCGAACGGCGGGTCACATCGATCACCGGCCAGTGCTGCTCGGCGAACACCCGCCTAGCCTCGCGCACCTCGGATCGGACCGCCTCGATATCGGTGTAGTCGGTCTCCTCGTCGTGATCGAGCATGCTGAGCCGGTTACGCCGCAGCAGTATTAACCGCTCGGGGTCGTTGGTCAGCCCGACCACCAGCGGCTTGGTCGTACGCAATACCTCGGGCGGCAGCGGCACGCCCGGAACGAAAGGCACGTTCGCCGCCTTGACTCCACGGTTGGCGAGATAGAGACAGGTCGGTGTTTTCGATGTGCGCGACACGCCGACCAGGCAGACATCCGCGTCGTCGATACCCCAGCTCGATTGGCCGTCGTCATGGGTGATCGCGAACGTCATCGCGTCGATCCGCGCGAAATATTCGCTGTCGAGGAGATGCTGCTTTCCCGGCATGCCGCGGCTTTCCCGGCCCAGGAATGAAGCCAGCGCACCAATAATCGGATCGAGCACCGGGATTGCCGGCACCTGTACCCGCCGACAGCCTTCCTGCAGCGCCTGTCGCAACACGTCGTTGACCAGGGTAAACAGTACCAGCCCAGGATGGGCCCCAACCCCCGCTATCACGCGATCGATCTGGCTACGAGTGCGCACCATGCTCCAGACATGCTCGATCGCCTGCGCCTCGTCGAACTGCACGAGGCACGCGCGCGCGACCGAATGCACCGTATCACCGGTCGAATCCGATACAAGATGAAGATGAAATCGGCTGAGCACCCACCCTCCTGATTCCTACGATCACCGCTATCGCATTGTGCATGATTTTTGGGAGATCGAGGACAATCCCTCGTCTGCGGCGCAATCGCCTTATCAATCCCCGAGATTGCCGAGCACAACGCTAGGTTATCAGCTTGCGGAACAATGATCCCGTCCCCTCCCCGGATCGAGGATTAACTCACTGCCCACGAAATTATTCCAGGTTTTGATACTATCCTGAACCGATTAGCCCCAGGGACTTAGAAGTGATTGCACTCCTTTACCCACATAATCCAGCCAAAAAATGACCCCCTCGATCCGCTGGGGAGTGATTGGGGACAGCGGTTAATCCCCATTTTGCCCTGCCACCCACTATCCACTACATCTTTTGATTCCTTTGAAGGAGAGCGATAGGGTCACGACGATGACCGGTGAACAAATCAAACCATTGTTGCGCGTACTCGCTGGAGAACCGCTGGAGCGACCGCCCTGGTGGCTGATGCGCCAGGCGGGACGGTATCTGCCCGAGTATCGGGCATTGCGGGAGCGGGCTGGCGATTTCGTGACGTTGTGCCTGACTCCGGCGATGGCCGCGGAGGCGACATTGCAGCCGATCAGGCGCTTCGGCATGGATGCGGCGATCCTCTTTTCCGACATCCTGCTAGTACCGCGGGCGTTAGGGCAAAACCTTGGCTTTCGCGGCGATGGACCGGTGCTTGACCCATTCACCGACAGATCGGGAATTGTCGGTTTAGAGTTGGGTCGTGTTCGCGAACATTTATCGCCGGTATTCGAAGCGGTAGAGCGGGTTCGGGATACCCTGCCGCTGGGTACGGCGTTGATTGGGTTTGCCGGATCGCCGTGGACGGTGGCGACCTATATGGTCGAGGGAGGGACCAGCCGTGATTTTCAGCAGGTAAAAGGGTGGGCCTATCGCGATCCCGAAGGGTTTGATCATCTGATTGAGCTGATTGGTGACGCGACGCTTGAGTTTTTGTCGGGTCAGATCACGGCGGGTGTCGAAGTCGTGCAATTATTCGATAGCTGGGCCGGCATTCTGCCCGAAGCTGGGTTTCAGCGCTGGGTGATCGAGCCGACCCGGCGAATCGTCGCTGTGTTGAAGCAGCGGTTTCCAGCCTGCCCGATTATCGGTTTTCCCCGCGGTGCCGGCCTTTATTACGAGCGTTACGCCGAGGAGACCGGTGTCGACGCGGTGGGGCTTGATACGGTCGTGCCGATCGACTTCGCGCGTGAGCGGTTGCAGGGCCGCTGGGCGGTTCAGGGCAATCTCGATCCGATCGCCTTACTGGTCGGTGGATCGGCGCTGACCGAGGCGGTCGTGAGGTTGCGGCGAGGCTTTGGCGGCGGGCCTTACATCTTCAATCTGGGGCATGGGGTGTTGCCGCAAACCCCGCCAGAGCATGTCACGCTGTTGTCCCGCTTACTCGCCGAACCCATCTCCCTCCCGGCAACATGATCCGGCGGGCGGTGGTGTTGATGAGCCTGGGCGGCCCCGATTCACCGGCGGCGGTGCGACCGTTTCTGTATAATCTGTTTAGCGATCCGGCGATCATCGGACTGCCTGCGCCGCTGCGTCTACCCTTGGCCTGGATGATCGCGCGCCGCCGCGCGCCGATCGCCGGTGAGATATATGCGCATCTCGGAGGCGCTTCGCCGCTGCTGCGCAATACCGAGGCGCAAGCCGGGGCGCTTGAGGAGGTGCTGGGCGAGGGCTACCGCTGTTTTATCGCGATGCGCTATTGGCATCCGCTGACCGCCGAGGCGGTTGGGGCGGTGAAGGCGTGGCGGCCCGACGAAATCACCTGTCTGCCGCTCTACGCGCAATTTTCGACGACGACGGCAGGTTCGTCCGTGGCTGCTTGGCGGCGCGAGGCGGCGCGACAGGGCCTCGATTGCCCGACGCGCGTGGTCAGATCCTATCCGACCGCTCCTGGACTTATCGCCGCGCTTACCGGGCTGATCCGCCAGGCCCTGGCCGGTGTCGCGACGGGCGACCGTGGAGTGCGGCTGCTGTTGAGCGCGCATGGCCTGCCGCTGAAGATCGTGCGCGCCGGCGATCCGTATCCAAACGATATCGAGCGGACCGCCGACGCGGTCATGGCGGCGCTCGGGCGGCCGGACCTCGATTGGCGAATCTGTTACCAGAGCCGGGTCGGACCGCTGGCTTGGCTCGGCCCCTCGGTTGATGACGAGATCCGTCACGCCGGCGAGGACGGCGTCGCGATTGTGATCGCGCCGATCTCCTTCGTGTCCGAGCATTCGGAGACGCTGGTCGAGCTCGATCGCGACTATCGTCTGCTCGCCGAGCGATGCGGCGTGCCAGAATATCACCGGGTGGCGACGGTCGGCACCGACCCGCGCTTTATCGCCTCCCTGGCTGAGTTGGTTGTTGGTGATACAGCGGAAGCGGGAGCCGCGCGGCAGGAAGCCGAGCCGGTCCGGGCGGCACCGTGACCGCGTGGCTCGCGGATGCCTACCCCTGGCTCAAGGCGCTCCACATCATCAGCGTGATCGCCTGGATGGCCGGGCTGCTCTACCTGCCGCGACTGTTCGTGTATCACGCGGTGGCTCCGGCCGGTTCGGACTCGAGCGAAACCTTCAAGGTCATGGAGCGGCGGCTACTGCGCGGGATCATGGCGCCGGCGGCGGCGATGACTTATGGGTTCGGTGTGTTGCTGTTGGCGATACCGGGAACCGCCGACTGGCATCGGGCGTGGATCTGGCTGAAATTGGCGCTGGTGTTGCTATTGACGGTGGTTCACCTGCTGCTGGCGAGCTGGCGGCGCGATTTCGCCGCTGACCGCAACCGGCATGGCCCGCGGTTTTTTCGCATGGTCAATGAGTTGCCGACCCTGGCGATGATCGCGATCGTCGTGCTGGTGGTGGCAAAGCCCTTCTGATCGACTCTGATGACAGGGCCGCGATCGCAGCGCCGATCACGGCAACCACTTGCAATCCCGTTTGACTTGCATATCTCCATTCGGTAAGGGAAACCAACGCCGGCTATCGGCCTTTCTTCATCCTTTCCCGCCATTCTCTCGATCCGTCCGGCCGGCAGGGCTCCGCCCGCGCAGGCTCCCGCAGACGGGCAACCCCTACCTCCTGAACGCGACGCAAACTCCATGAATCTCCAGGAACTCAAGCGGAAATCACCCGCCGAGCTGTTGGCTTTTGCCGAAGAGCTGCAGATCGAGAACGCCTCGTCCTTGCGCAAGCAGGACATGATGTTCGCTGTGTTGAAGCAATTAGCCGAAAACGACGTGCCGATCTCCGGCGACGGGGTGCTCGAAGTCCTGTCCGACGGCTTCGGTTTTCTCCGATCGTCCGAGGCGAATTATCTGGCGGGGCCCGACGACATCTATGTCAGCCCAAACCAGGTCCGTCGGTTCGGGTTGCGCACCGGCGATACGGTCGAGGGCCAGATCCGCTCGCCGCGCGATGGCGAACGCTACTTCGCGCTGCTCAAGGTCAACAGCATAAATTTCGAGGAGCCCGACCGGCTGCGCCACCGGATCAATTTCGACAATCTGACCCCGCTGTATCCCGAGGAAAAGATCGAGCTCGAGCTCGATGACGTGACCAAAAAGGATTTGACGACGCGGGTGCTCGACCTGATCACGCCGCTTGGCAAGGGTCAGCGCGCGCTTATCGTGTCGCCGCCGCGCACCGGCAAGACCGTGATGCTGCAAAACATCGCCCACGCGCTCGCGGCCAATCACCCGGAAGTCTATCTGATCGTCCTGTTGATCGACGAACGCCCCGAGGAAGTGACCGATATGGCGCGCTCGGTGCGCGGCGAGGTCGTCAGCTCGACCTTCGACGAGCCGGCGGTGCGCCATGTCCAGGTCGCCGAGATGGTCATCGAAAAAGCGAAGCGGCTGGTCGAGCACAAGCGCGACGTGGTGATCCTGCTCGATTCGATCACCCGGCTGGCGCGCGCCTACAATACCGTGGTGCCGTCATCCGGCAAGGTGTTGACCGGCGGCGTTGACGCCAACGCCTTGCAGCGACCGAAGCGGTTTTTCGGCGCCGCGCGCAATATCGAGGAAGGCGGCTCGCTGACGATCATCGCCACCGCGCTGATCGACACCGGCTCGCGCATGGACGAGGTGATCTTCGAGGAGTTCAAGGGCACCGGCAATTCCGAGATCGTGCTTGACCGCAAGGTCGCCGACAAGCGCACCTTCCCGGCGCTCGACATCACCAAATCGGGCACCCGCAAGGAGGAATTGCTGGTCGATCGCGGCGTGCTGTCGAAGATGTGGGTATTGCGCCGAGTCTTGATGCCGATGGGCACCAGCGACGGGCTCGAATTCCTGATCAACAAGCTCAAGGAATCCAAGAACAATTCCGAGTTCTTCGACGCGATGAACACCTGATCTTTGCGGTCATTGTGAGAATCGGAGCGACGAAGCAATCCCGATCGGAGGAGTTTCCAGCGTCCCGGGATTGCTTCGCTGTGCTCGCAACGGTGGGATGAAGATCACACCATAAACACTGTCGAGCCGGTGGTCTTGCGTGCCTGTAGGTCGCGATGGGCCTGGGCGGCGTCGCGCAGTGGGTAGGTCTGGTTGATCGCTAGCTTGACCGCGCCGCTTTCGACAACGCCGAACAATTCGCGCGCCGCGGTCAGCAGATCCGCGCGGCTCGCCGTGTAGGTGTTTAGCGTCGGCCGGGTCACGAACAATGAGCCCTTGCCGGCGAGAATGCCGAGATCGACCGGCGGCACCGACCCCGAGGACTGGCCGAACAGCGCTATCAAGCCGAGCGGCGCCAGGCAATCAAGCGATTTGAAGAATGTGTCCTTGCCGACCGAGTCGTAGACGACCGGCAATTTCGCGCCCTTGGTGATCTCGTTGACCCGAGCAACGAAATCCTCCCGCGTGTAGACGATCGGGTGGTCGCAGCCGTGCTCCTTGGCGAGCGCGGCCTTGCCGTCGCTGCCGACCGTGCCGATCACGGTGGCGCCGAGATGCTTGGCCCACTGGCAGACGATCAGTCCGACCCCGCCGGCGGCGGCATGGATCAGGATAGTTTCTCCCGGCCTTACCGCATGGGTGCGGCGAATCAGGTACCAAGCGGTCATGCCTTTCAGCATCATCGCTGCGGCCTGCTGGTCGGTGATGCCGGCGGGCACCGGCACCAGCCGGTCGGCAGGCATGACCCGCGCCTCGCTATAGGCGCCGAGCGGGCCGCCGGCATAGGCGACGCGGTCGCCCGGTTTCAGATCGGCGACCCCCGATCCGATCTCCTCGATCACTCCCGCCGCCTCGGACCCGAGCCCGCTCGGCAGCGGCATTGGGTAGAGACCGCTGCGTTGATAGGTGTCGATGTAGTTGAGCCCGACCGCGGTATGGCGCAGCCGTACCTGGCCCGGGCCGGGCTTGCCGACATCGACCGCCTGCCATTCCAGCACCTCGGGACCGCCGGTCTTCGCGAAACGGATTGCCTGTACCATCGGGGGCTCCTGTCGAATTGGGTGATGCTCTCTTAGCCGAGCGCGCCCTCGAGCGCGAGCAGGGTCTGCTTGGTCGCCAAGCCGCCGGCGCCGCTGTAGCCGCCGAGCCCGGTTTTCGCCAAGACGCGGTGACACGGTATCACGATAGGGATCGGGTTGCGGCCGCATGCGCCGCCGACCGCGCGCGCCGCCGAGCCGACCGTGTCGGCGAGCTCCCCGTAGCACCGGGTCTGACCATAGGGGATCGCTCGCATCGCCGCCCACACGCGTCGCTCGAACGCGGAACCGGCTGGCCGCAGCGACAGATCGAATTCGCTCAGGGTGCCGGCGAAATACGCCTCAAGCTGCCGTGCCGCCTCGGCGAGCAGCGGGCGGTTGCTCGCTGCCCGGCCGTCACCCCAGGCGATCGCGACGAGCGCATCATCTTCCTCGGCCAGGATCAGGTTCCCTATCGGGCTGGGGATCGAAAGCTCGTGCCGCATCGCTCGCTCCGTCGAACCAAGCACGAACTTAGCGGATCGCGTCGAGATGCTCGACTAATCTCTGAGGATCGGTGAGGGGCAGTGAGCAAACCGGACCCTCGCAGACATAGGCGGCGGCTCGGCCGGCGATAATGCCTTTGCCGCGAGCCGGATGATCTAACGGCAACGCCTTCCCCGGTGGCAGGGTGAGGCTCAACATAGTCTCTTTCGGCACCGTGAAGACGATGAAATTGGGCAGCGATACGCTGTAGACAGCTTGATGGAGCGCCGCCAGTCCGGAAGGGTCGCGGGGGTCCCCAACAAGCACGATCTGCACCGGTTTCCGCGCCAATTCGGCGTTGTTGAGGAGCGTGCCGAGCGGGAAGAAATTGCGCGCGACCTCACCGGCGAACGCGGCGATAACGCCCTCGGCGCGCTGGCGGTAGGAATCGTCGCCGGTCAGGATCACGAGCCGCGTCAACACCCCGAGCATCGTGCCATTGCCGGCCGGAACGGCGGCGTCGGAAGCGGTCTTGGCCCGCGCGATCAGCCCCGTGGTGTCGTCGGCGGCGAAGAAATAGCCGGCTCCCTCGGGATCCCAGTAGTGGCGATCGAGCACGGCGACCCAATCGCTTGCCTGCGCTAGATAAGCGGCCTCGCCGGTGGCCTCGTGCAATGCCAGCGCGGCACGGCATAGATTGGCATAGTCGTCGACGCTCGCGGGATGCCGCGCCCGCCCGTCGCGCCAGCTGTGGCGCAATCGGCTGTCGGCTCCGGTCATCTCGGACTGGATGAAGGCGAAGGCCCGCCGCGCGAGGGCGAGCCAGTCAGGCCGGTCGAAGGCCAGCGCGGCATGGGCCAATGCCGCGATCATCAACCCGTTCCAATCCGCCAATATCTTGTCGTCGAGCCCGGGCCGCACCCGCGGCGCGCGGACCGCGAACAACAACGCGCGGCACGCGGCCAGCTCGGCCTCGGTCTCGGCGTCGGCCAGGGCCGGATGGTGCAACCGATTGAGGATATTGTGATCCTCCCAATTGCCGCCCGCGGACACCTCATAATAATGCTTGAACAACGCGGCACGGTCGCCGAGCACGCCGTCGATCTCGGCCGCGGACCAGACGTAGAACTTGCCCTCCTCGTGCTCGCTGTCGGCGTCGAGGCTGCTGGCGAACCCACCCTCCGACATGGTCATCTCGCGCTCGATCCAGCCGATCGTCTCGGCGACGCGCGCGGCATAGAGCGGGTCGCGAGTTTCCCGCCATACCAGGGTCAATAGATCGACCAGTTCGGCGTTGTCGTAGAGCATCTTCTCGAAATGCGGCACCAGCCAGCGCGCGTCGGTCGCATAGCGGGCGAATCCACCGCCGAGATGGTCGTAAATCCCGCCCTGGCAGATCGTCGTCAACGTACGCAATACCGCGTCGCGATAGGGGCTGAGGCGGGTGCGTCGCCACGCCCGCCACAGCAGTTCGAACAAGCCGGGCTGGGGAAATTTCGGCGCGGTGCCGATGCCGCCGTTGAGCGGATCGACCTCGCGCAACAGCCGCTCGGCGGCACGGTCGAATAGCTGCGGGTCGATGCCGTCGCCTCCGTCGGGCCGGCCGAGGGCCTGTAACGCCGCGCGCAACGCGACGACGTTTTTCAGCACCTTGTCCTTGTCGCGGCGATAGGTGGCGGCGATCCCGGCCAGTACCTGCGGAAAGCCGGGCCGGCCCCAACGCGACTCGGGTGGAAAATAGGTGCCGCCCCAGAACGGCTCGCCCTGTGGCGTCAGGAACATCGTCAGCGGCCAGCCGCCGTGCTCGCCCAATAACGACAATGCGTGCTGGTAGATCGCGTCGAGATCGGGGCGTTCCTCGCGGTCGACCTTGATGTTGATGAAATTGGCGTTCATCGCCGCTGCGATGTCGGGGTTCTCGAAGCTCTCATGCGCCATCACGTGGCACCAATGGCAGGCGGCGTAGCCTACCGATAACAGGATCGGTTTGTCGGCGGCGGTGGCGGCGGCGAGGGCCTCCTCGCCCCAGGCTTGCCAATGACCGG
>Ga0209726_10003578_pt1 | contig 20878 bp, 24 predicted proteins | sample Subgrocontami54m_FD_187453 | JGI IMG/M metagenome (GOLD analysis project Ga0209726, IMG submission 187453) | Subsurface groundwater microbial communities from S. Glens Falls, New York, USA - GMW46 contaminated, 5.4 m (SPAdes) (version 3) | ecosystem: Environmental > Aquatic > Deep subsurface >... | reverse complement strand
GACTGCGGCCGGAGGGACGACGCCGGAGGCCGCGGCGGCGCGCCATGCCGGCAAGAGCTCCTCGAGCAGATCGCTCACGTCGCGATCGACGCCGCGGTACCGGAGGGCCAGCACGAGCGCAGGTACCCAGACTTCGATCGGGATCGCAACGCGTCGCAGCCCGTCAACGCTTCGCCTGGAGACAATCACGGCAGGGTGGCGTAGAGCCCGCACGAGTATGGCGTCCTCGCCATCGAGGACGCCATACTCCAACCACAGCTCGAGTGCACGTCGGCGCAGCTCGCCATCGTCATCTCCGGGCGGCACGCGGTCCATGTCAAGCACCGCGTGGAGTGTGGGCCGCACCGCGGCATCCCCGAGGTGGGCGAGCCGTTCGAGTGCGGCCTCGCGAATGAGCGGGCCTTGCTTCGGGTTGGACGCGAGCGTGGCCAGTCGCTGGGAGCGGCCTGCCTCGGGACGTTCGGAGAAGCGGCGGGCCAGTTCCTTCGCGGCCGATCGAGCGCGCAACAGCTCCCACGCGCGCTCGACGATGATCGCGGAAGCGCTGTCCACCTCGAGAAAGTCGCGCCCGGAAAGCCGCTCGCAGTCGTCGAGCAGTGCTGCGTTGCCCTGCCACAGACCGAAGCCATTGCGAACGCCCAAGCCGAGGCCTCGATGCGTGCGGCTCAAGTCCTCGCGGCACATCTCCAGCAGTTGGCGGGACTGCGGGAGGGTGAGCGTGGCGAGGATCTGGGCCGCCGCATCGGCGACGGTCCTTGGCCAATCGGGTTCGGGAGGGGCCATAGATGTAGATAGGGTGCGCTGAAGGGATCGAACATTCGGAATAACGAGCTTAGCAGCCCACGGTGGCCCGTCGCGCGGACGCCCGTTTGCCGGCGACCGTTCCGTCGGGCGTCGCCAGCGCGGGCGACGCGGCGAAGTAGCCCCGCCGGAGCCGACGCCAGCGGGGTCAAGGGTAGCAATTTGGGGCCGCCGCGCCCGGACGAGCGCATGGCTGAGCGACCCGGTAGGATGAGCGCGTGCCCGGGTCCTCACGTGCTCGTCGCCAGTGGCAGTCGGAACGCGCCAACGCGCTCGACCAACTCGTGTCCGCGCACGCCGCATTGGGCGGTAAGGGTCCGGGGCGCCGGTACGCCACGGAGCAGGTTGTCCACGCGTACGCCGTGCTCCTCTCGTCCCACTTCCAAGGATTCTGTCGCGACCTCCATTCGGAGGTCTCGGACCACATCGCGAACGCAACCACCCCCGCGGGGGCGCCCGAGCTGCTGCGCCAGTTGTTGACCGCGAACCGGAAGCTCGACAGCGGCAACCCCAACCCAGGCAACATCGGTTCCGACTTCGGGCGCTTCGGATTCACGTGGAAGCTCGTGGAGGCACGCGACAATCGCACGGGCGAGCGCCAGCGAAAGCTCAAGCTGCTGAATGACTGGCGAAATGCCATTGCGCACCAGGACATCGATCCGACGAATCCGGACCTGAACCTCGCCCAACGGCCCGACCAGAAGCGGACCTCCACGAAAGCCCGGCGGCCGCGGTACTCTTTGCGGATCGCAGACGTCGATGGTTGGCGCATCGCGTGCTCTGCACTGACGAAGTCCTTCGAGGCCGTATGTGCTGAACGCGTCAAGGAATTCACGGGGCGGGCTCCGTGGTAGGGTCTGTGTGAGGCAACCAATGGCAACGACCATGCAGTTCAAGGTTGGCGACCAGGTCCGTGTGACGGTCGCTGGCACGACTTACCGTGCGCGGCTCATCGAGGATCGAGGGCCGATCGGGGTTGGCGGAAGGCACCTGCTTCGCGTGGAGGTTGTCGACGGCCACGGGGGCACGACGCGCTTTGAGGTCACCCCCGATCAGGTTCGCCCGGCGTAGACCGATTGGCCCAACCACGGGCCGCGGTACAGTTGGACCTTGGCTGCCGGGCGCGAGCCTCGCCGCCATGCGCGCGGTCGATGCGTCGCGCGACATCCGCCAAGACGAACGAGTCCGCGTCCCGTTGCCCCCTGGGTTGGGACTGTCCGGCGCATGCGGTTGGAACGTTCAAACTCGAGCGTTGGCTCGGGATGCCCAGCGTCTCCGCGCGGTGCCCCGCAGGGAGTCCCTCCTTGCACTTGCCGATCCGTGGCCGCTAGCCGCGGCGGCGCGGTCACCGCATGGATCCGCTACAGCACGACGAGCCGGCCGGCCGGGTATCGGCCGACCCAAGCGCAGGGCCAGCGGCCACGTTCGTACCAGTCGAACAGCATCGTGAAGAAGCCGGGACGCTCGATTCGGCGCTCGACCATCGCCCACGCCACGTCGCGCTCGATGTCGTAAAGGATGTCGATTGCCGCCGCGGCTTCGCTCCCATCGTCGTCGCCGTTGAGCTCGACGTACCGCCCAAGGCCGGCCCACACGGGTTTCGCGATCGCGCGCACCACTCCCGTGAAGATCGTCCCGATCGCCGGGTCGCCGATCAGCGGCAGTGCGCGCTTCTCGAGCGCATGGCTGTGACGGCTCCATACGCGGTACGCTTCCGGCCAGGGCCCAAACTTCGCGTGTGACAGCGAGCGGGCGCGGCGGGCACCGCGCACGGACGTGCCGGCGTGCGCGAGCCAGGGGAGAGCGGCTAGCGCGGCCTTCGTCTTCCTCGTGATCGGAGGCGCGGGTGTGGCACGTCGAGACGGAGCCATCGCGGCATCGTACTACCGCATCGAGGCTCCACCCGCGCGGGTGCACCCCATGTCCTGTTGCGGGGGCCTCGACATGTCCTCTCCGCGGGGAGTCGCGACGTTATCGGCGACCCACGTCCGTGGCCGCCGCGTACCAGTTCCTAACGCTCGCCGAGGGCGCGGCACGAACGACAACCCGCCGACCTGTTAGCGGCGGTCGGGGGGCCGCCGAGCCCACGCCCCGTGCTCCCCCTGGGTTGTGACTGTCCGGCGCATGCGGTTGGAACGTTGAAGCTCCGATCGCGCGCGCGCGCCTCTCAAAAAAGTGGTACCGCAGCGGTTCCGGAGGTTCCCCTAGGTTCAGCGCTTCGCCCCTCGCCATGCTCCGCCCGGCATGTAGTTCGGCCCGCTCTCGGTCGACGCCTCCCGTCGATTGAGCGGATCACGCGTGCGCCCCGCGGCGAGTCGCAAAGTGAGCGCGGCGACCGTGCCGTCGACGTCATTCACGTTCTTCGCGACAGCATCGACGAGCAGCCCCACCATCACGACTGCTCCGTCCACGGTGATGCGGCGGTCGGATCCTCGGACGAATGCCGACGGCGATCGGATGTCGGCGCGCCAAGCACCCGGTTCGTCGTGGACCTCGGCGCCGCCAAGGCCGGCCGCCGCAAGCCACGCGAACGCGTCCAGGCGGGTCGCGAATGCGCGCTTCGCGAGCGTGACCGAGCGGACGGCGAGCGCGGGCAGGGAGGCCAGCGCGTGTTTCAGAACGTCGACGCCGTGCACCATGGTGCTCCTCCTTTTTGAAGGTGCTTGCCGCCGCGGCCCGACTGTCGGCGCGGCGGCAAGCGGGATCACGCGGGTCCGCTAGCCCGCGAGGACCGGTACCGGCTCCATGGCCGGCGGAGCGACTTCGACGAAGCGGCGGCTGAGTACTCGCTCGGCCAACTCGCGGTCGTCGGTCTCGAGAATCGTCTCGAGCCGGGGATCGTGGCGGATGCCTCGGACATTCGACTGCCACAGCGAGTAGAGGGTGCCGTGCCAATTGATCGTGAACGTGCGCTGCGACGTCGGCGGCTGGCCCGTGCCGGGATCGAGCTCGATCACGCCGAGACGCAACCGATACGGGCCCGTGGCGGGCAGGCTCTTGTCCAGCAGATGCGCCGAACGGCGCTCGGCCATCCTAGCGCGCGCCTCGGCGTCCGAGGCACGGACGACGGCGTCGGCGCGCGCCAGGTCCGCGGCGGCGGCCTCCGCGCTGCGCGCCTCCAACTTCTCTTCGACGGCGTGACGACGGCGCCGTTCGTCGTCCATCCGCTGCTCGGCGATAGCGAGGCTGGCGCGGAGACGAGCGACCTCTTCGGCTTCGGCGTGGGCTTGCGGTAGTGCGATCGGCTTGCGAGGCATCGAGTTGCCCTCCTGGCTTTGGTGACGTTGACGCACTTCGAAACGACAGTCGCTTACGTGGGCCTGCTCGCAGCGAACAGGGCCGGCTTGATCCGGACCGAGAGCGGAGCGCGGCGCCGCGTGTCCGCCCGCTCGACACGCGCGATCGCGGTCGCGAGTTTGGATGCCATCGGACGAGGGGCGCGGCGCCTCATCGAGCGGCTTCCTTGCAGGCCGCGTCCCACCGCTCGAGGAGCAGCGCCGCCACGGCCTCGTCGGATGCACGCGCGAGCATCGGGTCGCTGTCGCGCACGTGGGCGATCACGCTGTCGACTTGCGCCCTCGCCTGGACTTGGATCCCGTGGAAGAACGCTTGCCCACGCGCCCGCAGACGAGCCATGGCGGCGGCCGCGGCGGACTCGTCGGGGCCGTTCCATCCCGTCTTCCGCAACACGAGCCCGGCAGTCTGGTAGGCGACGAGGATCTCATACGCCTCGTCGTGCGTGCGCCCTTGGTTGGCGATCATCGGCCGACCGCCTGGTCGAACACACTCGGGAGCCGCCAGTACCCGGGCCGTGACCGGCCGGGCTTCTCCGGGTTGGAGAGGGGCGGCCCGTCCTCGTCGCCTTCGCGCGCGCCGTGGACCCGCAGGAACTCTCGTGCGCGCCGCGAGGTGGCCCGCGTCACGTGATACGTGTTCTCGAGCGCGTACTCGACGTCGCCCTGCAAGTGCCACGCGCCGTCGCCGAGAAGAACGCGCAACGCCTCGACGGCGCGATCGAGCTCGGGGCGTTCGCGGGTCTGGCCGGCCTCGCGCTCGGCCGTGCGGCCGCTCATGAGGTCATCGACCTGCTCTCGGTCCAGGTCCGCCTCACCGTTCCAGCGGATGTACGGGGCGCCGCCGCTTGACTCGATCACGCACGACAGGGGCTTGGGCTGCGCCGACAGGTTGCCCTTCACGCGAGCCACGACGAGCCCGCCTTCGTGCTGAGCCACGGCGACGACGGACCGCGCCGCGGCGTTCCAGGCGACCGAGCCCAGCACGCGATCGGCACCGCTCGCCGCGGTCGCCTTGCGGGTATGGCGAACCCCGATGACGGCGAGACCGAGATCGCGAGCGCATTGCAGCAGCGGCACGAGACCGCCACGCACGTCCGCCTCGTTGTCGCCATCCCTGCACGCGATCGCGTCCGTCAGGGGATCGAGAATCACAACGCGGATATCGCGCTCGCGCACGACGCCGGCGAGCCACTCGAGGTTCAGGGGCGTCATGGACTCGGCGACCGCAACGCGGTCCATCGCGGCGCTGGCCGCCGCGAGGCGCGGCACCACGAGCATCGAAGCGCTGTCTTCGCTGGTCCAGATCAGCGAGGACAGCGGCTCCATCGTGCCGGTACCGCACGGCCACGGCGCGCCGCGCGACAGCTTGGCCGCGAGGTCGATCGCGATCAGCGTCTTGCCCGTGCCGCCGGGCGCGACGAGCAGGGAGAGGCAGCACAGCGGAAACAGACCGGCGCGGTCGACGAAGTTGACGGGCTCGGGCTTGATGTCGCTCGCCCACCGCACCACCGGCGCGTCGATCGCGTCCGCCTGCGCGCGCGGCGGTGGGGGGGCGGCCTCGATTGCGAGCAGCGTCCCCGGCCGGGTCGAGGCGGCGAACGCCTCGAGTTGCTCGCGCGTGCCGCCCGCGATGACGAAGTCCTCCGCGTCCCATCCCTTCGGCGCCCGCGAGCCATCGAGCTGGGGAATCTCGAGGACGCGGACCGTTGCCCCCGTTCGCTTCAGGCGCTCCGCGACGTGGTTTGCGAACGCGCGGCCCTCGTCGTCGGGGTCGGCGACCACGACCACGTCGGCGCCGGCGAGGGTCCGCTCATGGTCGGCCGTGAACTTGCGCGATCGCGTCTTGCTGTCGCCTGCACCGTGCGGAACGGACGTGGCGGCGAGGCCCAGCCGCGCGACCGCGTCGCGCTTGCCTTCGCCCTCGAACAGCCATACGCGCTGGCCGCGGGCCAACGCGTCGAGCAGGTCGGGCAGCCCGTACAGCGGTAGCTCGATGCCGCCGAGCTTGCGATCCCACCAGCACTTGGCCTTGTCGCTCGCGCGGCGGTCGTGCTTCGGCCGCCGGAGCTTGACCGCGATCACGTTGCCCTCGGCGTCCTGGTAGGCGTGCCGGATCGGTTCGGCCCGTGGCCCGCGGGCCTCGATCCCAGCGCTGTCGCAGACCGCGGACCAGACAGCCGCCTGCGCGCAACCGCGGTGGCACTTCACCAGCGCGCCGCCATCGGACATCCGCGAGACCGAGAGCGGCTCATCGCCCCGACCGTTGCCGGGTGAGCAGCACGGGCAGGCCGTCTTGAACGACGCCGCGCCGTTGACGTGCTTTCCGCTCGCGGCCGCGATCCGGTCGTAGTGGTCGGCCGTCACCGGTGGAGCCCCTCGAGCGCCGGGCACATCGCCGCGAGTCGATCGAGCCACAGCAGGTCGAGTGTCACGCTATGCACCGACACCTCCTCGACTCGAAGCCGCTGGGATGGCGGCGGGGCCATTGGGCGTGGGCCCAGGAGTGCGCGGGTCGACCACGAGCTCGCCGGGCCTGGGGCGATGCGTGTACGCGTCGCCCGGGAGGTCCAGCCGACGCCGGCGCGCGAGCTCCCGCGTGAACGCAGCGAACAACGCCACGTCGTCCGCCGGCCGTTCGACATCGAGCAGCAGCCAGAGCGAGCCGTCGGGCCAGCGGATGGCGAGGTCGCCCGGCCGGCACTCGTGCGCGCGAGAGGCGCTCACGCGAGGGCGACCGCTCCGCCCTGGACCGACTTCGCGAAGGACGCGGCCGTGGCTGCCGCCTCGCGAGCACACCAGTCGTCGAACCAGTCCTCACGGATCCGTACGCCCGAGTTGGGCGCGGTGCCGACGCGGATCGCAGGACACTCGCCGGTGCGAATGGCCTGCATCAGGCGACGCTCGGGCGCTCCGCGCTCCCTGACGTACCAGCTCGGGCGACGGAACGCGGGCTCGGTCGTGGTCGGCATGAGGTGTCCTCGCGCTGCGTGTGTGGATCGGAACGCGAATGTCGCCCGGAACGGGATCGACCGGTGGCCACCTACCGCGTTCGCGTTCACTGCGACCGATAGTGGCCCGATTCGCGAAGGACCGGTGGCCACCTACCGCGCGCGCGTATCGCCAGTGCAAAGCGCGCGGACGGCGGTAGTCTGACCCGTCTTGCGCGCGCCCGCCGCCCGCCCAAATGGCGGCTCTGGGCGCGAGCGCCTATGCGTCGGCGACGGGCGGCGGAACGCCCAGGCCGCGGGCGTGGACGTCGCGCGCGACCCTGGGGCGATCGCGCGCCGCGTGGAAGCACTCGAGCGGATCCGGGTCTGGCTCGGGGCGGTGCGGCGCGAGGCCGTAGACGCGGCACGGTGCGGCGCAGCGCAACTCAAGCGAACAGCGGGCGCACGGCCACCATGGGCCAGCGCCGCGGATACGATCTGCGGCAGCATCGCGAACCTCCTAACAGGTTGCGTGGTGTTAGGGCCGCGTTCCGGTTCCAGCCGGCGCGCGGCCCGTTCTATTTCCGAGCCTTCCTCCGCTTGGCGAGGGCATCGAGCCCGGCCGTCAGGACCAAGCGCACGAACGCGGCGAAGGTCGGCGCCGGATAGCCCGCCGCCTCAGCCTGTCGACTCGCCTCGTCCCAGCCTGCGCGGAGCGCGTCGAGCTGGGCCGCAGGGAGTCGAAGGTCGATCTTCGCGTCGTTCGGGTCGGTCACGCCCTCACATTGACCGACTCTGTCGGACAAGTCAAGGGGCGCGCCCGGGTCCCGCTCGCCGGGCGCGAATGGTTGCTCACGCGCGCGCGAACACTCCTGTGACGTGAACAACCATTCGCCGAAGTGGAGCAGAGGAGAGAGAACCCCGCTCTCTCCACCCAGGAATGCTTGCTCACGACCCAATGAGCAACCAGTCGCGACGCGAGCGACCATTCGCGGGCGCTAGAAGCCGACGTTGACCTCGCTGCCGAGGATCCGGGCGTAGTGCTCCTGCACCACCTGCGGCGTGTTGCCCATCGCGGCCGCGACCGCGGCGACGGCGACGCCATCGCGCAGCATCAACGACCCGAACGTGCGGCGCAGAGACGCGGCGGTCATCCCCTTCGGGAGCAGCGCCGGGCGCGGCTCCTTCGTCTTCCCGCCGGGATCGCCGGTGAGTCGGTGCGTCAGGGACGCCTCGGCCCAGCGCTCGGGATGGCCGTCGATCCGGCGTGCGCGCTGCCGCGTGCGCGACGGGAACAGGAACACCTCGCCGGCGCCGCCATCCTTGACGTGCTTCTCGAGCAGGGGCCAGAGCCGCTCCGGGTGTACGTCGACCGCGCGCTCGCGGAAGCCGTGCTTGAGCGCGTGGCGTCCACCGTGTCCGTCCTCGACCGCGGTGATCCACAGTTGGCGCCGACCGTCCGGGCGCTCTTGCAGGTCGGCGCGCCGCAGCCAGATCAGCTCGGCGAGCTGCAGCCCGGCGAACGCGAGCGTCCCGATCAGCGCCTTCCAGTAGGTGACGAGCGCCGGATCGGCCGGCTCCTCCGGCGTCCCGAGCCGAGCGGACAGGCCTGCGAGGGCGGCCTCGACTTCGGGTAGCTCGTGCCAGCGGATCTCGCCGCGCTCCCGGCGCACGGCCGACGTGGACGGCGCGCGAACGCCCGGCATCGGCGACGGGAACCCCCACGTCGTGGCGCACCACTTGAGGAAGCGCCCGAGCCGATTCCGCAGCTTCTTGCGTCGGCCGGCCGCCTTGGCGGCGCCGATCGTCTCGGCGTCGAGCCATCCGAGGACATGGGCCGGCGTGACCTCCGCCGCCGTTCGCACGTCGGCGGGCAGCGTCGCCTTGAACTTCCGCGCGACGGCGACGACGAGCCGCGCGTTGCGCGCCTGGGTGCTGGCGAGCATGTGCGTCTCGAACTGGGTGATCGCGGCGTCAATCGGCGGGCAGCGCTCGGCCGCCGCGGTGATCCTCCCGAGCACGCTCGCCCGCAGCGATGCGAGCTCGGCGCGCAGGCCATCCCGGTCGCGCGTGACCTGGAACAGCTCGGCCTTGAGCCGCTCGCGATCGAGCAATGCCTCGAGCACCTCGCCGCGCCGGCGCGGGTCGCTGAGGATCGCCACGTCGATGGCCGGCGGCGGTTCGCTGCGCGGGATGCGGACCGCGACCGCGCGTGGCCTGCCGTAGTACAGCTCGACGGCGCGCGCCGGGATGTCGTCGGGCAGATCGTCCGGGTCGGGCGCGCCCAGCGCCTGGAGGCGCGACAGCGCCGCGCAGGTCAGTAGCGCTGCCGACTCATCCTCGGTGCCCAGCGAGCGGAACACGCGGGCCCCACTGGCGACGTAGAAGTTGGCGCAGTACACTCGCCGGCCCTGGGGCCGATACGGCGTTATTCGGAACGGTCTCGCCATGCGAGCATTCTGAATAACGGAGTGGCGGTTGTGAAGAACGCTCCTGAATAACCAGGAGCCCGGGGAGGCAGGAAACACGCGCGGGGCGTAGCTCAGCTTGGCTAGAGCAGCGGCTTTGGGAGCCGCAGGCCGGAGGTTCGAATCCTCTCGCCCCGACCATTCGAGGAAACAAGCCCTTCGGCCAACAGGTCGAAGGGCTTGTTCCATGTAGGGACGAGGTTTACGCCGTCCCAGGTGCAGTTCGACCAGAGAATCACGAGCAGCTCACGCTTGACGCCAGGTTCGGCCGCATCCCACGCTTCGGGAAGCCGTTGCGCCAGTTCGATCAGGTGCACGCCCGTCGAGATGTGATCCTCGCGGATTGCTTGGTGCGCTGCGAGCTGCGCCGGGATCTCGCCAAGCTCGGCCTTCAACTCGGCGGCGCGCTCGTCGTGCTGCTCGGCCGTGAGCCGACCCGCGAGGTACTCGTCGAAGAGCCGCTTGCTCCGGCCGTTGATGTTCGCCTGGCGCGCTTGAAGCGCCTTGACCTGTTGCTCGTGGTAGTCGTGCTGCGCCGCGTTGGACTCGGTGAGGATCGCCCGCAGCCAGTCGACCACGTCGGGGTCATCGATGCGAACCGCATCGAGCTGGGCCTTGATCATGGCCTCCAGCTGGTCCTGTGAGCCTCGGACGCTCACGCCCGTGGGATGCGTGCCCTTGCCCCCCGCGCACTTGTGGTAGTCGTAGGTCTTGCCCGTCGACTTCTTCGTGATGGCCTCGTGCGTGATAGCACGCCCGCAGCACCCACACGTGAAAAGCCCCGCGTAGGGGTTGTAGTGCTTCGCGTACGGACCGCGACTCATGATGCGCTGGACCGCGCGCCAAACCGATTCCAAGACGAGCGTCTGGTGTTTGCCGTCGTACCGCTCGCCGTCCCACTCGAACTCGCCGAGGTAGAACCGGTGAGTCAGCAGCTCCTGGAGTCTCGCCTTCGGAAAGACCGGCGTCGCGTCGTTGTAGATGATCCCCTCGGCGTGCAGTGCGCGCGCCAGCGACTTGAGGTCGTGGTGCCCGGTCGCCGCCAGGTCGAAGATGCGGCGTACCAGGGGGCCGCGCTCGGGATGGACCACGATGATCGCCTCTTTCGCGTCGGGCCGAGAGTTGCGGTATCCCCAGGGCGGACGCCCCGGATACCAGCCGTTCCGCGCCTTCTCAAGCATCCCCTTCCGCACTTCCTCTTCGAGATTCTCGACGAAGAACCGCGCGACGAGGACCATCATTCCCCACGTCATCCGCCCCGCCGCGTCGTCCGCGTACGTCTCCTGGACGAACTGAACGTCGACGCCCTGCTCGTTGATCAGCATGATGTCGGTGAAGTTGCGCGCGATTCGATCCGTCTTGTGGAAGACGATTCCGTCGACTTCACCACCGTTCGCGCGACGGTTCGCGCCGACGTAGTCGATCATCTCGCGAAACAAGCGCCTGTCCTTCTTGCGGCTGCCGCTCTCCGCCAGCTCGAACGGCCGGGGGTCCATCTCGTGGCCATGTTTCGCGCACCAGTCGTGCATCGCCCGGACCTGCGCTTCCAGGCTGTAGCCTTCCTCCTTCTGCTCACGACTCGAAACGCGAGCCACGAGGACGAATCGCTTCTTCCCAGTCTTCGGGTTCTTCCCGGTCTTCGGGTTCTTCCCGGTCTTCGGGTTCTTCTTCACGCCACGCCCTCCCCGGCGCATGCAGGGGTGCTCTCGCCGAGCACCACCACCTTGACCGCCTCATGGCCGTGTTGCGCACACCTGTCCCGCACCGCGCGGACCTGCGCCCCCACAGTGGGGCGTTCTCGCGCGGGCTCGCGCCCCGCAACGCGCACCACCCGTATGCACCTCATGCGCCGACCCTCTCGACCATCTCCTTCTTGACCTGTTCTCCGAGCTGCTCGGCGTAGAAGCGGGCGACGAAAACTATCATTGCCCACGTCATCCGCCCCGCCGCGTCGTCGGCGCACGTCTCCTGGACGAACTGCACATCGACGCCCTGGTCGTTGATCAGCATGATGTCGGTGAGGGTGTCCCCGACTCGCTCGGTCGTGTGGAAGACGATGCCGTCGACTTCGCCACCGTTCGAGCGGCGGTTCGCGCGTACGAAATCGAGGACCTCAGCGAGCAGGCGTCGGTTGTGTTTCCGGTTCCCGATCGCCGCCAGCTCGAAGACCCTCGCCACCTCGTGCCCGTGCTTCGCGCACCAGTCGCGCATCGCCCGGACCTGCGCTTCGAGGCTGTAGCCTTCCTCACTATGCTCACGACTCGAAACGCGAGCCACGAGGACGTATTTCTTCCCTTCGCGCTTCTTCACGCCACGCCCTCCCCGTTGTCGGCCGGGGCGCTGTCACCGAGTAGGCCCACGTCGACCGCGTCGTGACCGGGTCCAAATCTGGGCAGGCCGTCGACGAGCCGTCGCCCGGTCTCCAGGTACTCGATGGCCTCAGCAACCGTCATCTCACGCCGGAGACGCGGCTCCCAAACGTTCCACGTCTGGGCGATCAACTGGTTCGACCAGGGCGAGGTCGGGCCGTTGGTCGCCATCGCCGTTGCAAAGCGATCGTCGAGGTACTCGACGGCTTCGGCGACCGACATCAGGTGGTCAAGGTGCGGATCGCGAGTTACCCACGTGAAGAGGATCAGGCCGCTTGACCAGCGGCAATCCTTCGGGGGCTCGGGTGATTCGTAGTACCAGGTCGAGGCGGACATTTTCAAGCACTCCATGCGTTAGACGAAGGCAAAGAAAAAGGCACGGCCCATGCCGTGCCCTACTTCTGCGAGTCACGAATCCGCTTTATCCGCTCGATCTGCTCCACGTCGAAAAACCGCCGTCCCCCGATAAGGCGCGGCCGTGCCAGTTGGCCCGTCCTGATGATGTACTCCAACTGGTAGCAGCGAAGGCCGAGGACATCGCAAACCTCGCGGCTCGGCATGAGGGCCGAGCCTGCTCCCACTGCTGTTTCCGCCCGTGAATTCATGCCCAGAGGCTAGTGCAGCAGCCACAAGAATTCAACGGGCTGCGGATTCATAAGTCCTTTCTATGAATGGTCTTATGCTTCCCATATAGCATCATCCCGTATACACGCCCGCCGCCGCGCACACGTCTGCGGTTACTTCTTCCGTCCCCGGGGACGCTCCGCCGCAGCGCGCTCCGCTTCGAGCACTTCGAGCCCACGCACGAGCGCCAGCCTGTGCACGGTCGAGCGCGTGATGGTCGGCTGTACGCCTACGTTCGGAAGCGTTGCTAGGAATTCGATGAGGGCGTCCATTCTCTCGATGACCTCGGGGGAAACTCGGATGTTCAGCGGGTCGGCGGCCATGTCTTCGCTCTCCTCCATGTCGGCGAGCCATTGCAGCGTGCGGCTCGCCAGATGCGGGTTTCCGCGCAGCATCGCCGCCAGGCGGTCTAGGATCTCCCCAGGGCGAGCTGGGTCCATCACGCGGCCGGAAGCAGGTTGGCCACGGTCTGCGGGTGCCAGGCCCCGCCCCGGCGTGGGGTGAGCCCCCGCGCGGCAAGCTCGGCCGCGATGCGGCGGTAGGAGAGCCCGGCTGCCCGCAGCTCGGCCGCGAGCGCGACCACCATCTGCTCGGCCGCATCTTCGGCCAGTAGCTTGCCTGCGACCCGGTAGCCGTAGGGCGCTTCGCCGCCGATGTACTCCCCGAGGTCCGCCTTGTGGCGCATGGCGGCCGAAGTCCGCTCGCGGATCTGGTTCCGCTCCAGCTCGGCCGCGCCAGCCATGACGGTCAGGAAGAACCGGCCCATCGCGGATGCTGTGTCAACGGCCTGGCCGCCGAGGTCCACAAGATGAAGGCTCACGCTCCGCTTGTCCCAGTCGCGGGTGACGGCAAGGCAATCGCCGCAATCGCGGAAGAGCCGATCGAGCTTCCATGCGACGACGGCCGACGCTTCTCGGCGGCGCACGGCGGAGAGTACACGCTCCCCGCCAGCCCGCGTGGCGAGCGGCTTCCCGGCCGACACGCCTTCATCGCGGATCACCTCGACCAGTTCAAGCCCGCGCATCTCGCAGTAGCAGCGAACGGCGCGCTCTTGCGCATCGAGGCTCACGCCGAGCTGGACCTGCTCCTCGGTGCTCACCCTGATGTACGCGATTGCTCGCACCGTCCCGTTCGTCGTGGCGCTCTTCATGTCGAGATTGTAGCGCGAGCGTAGTGCGATCGCAAGCGAAGTCTGTCAAGGTGGGGTCCCGCCTTGACAAGCGAACACGCGCGCGGCCGTAGGGAGGCCCCGTGACTTCGCCGTTCAAGATGGGCGAAGCCCGCGCGCTATTCGAACGCGATACCGGTCTTTTCGTACTCATACACGACGTAGTTCCCGTGTCGCCAGCGCACGCGAACCTCGTGGCCTCGCGGGTCCAAGAACTCGGGCATTCCGAAACCATCGGGGGAGACGACATCGTGGCCCACCCAATCGGCACTGAGGCGGAACACCCTGCCACGATGGGCGTGCATGCGGGCGCGACTTGCCGCGAGCCGCTCGTCCACGCGGTCTTTGCAAACGACAACGAGTCGCTCGTCCGACTGGAACATCAGGTGGTACGCCTCGGCATAGTCAGCGATGCCGTGAGTCAGGCCGCGCCGTTGAAGCTCGGCCGCGATCGTCGCGCCTTCCGGGAGACGTCGGCCGTCAAGGAGCCGAAGCCCAAGGAACGCGCTGTACTGGAGCGCGTAGTGGGCGAGCAAGGTCATCAGGAGCGCACGACCGAGCCACCGCCACCTAGTTAGCGCGGTGCTCGCGACGGCCCATGCGACGAGCCCTCCGAGAAGGAGCCAGCCGAAGATGAAGTACCGACCGCTCGCCCATAGGGGGTGCATGAGGAACAGCGTGACGAAAGCGATCTGCTGCAACAGCAGCAGGTCGAGAGGGACGAGGACGACGGGCAAACAACGAATCGCCCGCCAGTAGTCCCGCCCTCGGTGCACCAGCCATGCTCCGAGCAGGCACCACCACGCGATCTCGGCGGCGGTGCGCACGGTCCTTGACGTCGCGAACAGCTGCGCCTGCCACGGTTCGCCCCCTGGCTCTGCCCGCCAGAACCAGGACGGCGGCCGCGAATCGGGTTCTTCCTCGCCGTCCGCCAGCCACACGTGATTGGCAAATCGCAGTTCCTCGTAACGCCATGGGATCCAAGCGGGGTTCATATCCAGGGGAGCGGAGCGCCCCTCGGTGCCCCGCCACTTGGCGACGAACGCGGGCGTCGCGCCGACGAGCACCGCAAGCCCGAAAACGGCGAGTCGCGCCGTCAGGCGTCGGCGACTTCGGGCGAGTGACCATTCGAGGATGAAACCCACGGCAAGCGTTGCCACCACGATGCGCGGAAGGTAATTCTCCGGACTGCCGAACGTGACGAACGGGGTTCCGCGCCACGCCAAGAAGCAGCGCTGGCGTTCACCCAGGGACAGGGAAAGCGGCCCGAACGCCCAGTCAAACTCACGCGCAACGGCGTCGACATGCGGCGCTCCCTGAACGAAGCAGACGCCGACGAAGAAGGCGAATGCCGCAGCCAGGACGGCGACCGTAGCCCCAAGAGCCCACCGCGGACCTCGCCCGAGCGCCCGCGACAGCCCGCCCTCGGCGCGAAGTTGCGGAATCTGGCCGTCGCGGAGCCACACAGCTAGGGCGAGCGGCATCACGAACAGGGCGATCTGTGGGTTGTTGTACCAGCCCAGCCCCATCAGGAATCCAATGAGCGCGAGGCGGTGGGGTGAAACCGAGGCGGGCGCGCCGTCGCGGTTCGACCGTCCCTGCCTGAGCGCGTCGAGACCCAGCAACAGGATTAGCGTTCCGAGCCAGAACGTCGACAGGTAGCCGGTGTATCTTCCGGCCGTGCAGATGGCCAACCAGGGCGACCCCACGGCGATGAACGCCGTCCCGTACGCCGCACCGGATCGGCCGCCGATGAGGTGGAGTAGGCGATAGACGAGCGGGATGGCGAGCAAGCAGAACACCGCGGTCTGCCCCGCGGCCAGAGCTTCGAACCTCGGCCCTAACAGCCCGACGAAGGGCGCGCACATCAGGGGATCGAGCGCGCCCATGTAGGCCTGCCCGTAGTAGAACAAGGGCAGGTCCTCGCCGCGCCAAATGCGGCGCATCATCAGGGCGACGATTCCTGTATCGCCGTGCGTGATCTCGACCGCGTGGAGGATGATAGGCGCGCGGATGAGGGCGGCTAGTGCCGCAGCCGCCACAACGAACGGCCACTCGTCCCGCCAAGCGAACCGACGTCCGCTCGGCGACACGCCCGAGTCTTCCGGCACGACCGAGTCAACCGCGGCGCGGCGCATCAGGTGGTACCACCCAGAACTTCGCGCGCAGTGCTCGGTGATCGGAGAGGGTCGACGACCTTAGATGGCACGTCTCCCAGTGCACGAGCGGATTACCCCACGCTTGATCGAGGTCGAGCACGGGGCAGACGACCGGCCAGCTCCTACCCCAACCATCCCCGGCAGTGTCAAACGCCGACCGCCAGCCTGAGCTAAACGGCCGAAACAGCACCGAGTCCGCCGGGGTGTTGAAGTCGCCTGCCACGACGACGGGCAGGCCAGCCGGTTGCCGCGCCATCAATGCGCGGAGGCTGTCGAAGTCGCGTCGCCGCGATCGAAGCGGATTGCAGCCCAGGTCCACGGCGACAAGCCGAAAGGTGACGCCACGAACCGCGATGTCGAGCACGTCGGCGCTTCCGCCCGCGTCGAGCGCGAGGCTCTCGATCGGGGTTACGCGCGCGTTGCGCGTGAGCAGGACAAGTTCTTGGCCGAGGGGAAGGAGCCGGTAGCCTGGAAAGCGGCTGGCGTGGGCGCTTCGATGCCGCGTCGGCGTGTCGAGAGCCTCCGTAAGCAGGACGAGGTCGTCGCTCCAACGCCGCACCGTGCTTGCCACCCGTTTCCATCCGCGTGGCGCGCCCGAGACGTTCCAGTAACCGAACCGGATCAACGGTGCCGTCGGGGAGGGCGCTGTCGCCGACTCGCTGGCACGCCAGCTTGAGCCGAGCGCGACGCTCGCCCAGATCAGGCCGGCGGCCAAGCACGCCGCCCGTTGCCGCTTCCCACGCCAACGAACGATCGCCAAGAGGACGGCCACGCCAGCCAGCACCTCCGGGGGACTAGCGTAGTACAGGACCGCGGTTGGATCCCAGTCGTCGCGAACCGTCAACCGAACGACGGAGCCTCCGACGACCCAGGTGAGCGCCAGAGGTCCGACTGCCCGCGACATCAGGCGACGGATGGCACGCGCGAACCGCACCGCGCGAGATGGTCGCGTTTCGCGACGCCCTGAGTCCGGGTCAAGTGCGCCCGTGCCGCCGTGGGCGAGTGCCGTTTCCATACCGGGAAGGTATCGGGCGTGGCGTGCCCCTGATGTAAAAGTCTGTATTTCTCGGAGCCGCCGCACGCCTCCCGGAGCAGAGCGCGGGCGGTGCTGCGTGGCGGCGTCGCCCGTCCTCCGCCGCTGTTCCACTCTCCGGCCCGCGCCGCGTGAACCGCCACCGCGGCTGAGCACTTACAGACTTTTACGTCTGCATGGCCGCCACGCGGCTATGGTCCCCTCCCGCTCTGGCGGCCACAGTTGGCCGCGATTTGGAGCCGCCCCGCTGGACCGGATTGCCAAAAGAGGTGCCATGAGAAAGCGCGCACTGCTTGCCCTGACCGCCGTCGTGGTTCTCGCCGCCGTCGGTGGTGGACTGTACCTGCTCGTCGAGAAGGACCGCGCCCTGTGCGAGGCCAAGTACGGGAACATCGAGCTTGAGCGAGTCTTCTACGACACCGCGGCCGGAGAGTGGCAAATCGAAATCGGCGGCGTCGTAAACCTCGGCGCGCGGATGGAGAGCTGGAAGGCCACCTATGGGGGCAAGTGTTTCAGCTCTACCGATCCCGAGGGATCCGAAGCTCCCGTGAGCCAATTCGACCGGAAGCCGAAGCGTGCAGGTTTCCTCGGGAGCGACTTCAAGAAGCTCTATGGCGCGCGCTACAAGCACTACACGTTCCCGTTCCACGTCGCGGCCCCGGAAAGCGCGGGTGGGAAGATCCTGCTTGAGGGCGTGATCAAAGAGGACGGCGGCACGGCCCAGTACACGTTCAAGCACGAAGTCTCGCTGGAGTAGCTCTTGGCACGGCAGTAACCGCCGGTCGGCTGAGCGACCGCACCCGAGGAGCCTGATGGACCGCATCCCAGCCCTGACTTCGATACGCGGTATCGCGGCGTTGCTCGTGTTCGTGGGGCACTACACCACGATGGCCGGCCGCCACCACTTCGGGGCCAAGCCCGGGCAGGATCCCGTGTGGCGACTGCTCGCGCAGGGTGGATCCGGAGTAACCGTGTTCTTCGCGCTCTCGGGATTTCTCCTCGTTGGCCGCTACCTCGACACGCCGTGGGGCCTTCGCGAGTTCGGCCGCTACTGGCTACGTCGCGCCGCGAGGATCCTCCCGCTGTACTGGGTCCTGTGCACGATCTACCTCGTGTCTCCTCTGTGGACAGGTTGGCCGTGGGAGCCGTTCGGCGCGTGGCCCATCTTCTACACGCTCACGCAGGGGTTCTTCGTTGATCTCAAGTTCGGCAACATCGGCGTCGCGTGGTCGCTCACGGTCGAGGAGAGCTTTTACGTCATCCTGCTTCCCCTGGTTTCCGCGCTAGGGCTCGCCTGGCGAGCGCACTCGTCCTTCCTTCGCGGGGCCATGGGAGGCGCTCTTGTCCTCGGGCTGTTCGCGATCACTCTCTACCAACTCGGGCGGGCGCTCGGCGATCAGCACTGGATCACGTCCTGGGGGTTCTTTGCTGGCCGCGGGCAGTGGCGCGCCTACACGATCTGCGGGCGCTTCCTCGACTTCGCGTGCGGGGCCTTGCTCGCGCTCATCTTTCGGCGGACTCGCAACCGTCTGCTCAACCGGCGCTGGCTCCCCGACGTCGGCATCATCGTCGCCGCAGTCCTGTTCGTCGTGGTTGCGGCGATGGCACCGCGAGAGGGCATCGTGGGCTCCGCCGGATGGCGCGCCAACATGGTCCTCGCTGCGCTCTCCGCGTGCGTCATCTACCTATGTTGCGTGCCGCGCGGGTGCTTCACGAAGGTGTTGGCCTGGCGACCCTTCGTCTACGTCGGCGAGATCAGCTACGCGTTCTACCTCGTGCATCACGACTTGATCTATCCGCTCGCGAGCGCGCTTCCCTGGTTGGCCACCTGCCCGTTCGTGGTTGGGTGTGCGGTGACGTACCTAGCGTCGAGCCTGGTCGCCGCCGGGTGCTTCGAACTGATCGAACGCCCGTGTCGACGCTGGTTGCTCGCGCGCCTTGACCGCCCCATCGCCGCATGACGTGAACGTGGACGCCGCCGAGGTCACGGCCGGCTTGATGCGCCGGCTTGCGCAGCACCGCGCGCGAGCGGCACGCAAGCCCGACTGATCTAGCCGCTCTTTCGGCGGGCGCGCGGTGGCAGCCGATCTCCCAGGGTGGCCAGCCTCTCTTCGAGTTCATTCTTGCGCTCGATCAGCTCGGCGGTCGACATCCGCGCGAGCTTGGCTCCCAGCGTGGCGTCGGCCGTTGCGGCGATGGTGCGGTCTCGATCGAGAACATCCACGATCTTCGATCGGATGCGGAAAACCAAGTTGAGGAGCCGGCTGCGCTGGTTCTGGTTCTTGCAGGCGTCCAGGTCTTCCACCGCGCGTCGCTCCGCATCCCGAAGCCCTTCAACCATCATGGCGGAGTGACCCTCGACGGGATTGCGCAATGTCGGTTGCTCCTCCGCCAGTAGGCGGTAGACGCCGCGCTCGGAGATACCCAGGGCGGTCGCGATCTCCGTTCGGCTCCGGCCGGCACGATCGAGTTCGGCCGCGCGTTTCCGGCGTTCGGCGATTTCCAACTTCTTGGCCATAGCCGCATCATACGAAATCGCTCGCAGGAGTGGCAGGCCAAAACGCCGGCAGGGCCAGTCCTGGGCGGCCAGGAATGGGAAGTCGGCGTTGCCCTGGCCCCATCCACGTTGCCCGAGGAAGGTCGGATAGGGCACCTGCAGCTCCCAGGCGCGTGCGCACGTTCGCGTGTCGGTCGCTGCCATGAAATCCCCGGAAAGTGTCAGGGAGAGACGGCGGGCGTGGAGAGGGCGATTTTTTCGAAGCCCCGGCCCCGCGCTTCGCTGGAAAAAAGCGGAAGTTTCCGGCAGTCAAAACCAGGGCGGAGCGATCACGCGGCGGGCGAGTTCAACCTCGGCGCAAACTGGCATTCCTTCCAGCCGTGCCCCCACGGTGTCACCTCCCCGCCCTCGTGCAGAGCCTTGGTGAGGTAGGTGACCGCAGCGTACGCATTTCGGCACTCCTCGACCGAAGCGTTCCCGTACGGCCACTGCTTCTTCGCCCACCGACGGCCCAGTAGCCCCGCCGTGTCGTCGCCGACGACAACGTGGGGGTGCCAGCGCCCGTCCTTGCGTCCGATGGCGACGAGCGCGTAGAGAGTGTGGCCGTGCTTGGCGCGGAGCTTGTTGAGCCACTCTTCGGCAGCCTCCTGCGCCAGCTCCTGCGTGTAGAAGCCACGCCCAACTCGGGTCAGGGTGACAAACCAGGCCCACACCCGCTTCAGCGCCCACCCTTCCCAGGCGGCGCGCACGGCCCTCCTACGGTTGGGGGTTGCGCAGAGCGGTGCCGGTGGCTTCTGTCCTATAGGTCTCTCTGTTGTCAGCTTCTGCGCCATCTTCGGTTTCGTTGGCTTCCTCGGATCCTTCGGCTTCATTGTTGAGTTCCTTCTGTTCTCTGAAAAGAAAGTTCAGGGCCTAGACCCCCTCATGGGGTCCCGCATCCCGCCAACCCTGGGCAGACTTTCTCCCCGGCGTTCCTCTCGGGTCGCTTGGAGCTTGTGAACACGTGCTGCAACTGCCGCGACTTTCCGAGCGCCCGTGATCGCGATCACGCGGGCGGCTCGAACCTTCTCATCAGCGGCAGGGTGGCGACCGGCCCGATTGCGGGCGTCGACGTCGGCGCAGCCAGGGGCAGCGTGGCAACCCCGGCCGATGACGCCCCAGGGCGAGCAGATCGCGCTCCCCGCGAGCGACGGCCCGACCTTGGCGGGCATCGCGCTTCGACTCGCCGGAGTGATCGACTTCCCCATCTACCCCCGCGACGATCGCGCGTGGTCGTGCACACGTGTGCAGCGAGACAACCGATCTGCCCATCGGAATAGACCGCCCACCGGTGTGCGCCAGTAGGGCCGCGCTGAAGTCGCCGGGCGGGCGCGAAGGCTCGGGTTGGACCGCTCGGACGCTCACGCTGCGGCCTCCAGGATGGCCAGGAAGCGCAGGACGTGCTTAGGTGGCTCCACATGGAAGAACGCCCCGTAGGCGGTCAGGCGTGGTTCGATTGGCGTCCTCTCGCCCCGACCACCTCACTTCGAGCTCGCG
>Ga0209726_10003568_pt1 | contig 20932 bp, 4 predicted proteins | sample Subgrocontami54m_FD_187453 | JGI IMG/M metagenome (GOLD analysis project Ga0209726, IMG submission 187453) | Subsurface groundwater microbial communities from S. Glens Falls, New York, USA - GMW46 contaminated, 5.4 m (SPAdes) (version 3) | ecosystem: Environmental > Aquatic > Deep subsurface >... | reverse complement strand
CCGGGCCGGATGCGCTGGTGATGGCCTGGAGCTTTTGGAGAAGCTGCTCGATTTCAGAACGGTGGGCGGAGCCCTGCAGCCGCTGCGCCGGGACGGCCAGCTGCGCCAGCCGGCGCTCCAGCTCGCTGACCTTCGCCTGCGCGGTCTTGAGCTGAGCGGCCAGCGTGGCCCGGCGTTCCCGGGCCTTGATCTCTTCGGTCTGGGCCACGCGCAGCCGGGCATAGGCCTCGCGGCGTTCGGCCATCGCCTTGTACAGATTGTCCCAGGCCTGCTGCCGGCGGATCCTCAACGCCTCCCGCTGAGCCGGCGATCCGAAGAAGCCCCGGTACCAGGCATTCCAGGAAGAGATCAGCTCTTTCCAGGCCTTGTTAACATTTTCGCCCGCCTGCCGGACGGCTTGCTGCGCGGCGGCGGTCGCCTGCTGGGCCGCCGTCAACGCCTCCCCGGCGGCCGAAAGCTCCCCTTGCAGCCGGGCCACCTCCTGCTTGGCCACCACCAACTCCGCTTCCAGCTTCGCCTTCAGGCCGGAGTCCGGGGGCGGCGGCGGCTGTGTTCCGCCGGAACCATCCGGCGGGAAGGCCTCCGCCACCTGCCGGGCCACCTCGTTATCTACCCATCCATAGCCCAATTTGCCGCGGTAAAAGGGGTGGTTCAGGGCGTAGATGTCTTTGACGAAACCGCGCAGCCGCTGCACCGCCTCGTCCGGCGTCAGGGCCGGCAGCGCCGCCAAGATCCGGGCCAGCACACCGGCCACGAACGGCGCGGAGAAAGAGGTCCCGCTGACGGAGACCGGGCTGCCATCCCAGTTGGTGGTGGTGACATTCTCGCCGGGGGCCGTGAAATCCACGGTGCTGCCGTAATTGGACCACCAGGTCTTTTGCCCGGCGTTGTTGGAGGCGGCCACGGAGACCACCTCCTTCGAATAGCCGGCCGGATAGCTCGGCAGCATCGAACCGCTGTTGCCGGCGGCGGCCACCAGCAGCACCCCCCGCTGCGCCGCCTGCTGGATCGCCTCGGTCAGCACCTGATACGGGAAGGAGGCCCCGAAGCTCATGTTGATGATCCTCGCCCCCTGGTCCACCGCGTAACCAATTGCCTCAACAATCGCGTCAAGCGAGAGCCACGGTCCCGGCCCCACCTGACAAGAAAGAAAGGAGACTCCCGCTCCCTGAGCTCCTTTAAGGACCTGGCCGGCCACCATCGTGCCGTGCGCGCCGTCGCCGGCGCTGCCGCGGGGATCATTGTCCCACTCGTAGAAGTCCCACCCGTGCACGTCGTCCACGTAGCCGTTGCCGTCATTGTCAATCCCGTCGCCGGCGATCTCACGCGTATTCGTGTAGATACTGCCGGAGAAAGGGAGTGGGTTCAGGCCGGTGTCAATGATCGCCACGACAACACTCGAAGCGGCGGCGGCCGTGACCGTGCCGGGGTCATTGCCCACGCCGTTGACCTGGATCTTGGCGTTGGGTTCCGCGTACCGGACGCCCGGCTGCCCCTGCAGCCGCTCAACTACCTCGGAAACCGGCTTGGCTTGGTCGAAACTAAGGAGATAAACGCCCCAAGAGGCAACCCGCCGCTCCACCTTCGCCCCCACGATGCCGGCAATCTCCCGCACCTGAGCAGGAGAAACTCCCTCCTCCACCCGCACCAGGACCTGGCCCGGAAGGTAATCGGGGGAAGAGGGAGCCGGAGTTTCAGCAGCCCCGCTTGCGGCCGGGATCAGAAGGCAAACCGAGAGTATAAAGAGTGAGCGTTTGAGCATTTGCAACACTGATTATGGTTTAAAAAGGGCAGCTTGTCAATGTAGATTTTAAACGACTTACATCTGCGTTTCGAGGCCCGCCTGCTGGCGCACCCAGCTGTTCCATCTCAGCTGGCTCTCTTCCCCAGGCACCAGCAAGCGGCCCAAATCGAGCAGGTCCAGGGAACCTCGGATGACTTTCGGCGCCAACTTCAACTGAGCCGCCCTTTGTTCCAATTCCAGGACGCCGTCAGAAGGAGTGAGAGTCCGAGAAGGCGCTGCGAGGTTCAGCAACGGCGTCGCCAGCACAAGGTTCGCCTGATCAAGCAGGCGGGTCACTTCCTTCTCTTGATCCGCGTCCCGCACCATCACGGCCAGTTTCACCCTTTCACCGCCCGGCCCCTGCAAAGCGGAAAGGGCCCGGACCCCTTGCTCGGCCGTCCTCGCGGTGAGAATCACAAGAATCTGCTTAGCGGCCGCTTCATCCAGCGGGATCTGCTCCGCGCCGGCGGCGGAAACTGCTTTTTCAATCTTGGCAGATTGGAGGATCTTAGCCCAGCCGGACCGCAGCCGCTCGACCCCTTCACCCAGCAGCCGGTCCGCGGCGGAGTTATCCGCGGACAGATCCAGCTCTTTGGCGGTGTAGGCATCAATCTCGTCGAAATGTCCCTTAAACGCCCGGATCTCCTCTTTCAGCGCCGCCCGGACCAGCGGATCTTTGCTGTTCTGAAATCCGATCAGGCTGACGCGGGCCAGCGATTGCAGGGTCCGCAAGCCGGCAAAGAACAGCTGGAAGGATTCCGGTCCCTTGTTCTTTCCTTGCAAACCCGGCACGGCGCCGGGGCGGAAGGCCTTCTCCGGCGTTGTTCCGATCGGCCGCACGTAGGTGCTGGAGGCGGCGGCCTGCATCCCGGTGACCTGGGCGCCGTTGTCAATGAGGGTATCGGGACCAATGAAGGCCGGCGTCATTACTTTCGCCCCAACCCCCGCGGCAACCCCGGCTGAAATGATTCCAATCCCCTTGTGCCCGCCATCCACCGACTTGAAGTTGCTGGCACCCGATCCATCGCCGAAATTCAAGCCCCGGACCACAATCGTATGCTGCTTTCCATGCCACTCCACCACCAGGGTTTCCCGCGGCCGGACCTCAGGACCCATCCGAGTCGTTTTCTCCGCTTCCCGGCTGATCACCTGCCCGAACCGGAGCGCGGCCATCCTTTTGATCAGCTGCCGATGCCAGCCGCTCTCGAGCGGGGTGCCATCCAAATAGACGGGGATGCCGATCAGGTTCCCGCCATAGGCCCGGTGCGCCAGCGCGGAGTCGTTCCGGTTTGCTGAAGCCCCCATCCAGACCGTCGCTTTTGCCTCGCTGCCCGGCCCGATGTGGACGTACGGACCCAGCACGGAATTAGCGCGCACCATCACTCCCTTGCGGAAATCGGTGCCCCCCCAGATCACGACAGGGCCCTTGCCGGCCTCCTCACCGATGTGGGCGTCATAAATTTTCACCCCATGGAGCTTGCCTGCCTCATCAGTCACCGGCACCGTGATCACCCCGGCATCTACAAAAGCATTGGGATGCAGCATCTGCGTGCCCGGACCCAAAGTTGTCGGCGCATCGGGATGCCCGCGGATGACGCCCCAGACCCTAGAATCTTCTCCGATCGTTACTTCTCCCTCAATCGTTGTCCGTTCGCGAACCGAAACATTTCGTCCGAGAATAACCCGGGTTCGCTCTCCCGCGGAGATCGTGACGAACGGCCCAATCCTGACCCCGGGGGATAAGCGGATTGCCCCCCCTTCCGGGACAAGCCAGGAGCCGTTGGGCAGCTGCAGCGGATCCAAGAGAGTGACCGGCATCTCGCCGCGGACAACCACCTCTGCTCCTTGCAGATGCAGTTCACCCGGAATCTTGCGCTTGGGCGGCGTGATCACCTGAGTCGGAGCACCCGCCTTGACCACCCGCACCTTCCACCCCTTGGATTCGATCCACTCCTTAAACGCGGGAACGACATTGTCTGTAGCATGGACCGCCATCGTGCCGCCCAGCCCGGCGGCGGCCACCCGCATCGCCACCTTGCCGCCGAATTCTTTGTTGGCCGCATCCGCCATTTCATCGAACTCCGGCAGAGATCGCTCAAACCCGCCGGGAACCTCGGGGAGCTCTTTCCCATCGGCGATCCAGCGGTCCACCGTGGCGTCCGACACATCGTTCCGGGGATCGCTGGCCCAAGGAGTGAACCCGAACCTGGCCGGATGCCAATCCGGTTGGTAGGGCGTGACAGACTCTACTTTCCGGTAGTCCAATACCGCGCGGTCGCCGTCCTGAGACCAGCGAACCAAATCCAGGATCTTGGCGATATGCTCTCCCCGGCCCGGAAGGTCGCCGCGCTCCTCCGCAGCGACCGCGGACCGGAGTTCCTCAAGATAAGCGACACCTCGCTCGAGCTCGGCGATCCCGTAAAGCGCCGCCTTTCGGGGATACTCAAAATCATCCGCCTGCGCGGGAAAAAGCTTGTCACCGTAGGCAACCATGGTGCCGTCGCCCGCCGGTAAGATCAGTTCTTTTTCGGGAATCAGCTTCAGCAAGCGGTAAATAAGGTCGTACCGTTTGTGGCGGTTCTCCCAGCCGGCCAGCTCCGGCAGCGTCGCTTCGATCGCCCCGCCGGCCGCGAGCTCGCGAAGCAATCCTTGGTTACGGTGGTACTCAAACCATTCGTCCTCGCCCGGTATCTGGTCATCCGTCAGTTGAGATTCTCCTTGAGTGCCAATCTCCTGTTTGACGCTCTTGAGCAGCGCCCGCCTAACGGCGCGGGCTTCCTTGAGGGTGACGCCGGCCTCCTTCAAGCGGCCTTTGTCCTGAAGCCCCTTCATGAGATGCTCAACGGCTGACACGTAGGTGCCTGAACCGAAATTGCGCAATGTGCCCCTGGCCCACGAAAGGATTGACGCGCTGTCGTCAGCATGAGGATAAGTTTTTTCGAGCCACTTCTGCCCGGCGGAAGTCACCAAGCGGGGGATGGGAGATTCCGCCATGAGGACCGTCAACCCTTTGGGGAAACGGACCGTTCCCAACGCCCGCTCCGGGAAAGACCCCACCACAACCACCTCTCCGCGCTTAGCGGTCAGTTGAGCGGTCTTATCCGCGGCTCCGGCGCTCTTGCCCACCAAATACTCTCCGAAGTCCACTTCAGCCAGCTGTTCCAAAGAGAGCCCGATCCTGAAGAGGGCGTTGATCCCCACCGAAAAAACACCCGTCAGCGCGGAGGAGGAGCTCATCCCGCCCGTCGGCGGCAAAGTGTGGTCTCCCACGGTGGCGACATACATCCGGACGCCGGAGGTTCCCAGTTTCTTGTCCACCCCAGGGGCTTCCGATACCATCCAGGTCAAAGCCCCCTTGATATAACTCTCCCATCGAACGGGGTTCCACAGCTGGTTCGGCGTGACCTGGAAGAAACGCTCTCTCGGCCCGTGCTGAGCAGCCGCGTCCCGCGCTTCCTGGACCGGAAAAGCAGCCGGCTTGAATTTCGGGTTGGAGTTGAACAGGTGGATCCGCCCATCCTCGGTCTCCTGCACGACGCCCAGGATCTCCTCCTCCGTCGCTACATTGATGGTGAAACCGCCCAAGCCGGGGAAATCGGTATGCCCCATATTGACCCGGTCCCGGCCGGGCGAGGCAACGACGATCACGATCTTTTTGCTTGGGTCGAAACCGGACGCCAATGCCCCGATGATCAGCTGCTGATAAGCCCCGAGAGCCTGCAACGAGAGTGTTTGGTCTTCCCCATAACGTTCCTTGAGGATGTCCATGAAACCGCTGCCGAGCGGATCGGCGATGATCTTGCGCCACTCCTCCAGCGTGATCGCCTGTTGCTCCTCCATGCCGGCTGCCGGCGGCGCCCCTTTCTGAGCGGCCGACTCCACCGATTCCAGCAAAAGGTGAAAAATCCGGGCCGCTTCCTCGTCAGAGAAAGGTCTCCCCCCTTCCGGCAATTCCGACCGGCTCCAGATTAACTCTCCCGCCGGGGTAAACCGTGCGCGCTGTATTCCGGAGGCTCCGTCAAAACCGATCTTCCGCGGAGACCCGCCCGCCTTGAGCAGCGCCGCCCCCAACGGTTTGATCAGGCGCTCTTCATCGCTTTGGACTCGTTTGAAGCTGATGTCCTGTCCGGTTTTTCCGGTAATGAATCGGAAATCTACCCCCCGCCGTGCAAGCTCAACAATCTTTTCCTTGCGCTCCTGCCGAAGGAGCTGACCGCCCACGCCTGCCTGTGATTCATCAAAGGTGGTCGTAGATCCCATCAGCGTTCCGTCCACATCGACGAAGATTACCAGCTCCTCCGGGTTCACCGGCATGGCCCGAATCTCAGGCGGCAGATCAGCGACATTCTCTTCAAACAGCCACTCATATCGTCTCCCTAACTGCGCCGCCTTCAAGAGCCGGCTTAAGACATCCTCCACCCCGCGGGGTCCCTGCTCCGCTCTGACCATGTGCGGATATCCGTCCGGAGGGGGGACTTCCAAACCCTGCACGAGCACTTGAACAAAGGGGACGGGGAAAGGTTCTTGATCCACGTCCTTTTGAATCAGGAAATCTCCCGTTGGGGAATCGCCGAGAATGAATGCCACCTTCTTCCCGGGCAGTTCACGCGTCAAGGCATCCCGCATGGCCCAGACTTTCCGAGGAAGGGCGACCGTGAGGTAATCTTGTGTGAACTGGACGAAAACGCCCGGATGGCTGGTGACTTGCGCTATTTTCTTCGAGAGCGTCTCCAGGGCAACCTTGAAATCCACCGCTCGGACCGGGGACCATTGCAACGTGAGGATAACCGGGTCATGATCGGAGTGCAGCCCGTCCGGACCCACCCCACGCCATTGAGGAGTGAGCTCAATCCCAAGCCGTTGGGAAGCGCTTCGAATCGCCGCTACGGCCTCCTCCATCCCGGAGGTTTGCACCCCGAGGAATTTCCAGAAGGCGGGGCCGGCCGGCGGGGCAGGATGACTTTGAATCTGTGGACCCAGAGAGCCTAACTCGGTCATTTCCGGGTCCGGAGCGAACCGGGTGAAATCGTTGGGATCTACGAACCAAACCCGTTCGCCGAAGATGAGCGTGCCGGGCCGGGCGTTGGCTTCCAGCACGATTCCCTGCACGGCGCCGGCCGCGTCGGCTTCCAAAACAAGATCCATACCCAGCACCGGCAGGCCGACGGCGATCGCGGCCTGAGCGGCGGTCTTTTTAAGACGCCCCCAGACTTCCGGCGTCATGGCAATCGGACCGGATGGGCCTTTAAGGTTAGGCAGAAGATCTTGCAAGGGGATGGTCTCTCCCTTCCGACCGAGGGAAGCGATCTTCTCCCCGGCAGGGGCCACCACCGCGGAAGCGGAGGTCACCTCGCCGGCCGCCACGTTGAAGCGCAAGACCACCGGCCGGCCGTGGTAGGTGACGTTGCCGCGGTAAGTGCTGATGAGAACATCGCGCTCACGCGACATCTCTTCTAAATATTTTCTCGCGCCGGCTTCGTCGGTCTGGTCAAACCAGGCTACCCCTTGGCCTTCCGTGGTATCGGACCTGGGTTGAATCATGACGCCCTGAGGGCTCACTTTAGCGACCCCCTCAAAGTCGGTCATGAACGCCCATTCCGCGGTATTCTTCGGCACATTAACCGAGTGAGGAACGGCCACGCCGGTAGGAGGATTGTTCCGCAGCCAGGCTTTGTCATCGGCCCGCCGCTGGCCCTCCGAACCAAAGGGGTTCACCAAATCCACTCCCGCTCGCGCCAAGTTCAGAGTCAGCTCTTTGTGCTTTTCTACCTCAACGCTCTGCGGGAGTTCTACGATGAAAGCATCCCGGATGGAAACAGGCTTCTCGGGAGTAAAGTCCAGAAGCCGGTTCTCGGCCGGGTCCTTCACGATCAGCCGGGAAGCTTTCCCGGCCGGAGTGAGCCAGCTCTCATGGACGCCGATCACGTTGACATCCTGGCCCATCGCCGCCACGACCCACGGGTAGAGGTGGTGGTTCATCAGTTGGGTCTTGCCGGTTACCACGGCGAAGGTCTGAGCGTGCGGCAAGAGGCGGCTCACCTCCTCGGCGGAGAACGGCTTCTCCAGGCGGACCACCGGCGGGGACATCCGGACCCGGTCATCCGTCGGGTCGAGAAGAGCGGTATCAGACGATAATCCGGTGTCGCCGGCAGGACCTTTGTCCGGGCTGCCGCGACGAGGCCCATCCGGCCCGAAATAATCGTCTCCGAACGTCCCTCTCAGGAAAGATTCGCCGGCGGCCAGGTAGTTGGAGAGAACGACCCGGTCGCTGACGCCGATGTTGGACCAGTTGACTTCCCGGCCTTCCCTCTTGGCGGAGGCCTTCTCCCGGACCTCTTCCCGCTTCCAGTAGTTGGGCCAGAGACCAATCCCGACGTTGGGCTCCAGCAGCCAGAAGATGAAGCGGGAAACCTTCCCCTCAAAGAGCTCCCCATCCCGGTCACGCAGCATGAAGCGGGCCTCGGTCCCCTTCTTCGGGTCGCCGGGGATGACATCCACCACCCGGGCGCCGGGCACCTCTTTGCCGTCCCGCTGCCAGACCGGTTCCGGCAGGAAGTCCAACATGAGGTACCGCGGCCACCAATAAGGAGTGCCGGCCGCGTCGAATTCCCGGGGCTCGACTCCGTACTTCGCGCGGTAGGCCGGCACGTAAACCTCATCCCAATATTTCTTGCCGTAACGGGCGGTCGCCGCCATCACCTTCTGGCCGGCCTCCTGCAAGTCCCGGATATAGGCCTCCCGGAACCGCTCCTGGACCAAGTCCGCCGTAAGCATCTCCAGCGTCCCCTGCCGGCCGACGTTGGTGGCCACCTGGAGGGAGCCCAAGCTGATCAGGTGGGAAGAGGACCAGTTGGCCGGATCGGTGAGGTCCTTCGGCACCCCGGCCGAGAAGATGGCCCGCAGCGTGCCGTAAACCCAATTCTTGGGGTGCCGGTCCAGGTTGACCGCCACCGAAAAGTCGCGGATCTGCCGCTCCACGAAGGCCTGCGCCGCCCCGGCGCTCATCCAGGAGAGGGGTGTGACGATGATCGCGCGCTGGATGGCGACGTCCTGGCCGCTGGAAACCTGGTAGATGAAGTCGGCCGCCTCCGCCAACTGATCTTCCATCTCTTTCCCCTTCAGCAGCCGGGCCTGGGGATCAATGAAGTCGAACCGCTTGAAGTTCCGGGCGCCGGACTCCTCCGCCCCCTTGACCACGATGATGCCGTGCTCCTCGATGAAGGGGCGCAGCATCTTGATGATGGCTTCCTTGGCGCCGGCCGAGCCCAGCTTCTCGCTGTCGGCGCGGTACCAGTCCACCTCCGGCGGCAGGTAAACCCCGGTCTCTTCGGCCGGGTTGTAGATCTTCGGATAAAGAACCTTGCTGTAGCTGAGCTCGTAGATGCCGGGGGACTTGTCGGTGCCGGGGTAGCCGGCCGCCCAGATCCGGTCGGCCAGGTAATGGTGGTGGTGCGGCACGACCGCCCCGATCGTGACCGGCTTCGTGAAGCGGGCCGCGACCCGGATCCCCTTCGGGGTCAGCCGGCCGGACTTCAAGTCCGCTTGAATTTGTTCGGCCGCTTCGCCGGCGGTCATTCCCTTGTATTGCACCAGCGCCTCCGCGTACTGCCGCCTGGTCAGCCAGAACTGGGCGTCGGAGATTTGCAGCACCTCTCCGTCCACGCCCGGCAGCTGAACCATCTTCCCGTCCCGCGTGATGAAGAGGTTGTCGGCCAGCTGGCCGGCCTCCATCAGGGCCCGTGAATAGTGGGTGCGGCCGACCATGCTGAGGAAGGCAAAGTTCACCCGGTGCCGGGTATCAAGGATCCTGGGATTGTTCGGGTCCATGTTTTCGAAAACCACCGGCATCGCGAAGCCGTCGTTGCGCAGGAAGGCCATCTCCCGGAACTGGTTGTAGGCCCGCCAGAGCAGTTCGTAATGGCCCGGGGCGCCGGCGCCGATCGCCTGCGCCTCCAACTGATCCTGGTCCGGAGCGGCCCCGAACTTCACCGAACCGAACAGGGCCCGGGCATCCTGCCCCGGAAGCAAGGAAGCTCCCGTCCGAGTGAAAACCAGCTCCCGGACATAGCGGTACAGCGCCCGATGGTGCTCCCAGGACATCCGGTAGAGCTCCTCGGCTTTCTCGGGTTTGAGGATGCCGAGGTCGCCGTAAAAATCCTTGAAGGCAGGGCCCCGCTTGGGGTCGAGCGCCCAGGGGTTGTACTCGTAGAAGTGGTCATCGATCGTCTCGGCGTAGAAGGAAGCCAGCGCCCGCAGCAGCAGCCGCTCATCCACATCCGCGGGTGCCAGGGCCAGGAAATCGGAGGTCTTGTCGAGGGCCAGCGTCATGTAAAGCAGCTCCATCGCCGAGAGCACCTCTTCCCGGCGGGCCTCGCCGGCCAGCAGGAACATCCGGGTCAGGATGCCGTGGTCCTCGTAAGTGCCGCCGAATGATTTCCAGGCCGAGGCGTCCATCTCCCGTCCCTGCGTCAACTTCTCGATCTGGTTTAAGACCTTCTGCCGTTCCCCTTCCTTCTCGGGGATAAGCTCCTCCGCCAGCCGGCGCAGAACCTGGACGGCGGTTCCCATCACAACGCCCACACTCCGCGGGACCGACCCGCCGGCCATTTGGTCCATCTCCTTCCGGGCCGATTCCAACGCCTGCGGGATCCGCCCGGCATTCTCCAGCGGCTTGACCGACTTAAAACCTTCCTGCCGCGCTTTCAACCCCGCCAGCCGGGCCGCCTCCAGCGCCAGCCCCTTGCGGCGCTGTACCGCCTTCTCAGCGATCGCTTCGCTCGCCTTGACCGAGAAGGATTCTCCCTGCTTCTCAGCGAGACGGATCGTGTCTGCGGTGAGGGCGGGCTGGATCAACAACGCTACGCGGGGATCTTCCTCTGCACCGGCGGCGGCCGGCCCGGGGGCAGGCGGCATCCTCTGCTGGGCCGTCCGAAGAGTCGCCAGGACCCGGTCCTGCTGATCTTTCGGCGCACCATTGAGCAGGAACATCCCTCCGGTCGCCAGCCAATGAATTTCGCCGAACTTTTCAACGGGCAAACCGGTGGCCAGGTCTACCAGAGCCTCCCGAACGACCGCATCCCTCGGCTTCCAGCGCCGGTTGATCAGCATCTGCTGTTCGTACTGGATCGCCAACCCCGCTTCGGTGGAAAGCTGTTCTCGGTCGAACCACTCCTCGTATTGGGCGTGAAGATTCCGGACCGCCCTTGAAAGACCTTCCTTGGAGGCGCCGGCCACCTGCTCAAGCGCGCGATAGATCGCGGCTGCCCGCCGTTCTTGACGGCTCACTTCTCCGCGCAGGTCGGTTCCCAGCAGCGGACGGTATTCCTCGCGGCCGAACCCAAACGCCCGGTAGATCGCTTTTCGGCCTTTGGAGTCCCGCTGATCCCAATCGGCAATCGGCTGGCCTTTTTCATCCATACCCCGGCCTGCCGCGTACCAGAGCATCACCTCCCGGTCGAACCAGACCCGGTGGCGCCCCTGCGCCACGAAATCGAGGGCCGTCAGCGCGCTGTGGGGCCGGCCCACCATCATCCGGTCTCTCAAGTGGGCGGGGTTGAGACGCATGATCTCCGGATGGGTCACCGAGAAAACCGCCACGTCCTGTCCCTGCAGGTCGGTCAGGAAATCGGTTCCGGGTCCCCGCTTGCGCAAGACAAGCGGATGGAAATTTCCGCCCACGGCCTTCTGCAAAGCCGCCTGCTCCGCAGCAAAGAGATCGTCCAGAGGGACCCAATCCATTGGGAAATCCCGGTGCAGCACCGCGTTGGCTTGCATCTGCCCCGGAGAAATCCCCTTGGCTTGAAGAATCGCCTGCACCTGCTCGGCCACATCCCCCATCAGAGTCTTCGTCTCCGAGCTGAAGGCCAGCAGGTCATCGCTGGAAACGCCGGGCACCACGGTGATCGTGATATCCCCCACCGTGGTATGCCGCGGAAATGCTGCTTTCAAGCGCTCGATCACCGCCGGTTCGGTGCCGAATTGCTTGGCGAGGTGTTGGGTGACCGCCATGTCTTCCGGATCGGTGGAGTCCGGCCGGAACCCGTCCCAGGAGAGACGGGCCAGGATCTGCCCTTCCTCATCGAGCGACAGGGCCACCTCCTTGCCGAACCCGGACAGGATCATAAAGGCCCGCATGACCCAGGCATACCGGACGTCAGGCGGCGAGGGATAATTTTCGTCCCCTTTGTAGGTGCCGTAGAAATGGACACGGAGCAGGGTTTCCGAGACGATGTCTGCCGAGGGATTCAAGGCCTGGGCCTCTTTCGCCGCCTCCACGATCTCTCGGGCAAAGGAGAAAACGACGGAACGGTTCACCTCCTCCGCCGGCAGCGTCAGCTTACGCTCAGCCCAATTGCTCCAAAGGGAGGAATGCAGGGCCTGTGCACGGGCAAGGAGGGGGCTGGGCACTCCAGCAAGGGCCAGCAACTGCAGAATCTCGGTCAACTGGAAGACCGGCACCCCGCCGGTCATTTCAATATACGGGGCAAGGTACCCTCCGACTTCCTTAGCTCCCTTTGCCCCAAACCGGGCGTTGAGCGCCTGCTCGGAAAGGAGTTCACGCGCCGCCCAATCCTCCCAATCCACAACGGAACCAATGAAATCCTTCTGCTTCACGGCCAGTTCCACCATCATGTCGATCACGCCGGCATGCAGATGCTTCGGTATCCCGATCAGGGAGAGTTTCTTGTCGTCCTGAAGGGTCGCCACAAACAGCTTGAACAGGAGATCTTTCGGGATGCAGTAGCCGGCCGTGGGCCCGGCTTGGTACGACTCCCCCTGCTTGAGCGCGGCGCCGGTCAGACCGTCCCGCTGATCGAACTGCCACGCCAGGTCCTCGATGTCTCCGAACCCAAGCCGCTCCACGAAATAAGCCTGCACGTTGCGGATGGCCCGCACCATCGCGGTCCATTGGTTTTCGGAGACCTTCAGGTTCTCCGCTTCCTTGATCATGCGGATCTGCGGGTTGAAGTTGATCAATTCGTAGAAGGCCTCGACGTGGGCGGCCGCCAGAGGATCAGTCACGCCGACCCACTGCGGCCAGACCTCCACCGACTTGCGCTCCCCCTTGCCCAGGTTGACGCGGCTGGGGGCGTAGATCAAATGGTAGCGCTTCCTGGTGCCGGTGGGCCGCAGCTTGCCGTCCGCCGTCTGAGCGACTACTCCGCTCGAATAAGCGTAACGGGGGTCCATCATCAGCCCGTTCAAGTTCTCGGAGGCGATCGTCTCGCGCCGGGCGGTCGTCTGCGCGAGAGCCGAGTGGTCCCGGTACCATCGTCTTGCCCGATCCTTCACATGGAGCTCCGGATGCTCTTTGTCCAGCTCTTCCAATACCTGCTGGCGGGCGAACCACCGCATGGTGGCTTCCATCTCCTGCCGGTAGATCGGCATCTCCGCGATGGCCTGGGCAATGGCCGATGGCTCCGGCTGTCCGCCCTTCTGGAGCTCCGCGACCCGCTGAGCCAGCTCCGGGTCCAGCTTGTTCCTCTCCCAAACCTGGGGCCAGGCCTGTTTGTTGAACTCCCCCTGTTTCCGCAGCAGCAGCGCGTCCACCTGCGCGGGATCCACAAAATCAGTCTCCGGCGCGGGCCCTTCCAAAGCTTCGTACGCCTCCAGCAAAACCACCAGCTTGGCCAGCTCCTCTTGGATCGGGATATGATCGCCGATCACCTGCGTGATCGCCCGTTCCCGGGTGAGCCCTTGCGCTTCATACTTTTCCACGATCGGCTCGTAGCCGAACTCCTGGATCACCTTCCAGCCGAGCTTCTGGATCCGCTCGGCATACTCCTGCATCCGCCGGCGGACCTTCTCCTCCAACTTCCGGGCGCGGACCACGTTGCGCAGCGCCATCTCCTCATCCAGCACCGCCTGGATGAACCCTTCCACCAGGCCGGGCGCCTCGGTGGTCAGCAGGTGGAACGCAGGCAGCGGCCGGCGACGGGAAAGCGCCAGCGGCATGAACCGCTCGAATCCCGGCTGCAGCTCACTGGAGGCGCGGTAGGCCTGCGCGAACGCCTGCTTCGGGTCCTTCCCGATCATTTCGCGCAATGCATCCACCCGGTCAATAAATTTCTGCTGCGTCCAGCGTTTTTCGATCAGCTTTTCAACCTCTTCGATCCGCCGATCGAACTCCCGCTCGATCCACGCGGCGGTCAAAGCCGTTTTCTTCAGAAGCGATTCTCGCGCCAGAGGATCGTCCACACTCTGAAGAGCGCGCCGGTGAGCCGCCTCCTCCGGCAAGCCCTGCTTGATCCATTCGGCAGCCATCTGTTTGAGAGCGAAATCGTTGTTGACCACAATCTCCCGGGCCAGAGCAACGTGCTCTGAGTCCATTGTCTGATCGATGTTCTTCGCCCAGTAATCGGCCATCTGCCGGATCGTCTGCTCGAGCCCCTCCTGGTCCACCTCGAAGACGGTGAGGGTATGGCCGTCCACCGTGATCGTCCGCTCAGAGATGTAGAGAGGGATGGCTTCGATGAGGTCGGTTGCCTCGGCCACCCAGTCGTAGCTGGGGCTCATGTAGAGGTTCTGGCCACCCAAGCGGGTCAACTTCCGGAGCGCCTCTTCCTGCTCCGGCTTCGCCTCCAGCTCGTTGGCTCTAAAATTGATGGAACCGGTGGGAGAAGGCCGCTGCAGGAGGACGCTGTAAGCCGCCGCATAAGACTCGGCCTGACGAACCGCAGCTCGGAACTTGTCATTGAGCGTGGCCAAGCCGTCCTCCTGGTTGAGGCGGAAGTCCGACAACGCCCTCTGGGCATCTTGGAACGAGACTGTCAAAGCGAGAGCGGCCTGCGCTGAAGCAGGGCGCCGGCTGACCCTCTCCGCGCTCTCCGTGACCACCTGTTTCTTAGCTGATTCAATGGCCCTCGAAGCCTCGGTCAGGAAATTCTCCAGGCTTTCCTCAAGCTGCTGCAGCGCCCCATCCGCCTGCGTGGATGGGATCGCTTTGGCCGGGCTGAAGACAAGCTGACGAACCCGGTCCGCTCCCGGCCCCAGATGGGCGAGCAACTCCTCCACCCTCTTGACCGCCTTGCCCAACTCCTCCCGCGCGGCCGGCGGAGCGTTCGCCGCCAATTTCCGAAGCCGGTCCATCAAATCCTTCCCCTGCGCAGCCTGATGAAGCAGCCGGCCCGTTTCCACCAGCTCTTTGGTCTTCAAAACATAATCGGCATTGGCAAAAAGCTGGGCCTGGTTGTCAAAGGCCCGGCTGGCGCGGCCGGCCAGCAGAGTGGGATACGGCAGATCCTCCGGCAGCCATCCCTCCCGCACAACCCGGCTCATTCGTTCGGCGTTGGCCTGTTCGACCTTGGGATCGAATTTCCGGATTGCCTCGTAAGCATCTCGGCGGCCGGCTTCCACCTTCTCGTCTTTGAAATCCGCTGCAGCCTTCCGGAAAGCAATCCGGTCGTACGGCAGGTCGATCTGGAGCTGGCCCATCAGCCAAGAGACCCAGCGCTCCCGGTGGTTGCTGACCTCGGTGATCTCGCGGCGAACGTCGAGCAAGACTTCCATGTCGAGGCGCTTTTCCAACGCCAGAGTGTCCACGCCGTAGAATTCCGAATGCGCGGCATCCTCGAAGAACAACGCCCACGTGTTGCCGTGGTCAATGATCGGGGATCGGAGGATCTCCTGCAGATCCTTCTGCTCGGCCGGGTTCATGTTCTGGTAGAGGCCGAGCGTCAGGTGAATCGCTTCGCGCGGCGTGTAGCCGGCGGCCAGCGCCGCCTCATGGAACATCCCGACCGCATAGAGCAGGCGCCGGCCCGGGGCGTATTCCGGCTTGTCCAGATCGGAGGCGATAGTGACATCCAGCCGGACCGCCGAGTCCTCATCGTTGAAGTCCATCGTCATCGCGTGGTTGGCGAGGAACTGCACCGGGATCTTCCAGTCCCCCAGGCGGTCCCACACACGCTGGATCACCGGAAGCACCGGGTGATCCAAGAGCCACTTCAGGCCCTCCGCCGCCCAGCCGGCGACCCGCTCCACCTGCGCCGCATTCCCCGGGGCCACGTTCTTGGCCGGCTCAAGGGTGTTGGCGGCAGCGTTCCATACCGTCTCCCCGGCCGGCTCACCGACCATCCGTTTGGCGACTTGAACCTTATCCTCCGTGACCCGATCTACGCGGCCGCCAAATCCCTTCTCCGGCCGGGTGACCAGCGCCTGTTCCAGCCCGGCGGCGGAAGCCCCTTCAGAATTTTGGGCGCGAAGATTCTCCCCTTCAGAAATTTCTTTGGGTTGGGCATATGCAAAAGGCGGAAGTATCTGGACGGCAACGAGCGCCTGGAGGGTGACCCAGGCGCTCAAGCGGATAGAAACCCCTTTACGCGGCATAGAGATTAAAGTTGAGTCCCCAACTGAAGCTGCAATACCCTGACTTGCCAAGCTTCCCGGTATTCTTCCGGGACCAGGCGGACTCCGAGATCCACCAGATCCTGGCGGCTGAAAACAACCACCGGGACCAGCGAAGCGTCAACCCGAGAGGCCAAGCGGGCCTCCATCCGTTTAATTCCCCGTTCCAACGACTCGCCGTTCAAAATAACCGGCGGAACCGCCCACTCCCATCCCAGGCCGGCGAGCAAAGTGGAAATACTTTCCGCCTGCCGGTCGTCCCGCAGCACGGCGGTCAGCTTGATCCGTTCCCCGCCCCGATCCTGAAGCGCCTGCAGGGCTTCCACGCCCAAAACGGCAGTCGCCGGCGTCAGTACCACTAGGGTCTGCGCTGCTTCGGCTTCGTCCAGCGGGATCTGCTCGACGCCGGCGGCGGGCAGGAACTCCGCCTCCTTTGAAAGCAGGATCTTGTCCACCACCAGGTTGGGGTAGACCGCTCCCCCGGCCGCGGCGAAAGCCCTCAAATCGTCCAGGACCTGCGCGAACCGCGCGCCGTCCGCGGCGAACCGCTGCCGCTTCCATTCAAAAACCCGCTGGGTCAGGTCCCAGGCCATCTTGTAGGCGATCTCATCGCGCGAAGGGGTCTCAACCTGGGCGGGCGGAGCAACGGCGGAGGCCGGATCCAGCAGGGACTTGAGGGCATCCATCGCCCCCTTCGCCGCGGCATCCTGTTCCGCGATGTTGTCAGCATTGACCTTGGAATAGGACTCGCTCTTAGTATCCGCGTACGTTGTAAACCACTTAGCGCGGCTTCCCGGCGTTTTCAGCAACAAAGTTTTCAAATTGGCCGAAAGCTGGTTCACGGTTTCCGGCGGGGTGCCGAACTCCCCGCTCAAGTGGCCCTTCAGCTCTTCCGCTTCCAGTTCATTCAGGAAGGCCAGCCAGCGGGGATAAATCGTCCGGAACAAGCCATCGAAGAATTGGTCCACCTCCGGCGCCGGCGCTCCCGTATCGGGATCCTCGCGCGGCAGGAAGGTGGCCATCGGCAGGATCAGCCGCCGGGTCACCCCGATCTCCGTCTTGGACCGCCGAATCCAAAGCTTATAGAGGTAATAGGTCCGGTTGGGGGCCGTGTAGGAAACCTGGATCTCGTAGCCGCCGTCATGGATGGTCCGGCCGTCCTTGAGCGCGCGATTGCCCGCCCCGACCAGCTGTTCCGCTTCGATATTGTTGATCGGCTCCGAGACGGTGATCTGGTCTGGGGAAACCGGCTGCCCGATCGCTTTGGAGACCAGCGCGGCGGTTTCCTGCTTGAATTGCTGGACCCAATCCCCATCCTGTTTAAGCAAGCGGTCGGCGGTGTCCTTGAAGTATTTCTGGTTTTCGATCCCAACCGCCTTGTGGACCTCGGTCTTATTGCCCGGGTCGGCGTTGCGCATCGGCGGCAGGATCTGGTGGGCGATCCGGTGCATCAGGTACTGCAGCTGGCCCGGTTGGTACCAGAGGGTGTCCACCTCACGCAGCAGGCGTTCCTTCACCTTCGGGTCATCAATCAACAATTCAATCAGTTTCTTGACCCATTCGGGCTTGCGGTAGAGGTTGAACATGGAGCCCAGCGCCTGGGCCATATCCCGGACCTGGACCAGGTCTCCGATGAAAGCGGCGGCCGACCCCTCCCCTCCGCCGACGGAAACCAGGCGGCGGTCGCCGTACTTTTCGCCCAGCTCCACGATCAACTGGTTGAGCGCTTGGACGACATTGGCTTCCCCGACCTCCGCCGGCTTGTACACGTAACCCAACCGGTCCGGCTCCGATAGGAACTGCACGGAGGGAGTGGTAGCGTCGTTGGAGGTCACCCCGATGCCCTGCTTGCCGGCCTCCTTGGCCGTCATATCCAGGTTCACCACGTCCAGCATGAAACCGTACTGCGGATCCAAGTAGAAGAACTTCCCGGTCGCCGGGTCGCGATAGACGATCCCCTTCCGGTCCCCGTCCGGGTCCGGGTTGACCAGCAGCGCTGTGATGCCCGCTTGGTCAAAAGCCGCCGCCGACCGCTCCGCGAACCGGCGCAGACTCACCGCCGACTCCTCGCCCGGAGGCAGCGAATGCCCGAACGCGGCCGCGTAGTCCTGGATCACGACATGGCCGCCGAGAATCTTGTCGAGCAGAGGGAAATCCGTGATCCGGGCGCCCCCGTTGGTATCCGTCACGACGGTGACCTTGCGCTCCCGGAGATCCCGAGACAGTTCCTCCACCGCCCGCTCCAGCTCCTCCGGCGTGGCCTCGAACTTGCCCGTGAAGGCCCGCTTCAGGTAATCGTGGTAGCGCCGCTTGGAATCGGCGTACTCCTCCGGCATCCGGCGCATGACCGCCTCCACCCGCGCGTTGAGCGCCGGATCCTGAAGCATCTCGATGACCGCCTTGATTTGATCGGGATCCTTGGCTGCCTCCCGAATCTTCTTGTTGAATTCCTCCGCCTTCGCCCAGGGCAGGATCTGACCCAGCCAGAGCATCAGCTTGGTCCCCTGGTGCCCCTGCTCAATGTGGCTCGGGGTGATCTCGTAAAAAGCCAGCAGGTTCTCCTCCGGGTCGGACAGCAGCGCCCGGGCGGCCGCCTCCGGAGCGGAGGTGATGCCGGTGAATTTGACCCCCACCCCCATCTTGAAGAAAATCCGGGAAGCCACCTGGAAAATCGCCGGGCCGGTGCTGCGGGGGTCCATGCCGATGCCGACGTTCCAATGCTCCGGCATCTCTTTCTGTTCCCCCTGCCCCAATTCCCTGCGCCACTCGGGCATATTCTCGACAAAGAGCTTCGCCACCAACGCGAAGAGCACCTTCACTACGTCGTGCGGCTGGGAACCGATGTCCAGCACATCCTCCGCCAGGAACCCGATCGGCTTGCCGTCCCCCCGGTCCTTGAAGCCGGCTTCCACCAACCCGATGGGCGCGGCCATCCTCTGCCCGGACCCGGTCAACATGGAGAGATTGTTCTCGGGATCCACCCAGAGTAGAAGCTGCTGCTGGATCCTGCTCATCCGTTCCTCGGTCATCTCGCCCGCGAAGATCGGGGTCGAGGGGGAGCCCAGCTCCATCTTGTGGACCGGGTCAATGAAGGCAGTCATGGCATCCCGGAAATAGTATTCGGCATAGGGACCGGGGCTCAGCCAATCATGATATTTCTCGGCGATCAGGCGGACGGTTTGCTGCAGGTTATGCACGCGGGCTTTCACGATCACGTCCCGCGCGGCGGCCGCGACCGCCTGGTTGGTGTGCGCGAGCAGCTCGACGACCTTCGTAATTTGGAGACCATCGAGCTCGGATGCTCCATCCGCGATGTCATAAACCAGTCCGTACAGGTAATGGAGCTCCTCCAGGTTATCCTCTTTTTCCCACAGGTCCTGCGCCACCCGGTGCGGTTTGGTGCGCAGGATCACTCGCTTTCCGGCTTTGACGTCCGCGGCGACCCGCTCCGGATCAAACGTGTCCAGGTTGTAGACCGGGAACAACTCGGCCGGGGCGGCGTCGGAGGTCTGGGCCCCCAGCCCCAGCACCACGGCATTCGGATCAGCAGCGGAATCTTCCACAACCCGATACCCCAGATGCCGCAGCTCGGAAGTCAGCCGGGGATGATCCAGGACCGCCACCGGCCTCACCGAGGCCCCCGCCGGAGAGGCCGCCTCGTATCTCCAGGGAGCGTATCGCTCCGACAGCGGATCGGCATCCGGCGGAATCTCTTCCGCTCCGGCGCGGAGCTGTCCCGTGAGCTGCTCGACCCCGGCCTGATTGTCCCCCCGCTGGGCGGCCCGCATCGCGTAGGCATAAGGAGAAGGGGAAAGTAACTGGACAGCAACGAGCGCCTGGAGGGTGATCCAGGCGCTCAGGCGACGTATTGACAAAAAGTAAGGCATCAGGTATAATTCCTTACAAATGGAGGAAAAGTAAGCATGGCATCAGCGACATTGACCTCGAAGGGCCAGGTGACGATCCCCAAGGAAGTCCGTGAGAAGCTCCGCATGAAGCCGAAGGACCGCATCACCTTCAGCGTGGAAGGGGATCACGCGATCCTCCACGCAATCCACGGCGACATCCGGGATCTGAAAGGGATCTTCAAGCACGCGGTCAAAGGACCCATTGATTTCAAAGCTCTTCGCCGTAAGTTTGAGACCGCCATGGCAAAACGCCAGGTTGAGATCTTGGAGCGCTCGCGGTCCCGATGACCCTGCTGGACACGAACATCTTCATCCGGTTCGTCATTCCAGATGATCCGGGTCGAGCGGCGCGCTGCTCTAAGCTCTTCGACTCGATCTCTACGGGGCGGGAGCAGGCGATAGTGACTCCCCTGGCCCTTGCCGAAATCGTCTGGGTCCTCTTAGGTTCGTACCGGCTCCCAAAACCAGACGTCATTGCAACACTCCGAAGAATCCTCCATACCGATAAGCTCGAGATCGTCGACCGGGAAATCCTGATCCGAGGCGTTGACCTTTTTGAAAACCACCCGATCGATTTCATTGACGCTTATCACGCCGCTTTCATGGGAAGCCGGAAGATCCAAACAATCTATTCCTACGACACCGACTTCGATCAGCTCACCGGCGCCGGCATCACCCGAAAAGAGCCGTAAGACCCCGTCCTTCTCCGTTACAACCAGGTATCGTTGCTATCGGCGGCGATGAGCTCCATCGCCTCCAGATCGCTCTCCGCGGCCGCGATGCCGAGGAACCGGCCGATGTCATTCAGGCCGGTGTCACGGGTAACGGGCTGAACCGTGTAGCCGTCATCCCTGCGGCTCCGCGCCAATCCGTTCATTGCCCGGGTAAGATCCCC
>Ga0209726_10003567_pt1 | contig 20932 bp, 18 predicted proteins | sample Subgrocontami54m_FD_187453 | JGI IMG/M metagenome (GOLD analysis project Ga0209726, IMG submission 187453) | Subsurface groundwater microbial communities from S. Glens Falls, New York, USA - GMW46 contaminated, 5.4 m (SPAdes) (version 3) | ecosystem: Environmental > Aquatic > Deep subsurface >... | reverse complement strand
TCGAGTCGGCGTACCGCGAGAAATTCTCGCTGACGCCGCCGGGTGTTGCCGTGGAGTTCTTGAACATCCGCGTGTCGGCGCGCGCGCCCGTGTCCGGCAGCGAGGTGGTGCTCCAGGGCGGGAAGGGCAAGGGCGCCGCCGCCGCGCTCAAGGGGAAGCGGCCCGCGTACTTCAGCGAGGCGGGCGGCTTCGTCGAGACGGCGGTCTACGATCGCTACCGTCTTGGCGTCGGCGACGAGCTCGAGGGTCCCGCCGTCCTCGAGGAGGAGGGCTCGACGCTCGTCGTCGGCCCCGGCGCCACGGCGCGCGTCGCCCCGACCGGCAACATCGTCCTGACGCTGCCTGAACGCCCATGACGTCCCGTTTCGACGCGATCACGCTCGAAGTCATCTGGACGCGGCTCATCTCCGTCGTGGACGAGGCGGCCAAGGCCATCGTGCGGACGTCCTTCTCCACGCTCTCCAACGAGGCCAACGACTTCGCCTGCGTCTTGACCGACGCGCGGGGCTTCGCCCTCGCCCAAAACTCCGGGAGCATCCCGTCCTTCATCGGCACGCTGCCCGCCACCGTCCGCCACTTCCTCAGCGAGTTCGGCGCCGACGGCATGAAGCCGGGCGATGTGTTCATCACCAACGACCCCTGGCAGGGCACGGGCCACATGAGCGACGTCTGTCTCGTGAAGCCGATCTTTCACCGGGATCGGCTGGTCGCCTTCTCGGCCACCACCTCGCACATGCCCGACATCGGCGGGCGGATACGCGCCATGGAGGCGCGCGAGCTCTTCGAAGAAGGCCTGCACATCCCGGTCAGCCGGTTTAGCCGGGACGGAGCGGCCGACGCGACGCTGATCCAGCTGATCCGCGCCAACGTCCGCACGCCGGACCAGACCATGGGCGACATCTGGGCGCAGGTGAGCGCCAACGAGCTGATGGACAACCGCGTGACGCGGCTGATGGACGACTACGAGCTCAGGTCCCTCGACGCGGTGGGCGACGAGCTGTTCGCCCGGTCCGAGCGCGCGATGCGGGACGCGATTGCTGCTGTGCCGGACGGCACCTACCGTTTCGCCCTCGAGACCGACGGCTTCGAGAAGCCCTACCAGTTCAGGATCGCGCTCACGGTCAGGGGAGACGAGATCATCGCGGACTACACGGGCACGTCGCCCGCCCAACCGCGTGCGATCAACTGTGTCATGGCATACACCTACGCCATGACGGCCTACGCGGTGCGCTGCGCCCTCCTCCCCGGGCTGCCGAACAACGAGGGCATGTACCGCCCGGTCAAGGTCGAGGCGCCCGAGGGCTGTCTCCTGAACCCGAAGTTTCCCGCCGCCGTCGTCAGCCGCGCCCAGACGGGCCACTACGTGCCCGTGCTGGTCCTGGGCGCGCTCCACCAGATCATCCCCGACAAGGTGATGGCGGGCGCGGGCTCTCCGCTCTGGGTCGTGGCGCAGTCGGGCACGCGCGACGACGGCCGCCCGTACACCAACGTCCTCTTCTTCAACGGCGGCATGGGCGCGACGGCGGTGAAGGACGGCGAGCACGTGCTCTCCTGGCCGAGCAACATCTCGAGCACGCCCGTCGAGATCGCGGAGCGCAACAGCCCGCTCTTCTTCCGCCACAAGCGCATGCGCGCGGCCTCCGGCGGGCAGGGGCGCTTCCGCGGAGGTCTCGGCCAGGACGTGCTCTTCGAGAGCCGCTCGCGGCGGCCGATCGTGGTGAGCTTCATGGCCGAGCGCACGCGCTTCCCCGCTCCGGGTCTCGCCGGCGGCAGGCCCGGCGGCATCGGCGACGTGAGGATCAACGGCAAGAAGGTGGATCATCGCCGTCAGCACGTCCTTGCTCACGGCGACACCGTGCTCGTCAGCACTCCGGGGGGCGGCGGCTACGGACCGGCGCGCGCCCGCGCCCAGGCGGCGCGAGAGCGCGACCTCTCGCTCGGCTACTCGGGGAAGGGGAACAAATGAGCGAGCCCGTGAAGCCGGATCCGGAGGCCGACGCGCTCTTCGAGATCGTGCGCCAGCGCTACGGCGATCGCCTGACGCTGGAGCAGCTGGAGGAGCTGCGAAAGATCGTGCGGGCACAGGTCGAAGCCGCGCGCACGATCCGCCCCGTACGGCTCACCAACGCCGACGAGCCCATGCAGCGCTTCGCGCCGTACCGGGAAGAACCGCCCCTCACCTTTGATCCCCTCACCTTTGATCCCCTCACCTTTGATCCCCTCACCCTACCCTCTCCCCAAAGGGGAGAGAGAGATGCGCCGTGATCTTCACGCCCGTCCGCGAGCTGGCCGGGCTCGTGCGCGCGCGCAAGGTCTCGCCTGTCGAGCTCGCCGAGCTCTCTCTTGATCGCCTGGAGCGCCTCGGCCCCAAGTACAACGCCGTCGTCACCGTCATGCGCGAGCACGGGCTCACCCAGGCGCGGCGCGCCGAGGGCGAGATCGCGGCCGGCGACTACCGCGGGCCGCTCCACGGCATCCCGTACGGCGCGAAGGATCTCCTCGCGACGGCGGGCGCGCCGACGACCTGGGGTGCCGCACCGTACAAGGACCAACGCTTCGACTTTGACGCGACGGTGATTCGCAAGCTCGAGGAGGCGGGCGCCGTGCTCGTGGCCAAGCTCGCGATGATCGAGCTGGCCGGAGGCATGGGCTATCGCCAGCCCACCGCGTCGTTCACGGGTCCCTGCATCAACCCATGGGACGCGAACGCGTGGACCGGCGGGTCGTCCAGCGGCTCGGGCGCCGCCGTCGCCGCCGGGCTCGTGCCGTTCGCGATCGGATCGGAAACGTGGGGCTCCATCCTCTCGCCCGCCGGCTACTGCGGCCTCGCGGGCTTGCGGCCCACGTACGGGCGGGTGAGCCGGCACGGCGCCATGGCGCTCTGCTGGACTCTCGACAAGCTGGGGCCGCTCGCGCAGACGGCAGACGACTGCGGCCTGGTCCTCGATGCGATGGCCGGGTCTGATCCAAAGGACCCGACCGCGAGCGACCGGCCGTATCGCTACGACGCGGCTGATCGCAAGGAGTTCAGCTTCGGGGTCATCACGAACGTCACCGACGGCTGCGAGGACGCCGTCGCCGAGAACTTCGCGCGGTCTCTGGGAGTGCTGAGGAAGATGGGCACGGTGGAGGAGGTCACGCTGCCCGACCTGCCGTACGAGCAGATCACGCGGACCATTCTCCAGGTCGAAGCGGCGAGCGCCTTCGAGGACCTGATCGAGTCGGGCGGCATCGCCGGGCTGACCGCGCCGGAGGACCGCACCACGCCGTACGCGCGCGACGCCATCCTCGCCAAGGACTACCTCAAGGCCATGCGGCTCCGCGGCGTCATGGCGAGGGAGATCGACCGCGTGCTCGGGAGATTCGACGCGCTGGTGGCGCCGGGGCGGATCAACGAGGCGCCGGTGCTGGGGCAGGAGTTCAGGAGCGCGATCAGCGCTACCGCGAAGGACGTCATGGGGGCCGTCGGCAACGGCGCGGGATTGCCCGCCGTCTGCGTGCCGAACGGCTTCGGCGCGCGCGGCCTCCCCACGGGCATCCAGTTCATGGGCCGCGCGTGGGAGGAGAACACGATCCTCGCCGCCGCCCGGGTCTACCAGTCGCTGACAGACTGGCACACGCGTCATCCTAAGTTCGGCTAGCGCTGGCGAAGGTTGGCTAGCGCGAGTCCGGCGGGGCCGGCGGCGTACGCCGTGGTGATGGCCGACGTGCGCTCGCCTCGTCGCGCAGGAAACGGGGAAAGTCTGGTTTACCCCCGGCTCACCTCACCTTGGCGGACGCCTGCCATGCTTGAGTGGCGTTGAGGGGTGCTTGGTTGTACCCTGAGGGTGGTTGGCTATCGTTCTTCGCGGGAGGTGGTCATGAGAAGGCCGGCGTGGATATGGCTCCTGGTCGTGGGGTTGGTGGTTGGACTCCTGGTCCTCCCTGCCGCACCGAGTTACGCCTGGCACTATCGTGGAAGGGGCGCCGTCTTTGTCGGAGTAGGGCCCGCGTTCTGGTGGGGTCCGCCCTATCCGTACTACTCGTATCCGCCGTATTACTACCCGTATCCGCCGTATTACCCGCCCGCACAGGTCATCGTCGAGCAAGCCCCGATCTACGTCCAGCAGCCGCCGTTGCCGCCGGCCCCGCCGGTCTACTGGTACTACTGCCCGAGCCCCCAAGGCTATTACCCACAGGTCCAACGCTGCCCTGAGCCGTGGGTAAAGGTCCCACCGAGGGCGCCATGACAGCGAGAAGGGCCATCGTGTTGGTCAGCGCATCGCTCCTGCTGACGGCGTGCGCGACGGTGCCTACGGGGCCGAGCGTGATGGTGCTGCCGGGCAACGGGAAGAACTTCGATCAGTTCCAGGCTGATGACGCGCTGTGCCGGCAGTGGGCGCTGCAGCAGGCCGGCATCACGCCCACCCAAGCCGGTGCGGCCAGCACAGTGACAGGCGCGGTGGTCGGCACGGCGGTCGGCGCCGGCCTCGGGGCTGCCATCGGTGCCGCTTCGGGTAGCCCGGCAACCGGCGCGGCCGTCGGCGCAGGCATTGGACTCCTCGGCGGGACCGCGGTGGGCGCCGGCAATGCCTACGGCGCCGGCATCTCGGTACAGAGGCGCTACGACATCGGGTACGTGCAGTGCATGTACGCCAAGGGTAATCAGGTTCCGGTCTCTAGGGGCCCGCAGCCGGAATACAGGTCATCGGCGCCTCCGCCTCCGCCACCTCCGGGGGTGCCGCCACCGCCCGCCGGGTCGCCGCCACCACCGCCGCCTGGGCCTGTGCGTTAGCTGCTGCCGCCGGCTGGTGTAGTTGAGAAGCCGCTAGTCCCCGCTTGGCTACGTAAGGATCGTGGCGATCTCAGCCTTTCAGCCCCGGCATGGTGAAGCCGGCGCTGTCGAGGTCAGTTGCGAGGGCTGCCTTTTGCTCTCGCGTTAACTCCACGAGCGGCGGTCGCACCGTCGCCCACGAGGTGTCGCCGCCGTAGTGCGCGATCGCGGCTTTGAGGGCGGGGATCATCGGATACTTGGCGAAGATCCCGCGGATCTCGTTGAGCCGCTCCTGCTGCGTGTCGGCGTCCGCCGCCCGCCACGAGGCAAAGAGCCGCGCGATGGCGCCCGGGTTCACGTTGGCCGTGGCGCTGATGCAGCCGACGCCGCCCCCGCGCATGCCCTGGAGGAGGAAGGTCTCGCTTCCCGGGAAGACGTCGAAGCCCTGCTTGGCGAAGTTGTCCAGGTACGCCTTGGTGTTGTTCCAGTCGCCCGAGGAATCCTTGGCGCCGGCGACGATGCCCGGATACGTCTTGAGCAGCCGTTCGATCAAGGCGACCGTGATCGGCACCTGAGAGACCGGGGGGATGTGGTAGAGGTAGATCCGCAGCCGCCGGTCGCCCACGCGCTCGATCACTTCCGCGAAGTTCTTGAAGAGCCCGTCGTCCGAGACGCCCTTGTAGTAGAAGGGCGGCAGCATGAGCACGCCGCCGCAGCCGAGCTTCATGGCGTGCGCCGTCAGCCGCACCGAGTCGGTCAGCGCGCAGCAGCCCGTCCCCGGCATCATGCGGCTTGGGTCCACTCCAGCGCCCACCAGGCGGTCCAGCAGTTCGACCTTCTCGTCGGTGGAGAGCGAGTTGGCCTCCGAATTGGTCCCGAACACCGCCAGGCCCACGTCCTGGCTGAGCAGCCAGCGGCACTGCCTGACGAAGCGCTCGGGGTCTGGGGAGAGGTCGGCCTTGAAGGGTGTGACGACGGGTGAGAGAACGCCGGTGATTCGATCCTTGGTGCTCACGCGTTGGGCTCCTTGGGTGTGAAAGTGTTCTGAGCGGCGCTTATGCTATCACCAATTGAAGACCGCCAAAAGGTTGTGGGAGTCGTCCGTCCAGACGCCGACCCGAGGCTTCTGCTCGAGCCTCGCGGCGGTCCAGTCCTCGTCCTTCGTCAGGTTTCCCAGCGCCTCGGGAGTCCGGGCCAGCACGGCCCAGATGGAGGCGGTCGCGCCCTCGGCCGCGGGGGATGGGTCGTCGCGGAGCAGCCGGCCGCCGAGCCCGGCGTCCTCGGCGAGGTTCGCCACCACCGGCTCGAGCGAAAGATACCGGTTCGAGAGGTGGAGGGCGAGCAGGCCGCGGGCGTTCAGCATGTCGAAGTACAGACGGAAGGCTTCACGCGTCAGCAGGTGCACCGGGATGGCGTCCGAGCTGAAGGCGTCCACGACGATGAGGTCGTAGCGCTCCCCGGGACGCTCCTTCCGGACCTGGCCCATGCGGACGCGGGCGTCGCCCATCTCGATGCGCACCGTGGCGCCTCGGGTGATCGCGTCGGGCACGTACGAGAAGTAGAAGGGGTTGGTGGCGATGTCCCGCACCAGGCCGTCGATCTCGTAGAACGTCATGACATCGCCGAGCCTGGCGAAGGCGGCCATCGTGCCCGTCCCGAGTCCGATCACGGCCACGCGGACCGCGGAGCTCCGGCGCTCGAGCTCGGCCATCACGAGCGCGATGGGACTGCCGCGGTGGTAGTAGGCGACGGGTTCCATGCGCCGAGCCGGGTCGAGGCTCTGGCGGCCGTGGAGCGTGGAGCCGTGGTGGAGCTCCGTGTAGCCCTCCGGCGGATCGCGGTCGCGTGAGACCTGGAGGACGCCGAAGAAGCTCCGCGCCCGGAAAATCTGGTTGTCGTTCCGGGCCTCCACGAACTCCCCCACGGCCAGCACGAGGGCGAGCCCCAGCGCCAGGGCGGGCGGGCGCCGCCGCAGGAAGAAGAGCGTGATGAGCGGCACGCCGTACATCAGGACCGTGTTGGCCGTCTTCTCGACGGGCGTGACCCATTGCGCGACCGTGTCGGACTGGATCCTCAGGAGCTTGGTGAAGAAGGCGGTGTCGAGCCGCACGGCGAGGAGGTCCGAGTACAGGGCGAGGCCTGCCGCGCCGACCGCGAGAGCCAGGGCCACGTCCATTCGGGACGGTCGCCGCCACGACCAGGCGGTGAAGACGCGCGGGCCATCGGCCGAAGGCCAGGATGAAGACCATGCACGTGCTCCACACGGCCGGCGTGCCCCCGAGGAGCGGCAGGACCATCTTGCCCACCATCGGCTGCACCACGAACAGCAGCGTGGCGCCGGCGAACATCGTGACAGCAAAGACAGGAGGAGGGCGATCAGGCCGGGATCCTCATGTCGGCCCCAAGCTAGCACAGGACGGTCGGTGGTAGACTACGCGTCGTGACTTCCGCCTCGACCACCACGGAGGAGATCGCCCGCAAGAGGAGTTCAACCCCAAGAGGAGATCAACCAATGACCGACAAGGGTGATCTGCTGTACGACCCGACGGCCGAGCCGAGGATCCTGGCCGCGGGGCTGGCGCCGCGGCTGGCCAGCCTCGAAGGCACGCGCGCCGGCATCCTCGACAACGGCAAGGCCAATGCCGGCACGCTGATGCTGGCCGTCGTCCAGCGCCTGAAGGAGCGCTACGGCGTCCGCGACGTCGTCAAGCGCGAGAAGGGTATCGCGGGGCCGCCTTCGCCCGCCATTCTCGCCGATCTCACGACGTGCGACTTCGTCTTGGTCGGCAGCGCCGACTGAGGGTCGTGCACGTCGTGGAGTATCCACGGCGCCATCGTGTTGGAGCAGCACGGCATTCCGACCGTCGTCATGGGGACCAAGGAGTTCGAGACGCTGGCCACTCTCGAGGCCAGGAACCGCGGCCTGGCAGAGCTGCCGCTGGCCCTCATCCCCCATCCTTTGGGCGGCATCCATGAGGAGGAGGTCGTGCGCAAGGCGGAGCTGGTGATCGACGTCGTAGTCAGCGCGGTGACCAAGGCGTGACCGCGCCGGGTCCCGCGGCCAAGACCTTTCGCCTGGACGGCTCCTACACGACTATCAACCGCCTCTACCAGGAGCGCAGCTGGACCGACGGGCTTCCGATCGTCCCGCCCACGGATGCCGTCGTGCGCGAGTTCCTGCGGTTCACGGACCGCGATCCGCGTGACGTCATCGCCATCCTGCCGCCGCGGCAGGGCGAAGCCACGGTCGAGCGGATCGCCGTCAACGCGGTCATGGCGGGTTGCAAGCCCGAGTACCTGCCGGTGATCATCACCGCCATCGAGGCCCTTGGGGACCCGGCCTTCAACCTCGACTCGATCCAGGCCACGACGCATCCCGTGGCGCCGCTCATGATCGTCAACGGCCCCATCGCGCGCGAGCTCGGGATCAACGCCGGCTACAACGGTTTCGGCCAGGGCTTCCGCGCCAACATGACCATCGGCCGCGCCGTGCGGCTCCTGCTCATGAACGTGGGCGGCGGGCTGCCGGGCACGGGGGATCGCGCGACCCAGGGCAGCCCGGCCAAGATCGCCTACTGCGTGGCGGAGAACGAGGCGGCGAATCCCTGGGAGCCGCTCCACGTGGAGCACGGCTACCCGGCCGATGTGAGCACCGTCACCATGATCGGCTGCGAGGGCCCGCACAACATCCAGGACCACTACAGCAACACGGGCCTCGGCATCCTCAAGATCATTGCCGGCGCGATGGGCCAGGCGGGCAGCAACAACCTCCTCGCTTTTGGCCACCCGCTGCTGTCGCTCGGGCCCGAGCACGCCGCCACGATCGCGCGGGACGGGTACTCCAAGCGGCAGGTCAAGGAGTTCATCTTCGAGCACGCCCGCTTCCCGCTCGGCCGGCTCGGCGAGGAGTACCGGCGTCTGCACCTCGACCACCGGCACGCGGTGGATTCGCCCGACACCCTCCTGCCGATCGTCAAGTCGCCGGATGACATCTCGGTGATCGTCGTCGGGGGGGCCGGGAAGCACTCCTGCTGGCAGCCGACCTTCGGCGATCAGACCGCGCCGGTGCGGCGCCCCATCGCGCGCAAGGACGGGACGCCCTTGCGAAGCGTCACCGCCGTGCGTTCCTAGCGGGCTCTCGCCGGCCCTCCGAGTCGGCACTATACAGGTGAGCGTGGGCCCTTAAGACCCACGCATCTGTCATTAGCCAGGGGGAGCCAAAGGCGGAGGGGGTAGTGTCATCGGCTGACTCGGCACCCATACCCACCTATACGGTACGTAGATGCCGTCGCCCTGTAGGTAGTAGCAACCGCTGGGGGAGCAAGATGCCCTCTGGATCGACACCTGAGCCTGAGGCACGGCCATGACCGAAGGATACGGCGCGACTACTACAGGGGCTGAAGTGTAGACCACAGCAGGGCGCGCGGGATAGGCGTAGGCGCGAGGACCCCAGATGTTGCTCGTGGCACCCAGGGCAACCATGCCGAAGAGCCACGGGCCGGGACCCCAATAGCCGTGCCCGCCGTGCCCTCGACTCCCCCCCCCACCTGCCTCGGCCGCCATGGGTGGCATCAGCATGACGCCCAGCCCGATCACCAGAGCTACCGCCAAGATCTTCTTCATCAGGGGCCTCCTTTCACCGCTATTTTCCATCCACCTATTTCGATTGAAGGGGACCCGCCATGTCCCTGCCCCTCAAGACGAATGGACGGGCCTCAGCGTTTACATGGGCCTCCGAGACCGCCCGGGTCAGCGCTGTCTCGGCCCCCCCGTCATAACTCTCATATAAATCGACGACTAGGCAGTCTTGTCTATTCGACACAGGCGGCCCCGAGGAGGCCTGCGATGAGGCTGCGGAAAATGGCCGTGGCGGGCGTGGTTGCCGTTGTCCTGGCGATTCCCGCCCCGCTCCTCGCCCAGCAACTCCCAGGGCCCATGGTCTTCTCACCCGGGGAACTCGATCATCTCGCGGCGCCCACCACGCTCTATTCGGGCCCGCTGGTGGCGCAGGTGCTGATGGCCGCCACCTATCCGATCGAGGTCGTGCAGGCGGCTCGCTTCGTCCGGGCCAATCCCACCCTTTAAGGATGGCCCGCTGAACGAGGCGCTCAGGACCAAGAACTGGGACGACAGCGTGAAGGCGCTCGCCCCGTTCCCGCAGATTCTCAACATGCTGGACGACAAGCTCGACTGGACCCAGAAGCTCGGCGACGCCTTCCTGGCCCAGCAGCAGGAGCTGATGGATGCCGTGCAGCGGCTCCGAGCGCGTGCGCGAGCGCAGGGCATGCTCACGACCACGCCGCAGCAGATCGTGACGGTGGAGCCCACGCCCGCGCAACCTATCATCCAGATCGTGCCAGCCAATCCAGAAGTGATCTACGTGCCCGTCTACAATCCCCTCGTGGTCTACGGGCCGTGGCCCTTCCCGGCCTATCCACCGTACTACTACTACCCGGCCGGGTGGCCCGCGGCCGGAGCCTTCTTCTCGTTTGGCGTCGGCATCTTCGTCGGGTCCGCGCTCTGGGGTACTTGCGACTGGCACCGCCACAACGTCTTCATCGATGTCCCCCGGTATCGCCGCTTCACCGAGGTCGTGAACGTCGAAGGACGACGGGGCGAGATCGAGCGCGGAAGGATCGGGCCGCGGGAGGGCGATAGGCTGGCGTGGCAGCACGACGTCCGGCACCGGAAGGGCGTTGAGTACCGGAATACGGCGACGCAACAGCGGTTCGGCCGGCCGAGACCGGCGGTTGTCCCGTCCCGCGAGCCCTTCCGGGGCCATGTAGAACAGCCGCGAGTGGGACAGCGGCGGGCGGAACAGCCCCGAGTAGAGCAGCCGCGCGTGGAGCAGCCGCGAGCGGAGCGGGGACGGCCGCAGCCAGGGCGCGGCGGACGGGAAGCGATCCGGCCGAGCGTCCAGCCGGTACCACGGCCCGAGTCCAGCCGGCCGAATCCGAGAGACTCGCCGCGCGTGCAGGCGCACGTCCAGGCGAGCCCCGCCCCTGCGCCGCCAGAGCGACGGAAACCCGGCGAGCGCGGTCATGAGAGCCGGGAGAGCGTCGCGCCGCCCAGTCCAGCCGTCCGGAGTGCGCCCGTGATGACCGTCCCGGCTGGAGCCGTCCACGAAGCGAGTAGCCCAAGCGCCTCGAGCGGCGGCGTCCAGGGCGGCGGGGCGCGGCGATGAGCCAGGTGTGACGCGCGCTAGGCGTTTCGGGCCCTAGGAGGAGAACTCGCGCAGGACTCGGCCAGGGCGGCCGCAGTCAGCGATCACGCCCCGCGGGTCCACCGCGCGGATGCCGTTGACCCACACGCCGTGGAGGCCCACGGCCGGCGTGTCGAGACGTGACGCGCCGGTGGGCAGGTCGTTCACGCGGCGCTTCGGGCCGCGCGCCACCGTCGAAGGATCGAGCAGCATCAGGTCGGCCCACGCGCCGGGCGCGATGCGGCCGCGGTCCTTGATGCGATACGCGTCCGCCACCGTGCTCGTCACGGCGCGCACCGCCTGCGGGAGCGTCATGTCGCCGCGCTCGCGCACCCAGTGGCCGAAGAGGTGAAGTCCAAAGCCCGCGTCGCAGAGGAAGGAGAGGTGCGCGCCCGCATCCGACAGCGCGACGGCGGCGCAGGGGTGACGCAGGAGCTCCGAGACCTTCTTCTCGTCCGTGTTGAAGAGCCGGCAGTCGAACATGGTGTCGAGATCGTCGTCGAGCCCCAGATCGAGGAAGACGTCCCAGGGCTCGCGCTTCTGATCCCGCGCGAGCTGCCCGATGACCTGGCCCTCGAGATGGCGCAGCGAAGGCTTCTTCACTTCCATCACCGTCAGGTAGTCCCAGTTCTCGTTGCTGATGCGGTTCGGCACGCCGGGCTGCCCCATCTCGTGGATAAGCGCGCGGCGGAAGCCCGGATCGGCGAGGATCTGGCGGTAGCGCGCCTGGTCGGGCGCCGTCATCGCCGGCCGCCACGCCATCAGCGCCTCGAGCGGGTAGGGGTGGCGCAGCGTGAACTCCATGCCCAGCGGGAAGCAGCCCACCTGCGCCCAGAGCTCGCGGCCGCGGGCGCGCGCCTGCTCGATCTCGCCCAGCTCCTTGAAGACGCGCGTGGGATCGCCCGGGTCCACGAACATGGCCGCGATCATGACGGGCCGGCCGTTGGCGCCCGCGATCTTCTCGAGCCAGGGGATGGTGGAGGTCATGCCCTTGGTCAGCATGAAGACGCCGCGCCCGGCCTCGCCGAGCGCGCCCGTGAGCGCGAGCATTTCCTTCTCGTCCGCCAGCCGGGAGGGCATCGGGATGCCGCCTTCACCGTTGTGCTGCTCGAGCGTGGAGGTCGCGAAGCCGATGGCGCCAACCTTGACGGCTTCCAGCACCAGCCGCCTCATCTCCGCGATCTCGGCGTCCGTCGCCGCGCGCTTGGCCGCGTCCTCGCCCAGCACATACGTCCGCACCGAGGAGTGGCCGACGAAGGACGCCACGTTCGGGACGATGCCGCGCCGCTCGATCGAGCCGAGGTATTCGGGATAGCTCTCGAAATCCCACTGGATTCCCGCGCGCATCGCGTCCAGCGACATGCCCTCGACGTGCGTCAGGTTGCGCATGATCACGTCGCGGTGCTGCGGCCGGCAGGGCGCGATGGTGAAGCCGCAGTTGCCGATCACCACCGTGGTCACGCCCAGCCCCGTGGAGGGCGTCGCGAACGGATCCCAGGTCAGCTGGGCGTCGTAGTGGGTGTGGATGTCCACGATGCCCGGGGCCAGCACCAGCCCCTGCGCGTCCACTCTCTGCCTGGCCGCGCCCAGATCCGTGCCGATCTCGGTGATCCTGCCGCCCGTGACCGCGACGCCTCCCGCGCGCTCGGGGGCGCCCAAGCCGTCGATGATGCGCGCATTGCCGATGATGAGATCGTGCACGTCGAGGTGCCTCCGTATCTGGTGGTGGCGCTGCAATCCTGCCGGTGTTGCTGAGCGTAGCCCGGACCCCTTCTCGGGTCAACAGGCTGGACGCCCGTTCAAATACCGGAACCGACCTCCGGAGCCTCGAGCTCATCGAGGAGGATGCGCGCGTCTCTCAGGTCGGCCGTGTCGAAACCCTCGGTGAACCAGCTGTAGACCTCCGCGAGCTGCCGGGCGGCCTCTGGGCGCTTGCCCTGCCGTTGCCAGAGCCGGCTCAGGCTGGTCGCCGCGCGCAGCTCCCACGACTTCGTGTGGTGCTGGCGGGCGAGCTCGATCGCCTGACGGAATGCCTGCTCCGCCTCTGGTCCGGCCGCCGGGTCGCGAGTAAGAAACAGCTCGCCCTCGAGCCGATGAAATTCCGGGTCCCAGAGCCGTGAGCCTGTCACGTCACCCGCGGCGAGCGCGTCAGCGACGGTGGCCAAGCCGTCGTCGACCGCGCCGAGCTTCAGGTACGCCGAGGCCAGGAGCGAGAGAAAGCACGGAACCCAAAGATTGGTCCCCAGCGCGCGATATTCGCCGATCCCGCGGCGGAGCTGATCGATGGCAGGTTCACCGCCTCCCTGCTCCGCCTGGATCCAGCCGTCGAGAATCCTTCCGAACGCCAGCCACTGGGGGAACCCATGCTTTGTCGAGAGCGCGATCATGGAGTCCGCGACGTCGCGCAGCGACGCCAGGTCCCCCAGGAGCTGGTAGACGATGCCGGCAAAGGGAAACGCGTTGGCGATGCTGCCCGCGTGGCCGAGATCCTGGGCGAGCGCGAGGCCGGCGCGGCTGCGCTCGAGCGAAGCTGTCGGGTATCCGAGGAGCCACAGGGCCAGGCTCGAGTGCATGCGGCAGCAGACGCCGGGGTCGTGGCCGCCGTAGAGTAAGGCCAGGGACCGGTGCTGGTCCCGATCATAGAGCGCGATCCCCTGCTCAGAGTGTCTACGGGTGGTCTCGGGCTCGCCGAGCCAGAGCGCGCTCGGCGACATCGCGTGGTGCGCCTCCAGCAAGAGCACCCGGTCGCCCAGACCCTCGGCCAGCGCGACGAGCTCCTCGGCGATGCGGCGTCCCTCCCGGAATCTTCCTCGCCCCGCCGTCGTGTGGAGCCAGAGTCCCCACAGCGCCTGGAAAAGCTCCGCGGGCTCTCCGACCTGCTCGCAAAGCTCGCGTGCCCTCGAGTAGGTGCTCCCGACCTCCGCGGCGCCGAAGCCTTTCACCATCTGGAACGCCGGCCCGAGCGACAGGAGCAGCCGCAGCTCCTGCCGCGCCTGCTCACGGCTGGGCGCTAACTTTCCGGCGAGGTCGAGCCCCTGCGTGAAGTAGGTGACGGCCTCGGCGTTGGCCGAGCGCATCAATGCCTTGGTCCCGGCCTCGTGGAGATACGCGACGGCCTTGGCCGAGACCTCGCTCCTCACTGCGTGATGGGCGAGCCGCTCGATCTGCTCGCTCAGCCGGTCGGCGTAGAGCCCCTCGATCGCCTCGACGATCCCAGCGTGGAGCGCGCGCCGTCGTTCGGCGAGGAGGCTTCCGTACGTCACCTCGTGCGTCAGCGCGTGCTTGAAGGTGTACTCGATCTCGGGGAAGATGTTCGTCTCGTACAGGAACTCCGAGGCCTGGAGCTGGACGAGGTGGCGGCGAAGCTGGTCGTGCGGCATGTCGGCGATCGCTTGCAGCACCTCGAGCGGCACGTCCGTGCCCACGACGGAGGCCGCCTGGAGCACAGCCTTCTCCTCGGGAGTCAGGCGGTCGATCCTGGCGGCGAGGAGCGCCTTCACGGTCGACGGCACCTCGATCGTGTCCAGCGACTTCAGGAGCCGGTAGCCGCCGCGCTCGCCAAGGAGCACCTTGGTCTCGACAAGCGCCCGCACCCCTTCCTCGAGGAAGAACGGCGTGCCGCCCGTGCGCTGGATGAGGAGCGTCTTCAACGGCCGGACCGTGGGGTCATCGCCGAGCAGGCTGTCGAGAAGCTGGTGCGCGCTGGCGGCGGGCAGCGGATCGATCCGGAGCTGCCGATAGTATGTCTTCGATCCCCAGCCGTGCTGATACTCCGGACGGTAGTTGACGAGCATCAGGACGCGGGCCGTGGGCAGGCTGTCCATCAGCGCGTCGACCAGCGCCTGCGTCTCCGCGTCGATCCACTGCAGGTCCTCGAAGACCACCACGACCGGCTGGGCCTGGCTCTCACGAAGGAGCAGCCGCTTCACGCCGTCGAGAATCTGCTGGCGCCGCTGCGCCGGATCGAGGTGCTCCCACTGCGGATCCTCGGTCGCGACCTCGAGGAGCCACAACACCGCCGGCAGGAAGGGCTCGAGGGCCCGGTCGAGAGACAGGAGTCTGCCCGTAACCTTTTCGCGGATGAGCCTGGCGTCGTCGCGGCCCTCGATCCGAAAGTACGTGCGCAGCAGATCGATCACCGGAAAGTATGAGGCCGCCTTGCCGTAGGACACCGAGGTGCTCGCGATGACGAAGCAATCCTGGATGCGGTGCGAGTGGGTGAACTCGTGATACAGGCGCGATTTGCCGACGCCCGGCTCGCCCACGACGGCCACGACCTGGCCGCGGCCGGCCTTCGCGTGGTCGAGCGCTTGATACAGCTGCTCCATCTCGGCCGTCCGGCCGACGAATGCCGTCAGCCCCCGCGCCGCCGCGGCCTGGAATCGCGATCGGACCGTAGATGCGCCGAGCATCTCGTACACCTCGATCGGCTCCGCCAGACCTTTCACCGGCGTCGGGCCGATGGATCGGACCTCGATGTACCCCTCGGCCAGCGCCAGGGTGTCGGAAGTGAGCAGGGTCGAACCGGGATCGGCGAGCTGTTCCATTCGCGCGGCCAGATGCGTCGTCTGCCCCACCGCCGTGTAGTCCATCCGGAGGTCGCTTCCGATCGACCGCACCACAACCTCGCCGGAGTTCAGCCCGATCCGGATGCGGACCGTGACCCCTTGAGCCCGCCGAACCTCCTCCGCGTACCGCTTCACCATCTCCTGCATCCGGAGCGCGGCGTAGCAGGCGCGCACGGCATGGTCCTCGTGGGCCAGCGGGGCCCCGAAGAGCGCCATGATGCCGTCACCCATGACCTGGTTGACCGTGCCCTCGTAACGGTGGACCGCCTCCATCATCCGCTGAAGCACGGGGTCGAGGAGGTTCCGCGCCTCTTCGGGATCGCGATCGGCGAGGAGCTCCATCGAGCCCTTGAGGTCAGCGAAGAGCACGGTCACTTGCTTGCGCTCGCCTTCGAGGGCGCTCCTGGAGGTGAGAATCTTCTCGGCGAGGTGCTTGGGCGTGTACGAGTCTGGTGTGCCGAATCTTGGCAGGGCATCGGGCTCGCTCGCGGGATGCGCGCACTCGGAGCAGAACTTGGCCGTCGGCGCGAGCTGGGTGCCGCAGTTCGCGCAGATTCGCGCGAGCGGAGCGGCGCACTCCTCGCAGAACTTCGCCTTCGATCGGTTCTCGTGCTGGCAGCGTGGACACTTCACACCGGGGCCTCCCATTGAGCCACTCCGACTGGAGGTCAGAAGAGTACGGCGAGCTTAGTCTGTGGGACCCGAGCGGTCAAGGCGCGAGCGGGCAGCGCTCGCCTGCATCCACCGCCACACGCGCTCGGGCGTGATGGGCAGCGACCGGATCGTCACGCCGAACGGCGTCAGCGCGTCCTCTACTGCGTTGGCCACCGCCGCGGGCCCCGGGATCGCTCCGCCTTCCCCGACGCCCTTGGCGCCGAGCGGCGTGAACGGCGACGGATGCTCGAGCCGCTCCACCTCGATCACGGGCACATCGGTGGCCGTCGGCTTCAGGTAGTCCAGGAAGGTGGACGTGAGGAGCTGCCCTTGCGCGTCGTAGCGGAATTCCTCCAACAGCGCGGCGCCGATGCCGTGCACGGTCGAGCCGTGGACCATCCCTTCCACGATGAGCGGATTGAGCTCGCGGCCGCAGTCGTGAGCGATGAGGTACTTGAGAAGCGTGACCACCCCGGTCCGCGGGTGCACCTCGACCAGGCAGCAGTGCGCCGCGTTCGAGAAGACGAGCTGGGAGCGCACGCGCCGCTGGGCGTCGACGGGCGCCGCGAGCGGATTCTGGTGCGCGTGGCGCGCCTCGAGCCCGGGCTCCTCGCCCGGTGGGAGGCCGAGCACGTCGGCGTACGCGGTCCGCGCGAGCTCGGCGAAGGCGACGCGCCGGTCAGGCGCCCCCCGCACGACGACGGCGCCGTCGCGCAGCTCGAGATCTCCCGGGTCGATCTCCAGCCGATGCGCGGCCAGCCGGCGGAGCTTGTCCGCCACCCGCCGGGCGGCGCCCACGATCGCACCGACATCCGTGACGGAGAACTTGTTCGAGTAGTTGCCCGAGAGGTAGAGCCAAGGTGTCGTCGCCGAGTCGAAGCCCCGGGCGACCTCGACGGCCCCCGGGGTCAGCCCGAGCTCGTCGGCCACGATCTGCGCGATCACGGTCTCGTAGCCCTGCCCGCTGGACGGGTCGCCGACGGCCACGCGGACGTGCCCGTCCGGCTCCATCCGGACCATCGCGGCCTCCGCGGATCCTGATACGGTCCGCCGCCCCGTGAGGAGCTCGTACGAGGCGAGGTTGGTCCCCGCGGGTTCGATCGACGTGGCGATTCCGATGCCGAGCAAGCGCCCCTCGTGTCGCGCACGGGCCTGTTCGGCGCGCCAGCCCGCGTAGTCGAAGCTGTCCAGCGCGCGACGGAGCGTCGCCGGGTAGTCGCCGCTGTCGTACTGGGCGCCCGGCGGTGTCGTGTAGGGCATCTCGTCCGCCGTGACGTAGTTGCGCAGGCGGAGCTCGGCGGGATCGAGGCCGAGCCGCCGGGCGAGGAGCGCCATCGCGCGCTCGATCGCAAAGCACATGAAGGGCTTGCCGATGCCGCGGTTGGCCCCGCTCGGGCACTTGGTGGTCAGCACCGACCAGGCCTCGTAGCGGATGGCGGGGATGCGGTAGCCGTTGGCGATGTTCCCCAGCTTGATGAGGTTGTGCTGGCTCGGGGTGAGGAGGTTCTTCCCCTCGTCGGCGACGTCGCGGACGCTCAGCGCCAGCAGCGTGCCGTCCGCCTGATACGCCAGATCGAGGTCCATCACGCCGTTGCAGGCGTGCATGAGGGCCGTGAGGTTCTCGATCCGATCCTCGATCCACTTCACGGGGCGGCCCGCCGCCCGCGCCAGGAGCGCGCAGATCAGGAGATACGCCGGCCGCCGCTTGTTGCCGAACCCGCCGCCGATGTCGGGGCAGCTCAACCGGATGCGGGATTGCGGGACGCCCAGCGAGGCTGCGAGGATCGAGATGGTCAAGCCGGGCCGCTGGTCGTTCGTCCAGAACTCGAAGCTGTCGACCCCGCTGTCGTATGCGGCCACCACGCCGAAGGTCTCGAGCGGTGTCGAGGCGTATCGCTGGATCGTGAATCGCTCGCGGAGGACGCCGTGGGCCTGCGCCATCGCGCCGTCGACGTCGCCATACGTGAGCGTGTCGTGCCAGACGACATTCGTGCCGAGCTCCGGATAGAGGAGAGTCGTACCGGGCTTGAGCGCTTCCTCGGGATCCACCACGGCCGGGAGCGGGTCGTACTCGACGCTGATCAGCTCGAGCGCGTCCTCGGCCGTCGCGCGATCGACGGCAGCCACCGCCGCCACGGGCTCGCCGACATACCGCGCGCGGTCCACCGCCAGGCAATAGTCCGAGACTGCGGCGGTCGTGGGAATGAGCGGCCTGATCGGGCCTGAAAGGCGCGCCGCCTCCGCGCCCGTCAGCACGGCGGCCACTCCCGGAAGCGCGGCCGCTGCGCGCGTGTCGATGGACACGATCCGGGCGTGAGCATGCGGGCTTCTCAAGATCGCCGCGTGGAGCTGCCCCGGCCGGCCGAGGTCGTCGATGAAGCGGCCGCGGCCCGCGACGAGGCGGACGTCTTCCTTGAGCGGCAGGGCGGTACCGACCCAGCGCGCGTCGCCGGTGGGCGCGCTCACGAAGTCTCTCCCGTGCTGCCGCGGAGGGCCGCCGCGGCTTGGGCGACGGCCTTGACGATATTGACATAGCCCGTGCACATGCAGAGGTGTCCGCCGAGCGCCTCGCGGATCTCGCGGGGCGACGGCGCGGGATTTGTGAGCAGAAGCTCCGTCGTCGCCACGATCATGCCGGGCGTGCAAAACCCGCACTGCATCGCGTGCGCGGCGCAGAAGGCCTGCTGGAGCGGGCTCAGCCCCTCGGGCGGGGTCAGGCCCTCGATCGTCGTCACCGTGGCGCCGTCCAGCTGCACCGCAAAGAGCAGGCAGCTCCGCGCGCTCTCCCCGTCGACGAGCACGGTGCAGGCGCCGCACACGCCGTGCTCGCAGCCGACGTGGGTGCCGGTGAGCCCGAGGTCTTCCCGAAGAAAATCTGCGAGGGAGCGGCGCGCTGCGACCTCGCGCTCGATGACGCGGCCGTTGACGGTGAGCCGGATCGACAGGCGCTCGGCCGGCGCAATCATGGCGGGCGCGCGCCGTCGAGCCGCGTGAGCGCCTGGCTCACAGCGTCTTCGGTCAATACCGCCGCGAGATGGCGGCGATACTCCGCCGAGGCGTGGACGTCATCCGGCGGATCGCACGCCTCGGCGGCGGCCGAGGCCGCCTGCGCCACCGCAGCGCTTGGGTCACCGCCTGCGCTTGTTAGGATCTCCTCCGCCGCGGCGAACCGTACGGGCCTGTCGCCGACTCCGAAGCCCACGAGCCGGGCGGACTCGCAACGCCCCGACGACTCGGGCGCCCAACCCACGAGGGCCACTACGCCGGCCAGGGCAAAGTCTCCCGCCCGCCGCACGACTTCGGCGAAGCCCCAGCCCGGCGATTCCGGCGGGACGTGGATTTCCACCAGGATCTCGTCCGGCGCGAGCGCGGTCGTCATCAGACCGCGAAAGAACTCCGACGCCTGGATCGTGCGCGGGCCGCGAGGGCCGTGGAGGACGAACTCCGCGCCGAGCGCGACCAGCGCGGCCGGTAGCTCCGCTGCGGGATCGGCGTGAGCGAGGCTGCCGCCGAGCGTGCCGCGATGCCTGATGGCCGGATGTCCTACATGACGCGCGGCCTCGGCGAGGAGCGGGGCCCGCTCGATTACGGCGACGGAGTCCGCGAGCGCCGCATGACGCACGAGGGCGCCGATGGTGAGACCGTTGTCGGCGCTGGGAGCGATGCGACCGAGCCCGGGCACGCCGTTGAGATCGATCAGCACCGCCGGGCGCACGAGGCGCAGGTTGAGCATCGGCACCAGGCTCTGCCCACCCGCCAGGATCTTGACGTCGTGGTCGGCGGAGGCAAGGAGATCCACAGCGTCGGCGAGTGTTTGGGGCCGCGCGTACCGGAACGGGGCGGGCTTCACTCCCGCTGCCGTTAGCCCATCAGGAGCGCGCCCGGCACCTCGCGCCCCATCGTCTGGATCTGCTCCCGGCTGATGCCCTCGGCCTGGAGTCCCGCCACGAACATCTGGAGGCCGTCCGCGGGCGTCGGGTTGCCCGCCTGGCCGAGGTCCGTGCCGAGCACGAAGTGCTGGGCGCCCACGCTCTTGATGCACGCCGCGGTCACCGCGAGCGGCACGCGTGGCGAGTGGCGCATGAACTCGAGCGCGTTCTCCGGCCCTACCAGGATGCCCAGCGCGCACAGCTCCATCTTCGCCCCCATCGCCGCCGCTTTCTTCATGTGCGCGGCCGTCATCCCGACGACGTCGAACTGCGCGTGGGTGACCACGATGCGGTCGCACCCCTCCTCGCGCGCGGCGGCGATCAACGCCAGCGCCTGCTCGGCCGAGGCGTGCCCCGTGTGGACGACGAGCCGCTGGGCGGCGCAGACCTTCAGCACCTCGCGCGCCGCTGGCAGCACCGCGCCGCGCTCGTCTACCACGCAGATGCCTGCTGGCACGCAGATACCCGCGGGCGCCGTGCCCGCGCGGCGCACGTGGTTGTCGGCATCGAAGGTCGGGAACCACACGACGCGGCCGTAGCCGCCCTGCATGCGCCACATCCACTCCACGGCCTGCGGGTTGATGCCGCCGACGGCGCCGTTCAGCACGATGCCGCCGAAGACCTTGATGCCCGGGACGTGCTTGCGCGCGAGCCACGCGCGGTCCGCGGTGAGCGCCACGTGATTCTTGAAGACGACCGCCTCCATCTGGCGCGCCGCGGCCAGCGCGGCGAGCTCGTCGTCGTCCACCGCGCGGCCGAAGACGTCGGGCGCGGCGTGCGTGTGGAAGTCGATGAGCCCCTTGATGGGACTGACGGGCGGCGGTGG
>Ga0209726_10003565_pt1 | contig 20948 bp, 25 predicted proteins | sample Subgrocontami54m_FD_187453 | JGI IMG/M metagenome (GOLD analysis project Ga0209726, IMG submission 187453) | Subsurface groundwater microbial communities from S. Glens Falls, New York, USA - GMW46 contaminated, 5.4 m (SPAdes) (version 3) | ecosystem: Environmental > Aquatic > Deep subsurface >... | reverse complement strand
TGGCGCGCCCTTACGAGGACACGGGCGTCCTGATGGGACTTGACTCGCTGACCTGACGGCCAGTGGATCGCCAGCGGGCAGCCACCCGACTTGGACACGGGATGATCGATCGAGGAATCGTATCCTCCTCGCGCCATCGAGTAGCGGCCGCGAGTAGAATCGACCCAGCGACAGCTAGCTCGCTTGACTCTCTTGCGATCTCGTTGGCGCGCAAGACTCCCTACGGAGTGCTCGCCTGACACTCCCGGATTCAGATGGCGCGGGACGTCCATCTGAGTTCAGAGAGATAGCACCACCAGATGATGTGGTTCGAGCCTGCTGGACGGTGTCTCCAGCGAGGCTCAGAACGGCTTGAACGTCATCAGCCACAGGATGACCAGGAGACCGCCGCCCCCGATCCACGCGAGCTGCATCGGCCGAGGACCCGAGGTCAGGGCAATCACCTCTTCGATCGGCCGGGCGATCGGGTCGGGATCGGCCGGCTTCAGCATCCTGGTCCGCTGCCCAGGGCCAGGCGGATGGCGTTGAAGTGCCCGCTGGCGAGCGGCGTCATCGACGCCCCGATCGCGATCAGCAGGACCAGCGATACCCAGATCCAGAGGCGGCCGAAGTAGCCGGCGACGAGGCCGTCGACGATCCCCGCGACGAGGAGGACGAGCAGCCCGATCGTGGCGATGCCCAGCGAGTTCGCGGACAGATCGAGCATCGCCAGCATCCGTGACGACTCGCGCTCCGACCGGAGGCGAAACGCCACCGCCACCGAGACGCCGTGGCCCGCAACGAATGCGAAGGCGCCGACGATGTGGACGAATTTGAGCCAGGGCAGGTAGGGGGTCAGGTCCATCGTCGCAGCCTCCTCAGCGTACGTCTGCCGTTGGCATCGGCGACGCGGTGGGCTGGCGCCAGCCGGCAAGTGCCCGGCGGGCGTACCAGATCGCGAGGGCGAACAGCAGCATGGCATCCAGCGGGTGGAGGGCCGCGATAAACGGCATCGACGCCTTCAAGCCCGGGAGCAGCGTCTGGACGACATACAGGACCAGCAGGCCGACCGTCACCGCGACGTCGTTGCGGGGGCGGCGGGCCGCCAGCGCCGACAGAAGGAGCGCCAGCGCCGCAAGGCCGAGGTAGGTGTAGCCGAACGCGATGTGCGTCCTGAAGTCACCCGAGCCGCCGAGGTTCGCGATGGCGAGCCCCGCGAGGACGACCTGGACGATGATCGCGAGGACGAAGACGACCGCCGCCGCGGCATGTACCCGACGCAGGACCATGGGACACAAACCTCCTCTCCCCCACTCGGACAATCACCAGCCGGGTCACGCCTCGATCACCCTGTGGCGGGTGATGAAGCCAAGGAGTAGATCGACGATGACATCGATGCGCTCTTGGGCGCTCAGGCCCGCCGACTCGAGGACCCACAGCAAGGCACCGAGCGTCCCTGGATGGATGAGGCCGCCAACGGTCGCGCTGGCGATTCGGTCGCCGGCGACCGCCGGTCCCAGCGCGGCGGCCTGAAGCCGGCCGAACGCCGCGAAATAGTCGGCCTCACGGGCCCGAAGCGCCGGCCGCTGCATCTCTGACTGGAAGACCTCCCACCATGGGGTGCTCCGCTCGAAGAACCGGACCATCGCGACGACGAATGCCCGGACACGTCCCTCGGGGTCGTCGATCCCGTCGAGGATTCGCTCGTCCGGCAGCTCCAGGACTTCGAGCACTCGGTCGGCCACGGCCTCGACCAAACCGTCCGCGCCCGTGAAGTGGTGGAGGATCGTCCCGCGGGAGACGTCCGCCCTCGCGGCGATCGCCGCGAGGGTGCTGCCGGCCACGCCGCGCTCGCGGTACAGAGCCGCGGCGGCCTCGACGATTCGAAGGCGGGTGGCTCCGGCGCTCGCGGCGCGGCGTCCCTGGCTGTACGCGCGCGGTGTCAACGGTCGACCGCCTGCGCCGCTGAGGCCTGGTCGCCGGGCCCAGCCGCGTGCGGATCTTCGCTCGCCGCTGCTCGACTCGGCTCGGCCGCGGCGGTCAGCACGAGCCACCAAGCAGAAGGGCGCGGGTTGTGGTGCAGGACGAGACGCAATGCTGACCTCATTCGTTGACTGTACCTATCAGTCAATATAGCGGAGAGCGGTGCGCTGTCAAGCGCGGACTACTCCTGACGTGGTTGTGCATACTAGGGGGGAGTATCAGAACAAGCAGGAGTGAGATGGACCGCACAGCCCACGAGGGCCACGACGACCACGTGGCCATGGACCACGCTGGCGCGCATGACCGCCATGCCGGTCACTCAGTCGCGATGTTCCGCGACAAGTTCTGGCTGAGCCTGGCCCTGACGATCCCAGTCCTGATCTTCAGCGCCGACCCGCAGCACTGGCTCGGTTACACGGCCCCGACGTTCCCCGGAGCGGCCTTCATCCCCGCGATCCTCGGCACCATCGTCTTCTTCTACGGCGGGTTGGTCTTCATCCGGGCAGCGATCCCCGAGATCCAGAGCCGTCAGCCCGGGATGATGACCCTCATCGCCCTGGCGATCATCGTGGCCTTTGTCGCCTCGTGGGCCGGGACGCTGGGCTTCTTCGAGGTCGAGATCTGGTGGGAACTGGCCACCCTGATCACGATCATGCTGCTCGGCCACTGGCTGGAGATGCGCTCGATCGCCCAGGCGCAGGGCGCCCTCTCGGCCATAGCGGCGCTCCTCCCGGACATCGCGGAGCGGGTCGCCGCCGACGGGACTCAGACCGTGCCGCTCGCCGCACTCGCCGTCGGCGACGTCGTGCTCGTCCGGCCCGGCGCCCGTATCCCTGTCGATGGGACGGTCGTCGATGGAATCGCCGACGTGGACGAATCGATCGTCACCGGCGAGTCCCTGCCGGTCTCCAAAGCGCCCGGCGACAAGGTGATCGCCGGATCGATCGCCGCGGGTGGCAGTCTCCGCGTGCGCGTCGATGCGGTCGGCCAGGACACCGCCCTGTCTGGGATCATGCGGCTCGTTGCCGAGGCTCAGGCGTCGGGCTCGCGCGCGCAGCTATTGGCCGACAGGGCCGCCGCAATCCTCTTCTACGTCGCCCTCGGCTCGGGCGTCGTCACGCTCGTGTTCTGGTGGTTGCAAGGCGACCACGAGGGCGCCCTCGTCCGGACGGCGACGGTGCTGGTCATTGCCTGCCCCCATGCGCTTGGCCTGGCGATCCCGCTGGTCATCGCCATCTCGACCTCGCTGGGGGCCCGGAACGGCTTGCTGGTCAAGAACCGGATGGCCCTCGAACGCGCTCGCGGGGTCAACATGGTCATCTTCGACAAGACCGGCACGCTCACCAAGGGTCAGCCCGCCCTGGCCGCGGTGGCAACGGTAGCGGGCGTCGAGGAGTCGGATCTCCTCGCCATGGCCGCCGCCGTGGAGTCAGATTCCGAGCACCCGCTCGCTCGGGCCATCGTCCGCGCGGCGACCGAGCGCGGCGTCATTGTCCCGTCGGCAGATGGCTTCGAGGCGTTGGCCGGGCGCGGCGCCAGAGCCACGATCGCCGGCCGCGTCGTCCAGGTCGGCGGCCCGCGCCTCCTGACCGATCTCGGCCTTGAGCCGCCAGCGGACCTCGTGACGTCGACCGAGGCCTGGGCCGCCGACGGCCGGACCGTGCTCTACGTAGTCGCCGACGGACAGATCGTCGGCGCGGTCGCGGTGGACGACGAGATTCGACCCGAATCCGCGGAAGCCGTCCGTTTGCTCCACGACCTGGGCGTCAAGGTGGCCATGATCACCGGCGACAGCCAGGCGGTGGCCGACTCGGTCGCCCGCCGACTTGGGATCGACGAGGTCGCCGCGCAGGTGCTGCCAGGCGACAAGGCGGCCGCCGTCAGGCGTTTCCAGGCGGGCGGTCGGCACGTCGCCATGGTTGGCGACGGCGTGAACGACGCGCCCGCCCTGGCCACCGCCGATGTCGGTATCGCGATCGGGGCCGGGACGGATGTCGCGGTGGAGTCGGCCGGAATCGTCCTCGTCCGAAGCGACCCGCGCGATGTTGTCGCAGCCATCAACCTGTCGCGGGTGACGTACGCAAAGATGATCCAGAACCTCGTCTGGGCCACCGGCTACAACCTCATCGCGATCCCGGTCGCGGCCGGGCTGCTGGTCCCATGGGGCATCGACCTGCCGATGGCGGTCGGCGCGATGGCGATGAGCGCCTCGACGATCGTGGTGGCAGCGAATGCCCAGCTGCTACGTCGAGTGCAACTCCGGCAAGAACCCTCGTCCATCCAATCAGCCCTGGCGTGAGCCTTTAGGGCTGAGAGCCGTGGACGCCTTCAGAGGAACGGCAGGAACCTCGGCCTCGACAGAGACGATCGCCTAGTCCTCGATGGCGGGCACGTCAGAGGGCTGCCGGACGTGCGGAAGCGGCGAGAGCACGAGCAGCAGGATCGACGCCGCCATCCCGGCCCAGCCGATGGCGATCCCGCCGCGGACTCCGATCCAGCCGGCGACAGCGGCAGCCCCGAGGGCGCCGAGCGGGTAGGCGATCCCGTGCGAGAAGACCTCGAGGGTGGCGTTGACCCGGCCGAGGATCCGGTCAGGAATGACCCCCTGGATGAGCGACAGCTCCGCCACGCCCTCGATCGTTTGGAGGCCGTCGCCGATCAGCTGAGGGAGGAACACCATCAGCGTCGCGAGCAGGAGGGGCCCGCCTGCCAACGGCGTCAGCACGCCGACGATCGACGCGCCCGTCGCCGTCCAGATGAGAGCCGGGCCGAAGCCCAGCCGGGCGATGACCTTCGAGGCGAAGAACGAGCCGACGAGGGAGCCGACGCCACCGGCCGAGACGACAACGCCGAACAGGAAGGGGCTGAGGTGCAGTTCCTGGACGAGATAGATCGCGTAAAGGACGCCGTAGAACGAGCCGGCAATGTGGGCGATGATCGAGCGGAGGGCCAGCGGCAGGAGGACTGGGTGCCGGAAGACGAGTTGCAGGCCTTCCACGATCTCGTACCGCATCGGCGTGGGCGAGGTCCTGGCCGGGCGACGTGGCTCAGGGGTGCGGATGAGGACCAGCGCGATCGCCGACACGACGAATGAGACCGCGTCGACGAGGATCGCGAGTGGGGCGCCGACCACCTGGACGAGGCCGCCCCCCAGGCCTGGACCACCGATCTCGGCGAGCGACGCGCTCGTGGCCAGCTTGCTGTTGCCGTCGACGACCCGATCGACTCCGATGAGAGACGGGACGTAGGCCGGGTAGGCGGCATCGAAGAGCGCCCCAAAACACCCCTCGAGGAACACGACAAGATAGAGCTGCTCGATCCGCAGCGCGTTGGCGAGGTAGGCCGCAGGGATCGAGAACAGGAGGACCGCCCGGATCGCGTCGGCCGTGATGAGCAACGACCGGCGCCGCAGTCGGTCGACCCAGGCGCCGGCGAAGAGGCCGACGAGCAGGACCGCAAGACTGCCCGAGACGACAAGCAGCGCCATCTCGAACGGGCCCGCTCCCAGGACGAGCAGCGCGATGAGCGGCACGGCCGTCCGGGTCACCACGGAACCGAGCTCGGAGACCGTCTGGCCGACCCAGAGCTTCATGAAGTCGGCGTGTCGCCACAGCGACGCGGTCGTCACAATGGAAAGCCTACTGGAGGAGATCTGACACGTGGCAGGCATGTCCGACGACACCGGCAGCACCGACCTGGCAGCCGGCACCGCGACCACGCCCGTCCCTCCCAGCAGACCCGAAGATGAGATCGATCCGGCGGTACGTCCCAGCGGATCCGGCTGCGTCGAGTGTCTCGCGTCCGGAGGCTGGTGGTTCCATCTTCGTCGCTGCGCGCGCTGCGGCCATGTCGGTTGCTGCGACTCCTCGCCCTCCCAGCACGCAAGTAACCACGCAGCCGCTGCCCGACATCCCGTTGTTCACAGTTACGAACCCGGTGAAGATTGGTTCTGGAATTACGCGACGGAGGAGTATGCCGACGGTCCCCCTCTGTCGCCGCCGGGCCACCACCCGCTCGACCAGCCAGTGCCCGGACCGGCCGGTCGAGTGCCTCGCGATTGGGAGCGGCACTTGCACTGAGGGTCGCGTAACACGGCCAATGCCGGTCAGCCAGGGTGCCGTCCATCAAAGGATGGGTATCGTCCTCGACGGCTGACGAACTACGGTTCGTCACCATGGATCGAAGGCAAGGGTTGATGCATCGCGGCTCCGCCGTCGGCTTCCCAGCCGCCCGCGTAGGCCATGGCGACGGCTGCCCGGCTCGGCAACCCGGTCTTCCCGAAGATCCGGTGAACGTGCTCCTTGATCGTCGATGGTTGGACGCCAAGTCGCAGGGCGATCTCCTTGTTGGCGAAGCCCGCCGCGACCAGCCCGGCCACCTCGAACTCGCGAGGCGTGAGGCTGGCCAGCACCGGCGACGGTCGTGGTCCGATGGGCACCCGGACCACGAGGAGCGGCATGCCGAGCACCTCCGAAGCCTCGAAATCCACGGTCAGGCCGGCGTCGCGCGGGGCCGCGTCGTGGAGGGCGAGGATCTCGCGCCGAGGGATCTCATCGCTGGGCCGACCAGCTCGCCCGACGGCGTCGCGAAGACGATGGAGATCGGTAGAGGCCAAACGGTTCACGTGCTTGCTCACCAAGCCACTCTAGCAATCGAGGCACCGAGGGAGGACACGACATGACCGCAAATGCCGAGCGCACGATCATCGAGCAGTACTACCGGGCGATGGAGGCCGGTTCACCGGACCAGATGACCGCCATCTTCACCGAGGACGCCGTCTATCTCGAACCGTTCTCCCGCGGCGGCGCATCGACGACGCACACCGGCCGGCCCGAGATCGTCGGCTGGCTTGGAGCCTCGTTCGAGACCGCGAATCGCGGCGTGACCATCACCCTCGACCGGATCGACGTCGATGGCGACGAGGTGGTCGCTGAATGGACCTGTGTCGGACCGGCTCTGCCGGGCCCGATGAAAGGGCACGACCGGTACACGGTCCGCGATGGCCAGATCGCCCGGCTCGAAACACGCCTTGGTCCGGTGGCCTAAGGTCTTGCAGGCGAAGCAGGTCCGTTAAGAGGAAGAAGCATGCCATCGGCCACGAACACCGTGACGATCCGCCGACCACCCAGCGAGGTGTTCGCCTTCGTCGCCGACGGGACGAACGCTCCGCGCTGGCGGACGGGCGTCCTGGACATCGTCCTGGTCTCGGGCAGCGGTGTGGGGGCCAACTATCGGCAGGGCGTCAAGGGTCCGGGCGGCCGGCGCATCGCAGCGGACTACGAGATCACGACCTACGAGCCGAACCGCCGCCTGGCCTTCCAGGCCACAGCCGGCCCGGTCCGGCCGAGCGGCGAATTCTCATTGGTCGCGGATGGCGATGGGACGGCGCTCACCTTTTCACTCGACGCGGAGCTGCCCTTCCTCAAGCGACTCCTGATGGGCCGCGCTGTCCAGAGCACGATGGACGCTGAGGTCGCCGCGCTTGAGAAGCTCAGGCGCGTCCTCGAAGGCTGACCGGTCTCAAGCCGAGTCGCGCCACGACCCGCGTCCGGGCCGGCCTGGGTGGACGTACGCTCTACGCGATGGTCGACATCCGGTCCTGGCTGTACCAATCCACCCGCCCGGCTGTGGTACAGAGGGCACTGCTCACGTCACTGGTCGTCGGGTCGATCCTCGTCCTCATCAATCGCGGGGGCGCGTTGATCGGAACCGGGCTCACGACGGGCGACCTGGTCCCCATCGGGTTGACCTATGCGGTCCCCTACCTCGTGTCGACCGTATCGAGCGTCGCCGCCGGGCGCAGCCAGACGCGAACCCTCGAGGCCGAGCACGAAGCGAGCGACCGGACGATCGAGTCGCTCAGCCGGGTCCCCGGCCAGAACCCGAACCCAGTCCTGCGGATGACCCGGGCCGGTCGCCTCGTCTATGCGAATGAGTCGAGTGCCCCGTTGCGGGCGGCACTCGGGATCGAGGTCGGCAGCGACCTGCCCGCCGACCTCGTCGCGGAGCTCCTCGAGGCCGCGACGCAGACCCCGCCCCGGGCGGTCGAACGGAGCGCCGGCATCCGCACGTTCTCGTGGCTCCCGATCGACGTCCCCGAGCTGGACCTGGTCAACCTGTACGGCACCGACATAACGGCCGAGAAGGTCGTCGAGCGCTTCCCGGGTCGAAACCCGAACCCGGTCATGCGGATGTCCTACGACGGCCGGCTCATCTATGCGAACGAAGCCAGTGAGCCACTCGTGCGCACGCTCGGCGTCGAGCCAGGCGATCCTCTTCCGGCCGAGATCGCGGATCGACGACACGACTGGCTGGCCGGTCGTGGCCAGGAGCCGTTCGAACTCCAGGGCGACGGTCGCTGGTACGCGATCGTGCCTGTTCCGGTCCCCGAGTTCGAGTTCATCAACCTGTACGGCACCGATGTCACCGCCCGGAAGGCCGTCGACCGCTTCCCGGACCGGAACCCGAACCCGGTCCTGCGCGTGTCGCGTGGCGGCATCCTGACCTACGCCAACCCGGCCAGCGAGCCGATCCGGCGGGCGCTCGAAGTCGAGGTCGGGGCGCCGTTGCCAACCGCCTTTTTCGGGCGCGTCGAAGCCGCCATGGGGTCTGAGTCGTCAGACATCCTCGAGGTGTCGATCGATGAACGCGTCTTCGAACTCCTCGTCGTGTCGCTCTACGAGTTCGAGTCGATCAATCTCTATGGGACCGAGGTGACCGCGGCGCGCGAGGTCGCCGCCGCCAACCGCGAGAACGAGCGCCTGCTGCTCAACATCCTGCCGCCCTCGATCGCCGACCGCCTCCGCCATGGTGAGGAGGTGATCGCCGATCGCTTCGACGAGATGACCGTGCTGTTCGTCGATTGTGTCGGTTTCACCGAGCTATCGAGCCACTTAACCCCGACCGCGCTGGTCGAGCTGCTCAACGACGTCTTCTCGCTGTTCGACCGACTGGTCGACCGCTACGAGCTCGAGAAGATCAAGACCATCGGCGACGCGTACATGGTCGTCGGCGGGCTGACGCCGGATCCTGACGGTCGCAGCCATGTGGCGCGGGTCGCCGACCTGGCCCTGGACATGCTGGACGAGGTCCAGTCCTATCGGACCCGCACCGGGACTCGGCTCGAAGTGCGGATCGGGGCGCATCTCGGCCCGACGGTCGCGGGCGTGATCGGACTCAAGAAGTTCATCTATGACGTGTGGGGCGACGCGGTGAACACGGCAAGCCGGATGGAGTCGCACGGCGTCTCTGGCCGGATCCAGGTTTCCGCGCCGATGTACGAGCGCCTGGCGAAAACGTTCGAATTCGAACCGCGCGGGGTCGTCGAGATCAAGGGCAAGGGACCGATGGAAACGTACTTCCTGACCGGCCGCAACGGCCCTCTCTGAGACGCTCTATGGAGGCCCGGTGCGCCGGATAGAGGCATAGCCCGACTGACCCACGAGATGGTGGTCGGTCCACCCAGGGCGGCTCAGAGGATCGTTCGGAACCGCCGCTTCCCGGCCAGCACGTTTGATTGTTCGAGGAACTCGATCCAGCGTGACGCTGGGTCAAGCGAGACCGCGAGATGCCGAGCAAAGGGAGGGCCGCCGAAGCGCAGGGTGAGCGCGGCGTCCTCGAGGACTGGCAACAGGCGTTCTTCTGCGAACAGCGCGACGCTCTCCACGCTCGCCAGCTCCACGTAGGCTCGGCCGGGCGGCTGATCGTGAAACTCAGCAGTCATGTCTCCGATGACGACGCTGCAGCGGCGGCTGGCAAAGTAGTCAATGACGAGCGGTCGACCAGCCGACAGCCAGGCCAGCCGCGGTCGAAGCGCAGGATCGATGCCGACATCGACCCTTGATCGCGGGATGAGCGTGTCAGCCAGTACCATGACTCGTCCGATCATGTCACACCGCTGGCGGATCCTCGTGGTGCGATCTGCCGGCAGAGCGAGGCCGAACGTCGCGCCTGGTCGAAGCGCTATCGTTCCCGCGGTTGGTTCGAACGAGAGGAGCGACATGCGCACGCCGCTCGAGGTGTCCGAGTCGTACTGGGCGGCGGAGTGTCGTCGTGACATCGATGGCGTCATGGACCACTACCACCCCGACGGCACCTACGAGGGGGCCGACGGGCTTCGGCGCGGGCAGGCCGAGGTCCGGGCAGCGTACGAAGCTTCCGCCCGGGATTACCCCGGTCTCGAGGTCCGCATCGTGCGCGAGTTCGCGGGGACCCCGGATTGTTCGGCGATCGAGTTCGATGCGACCCTCATCGACCCGGCGGGCAGGCGCTTCCGCGTGCGCGGCGTGAACGTCGTCGTCGTTCGAGATGGGAAGTTCGTGTCGGCTCGCTCCTACGAAGATCCGCCGATGCCCGAGTAGGTGTCGCGCTCGACACGTCGATCCGCAACTCCGTCGCCCGCCAATTTGCGGGCGTTCGTCCGGCGGAACACGCGACTCCTGCCGGTGCCCGACGTTCCGGGAGTGCGCCTCCAGCTCGCCGACGACGTGATGGCGGTGTGCCGGCTGGCGGGCAGCGAACTCGGACAGTCCGACCCGGCCCTGCCGTACTGGGCCTTCGCCTGGGCGGGCGGACTGGCCATCGCACGGTACCTCGTGGATCATCCCGAAGAGGTAGCCGGTCGGCAGGTGCTCGACGTCGCCTCGGGTTCGGGACTGTGCGCGATCGTCGCCATGCGATCGGGCGCCACCTCGGCCCACGCGGTCGACGTCGACCCCCTGTCTGAGGCGGCGGTCGCCGTCAACGCTCGGGCCAACGGACTTCGGGTCGGCTTCAGCCGGCAGGATCTGCTGGGTGTCCCTCCCCCACCGTGCGACGTCATCCTGGCCGGCGACGTCTGCTACGAGGAGACGATGGCCAGCCGCATGCTCGACTGGCTCCGGTTGGCCGCGGGCAGCGGCATCCGCGTGCTGATCGGCGATCCGGGCCGGTCCTACCTGCCGTCCGGACTGGAACGCCTGGCCACCTACCGCGTGCGGACGAGCCTCGAGCTCGAGGATGCCGAGATCAAGCAGTCCGCGGTCTACACGTTCCCGAGCGATGCTCAATCCAGCTATTGACATTGGAGCGACTCCAAGGTTTAGCGTGGGCCCATGGCGTCTATACCCGAGACCGGCTTCCTCCTCGTCGCGGACCTCACGGGTTACACGGCCTACCTGTCGCAAAGTGAGCTCGAGCACGCCCCGGCGATCGCCGGAGATCTCCTCGAGACGATCGTCGGACGCCTCGATCCCCCGTTCCGGCTGACCAAGTTCGAGGGCGACGCGGCGTTCCTCTATGTCGAGGACGGTCGCGCCGATGGGTCGCTCCTCCTCGACGCGGTCGAGGCGTCGTACCTCGCCTTCCGGCGGCGACTCCGGAGCATCAATCAGGCGACCAGCTGCGACTGCAACTCGTGCCGGCTGGCGCCACAACTCGACCTGAAGCTGTTCGTCCATCACGGTTCGTACGTTCGGGGTCGGATCGCCGGCCGGGATGAGCTGGCTGGGTCCGATGTCATCCTCGTCCACCGGCTGCTCAAGGGCGCGGCGGCGGCAGAGGCCCACGCCAACGGGTTCGCTCTGTTCACCGCCGACGCGGTCGAAGCAATCGGCCTCGACCCGGCCGGTCTGGGTCTGACCGCCGCGGAAGAATCGATCGAGCATTTCGGTCGGGTATCGACGTTCACCCTCGACCTCGAAGCTCGCTGGCAGACCGAGGGCGACCAGCGCCGGCTCGAGGGCACCGAGGGCGAGGTCATCCTCGAGGTCCAGGCCACGATTGCGGCTGAGCCTGCGTCGGTTTGGGCGCACCTGACCTCGCCGTCGCTGCGGACGCTGTGGGAGGGACCGCTCGTGTTCGAGGACCCATCGCCCGGCAGCCGCCGCGGCGTGGGGACCATCGCCCAGTGCGTGACTGGCCGCCTGGCGACGCTCGAGGAGATCGTCGACTGGCAGCCCTACGACCACGTCGGTTGGCGGCGCGCCGATCCGGTGTTTGGTCCGGTCGTGGCGACGGCCGACCTCGACACCGCCGGGCCCGCGACGACCGTCAGGCTGCGCTGGGCCTACCAGGGCGATCGAACGCCGGCTGTCGAGGAGCTGGCCCGGATCCGGTCCGAACGCGAGGCCGCCTACGCGCGGCTGAGCCGTGTCATCGCCGGCTCGTTGCCGGTCGTCGAGCGGGAGCCCGCCATCGCCGTCGCGTCCTGACCCTGGGCGTCGTCTGGGAACCGGCCGAGCCATGCCGAGCTCGATGCCCACGCGGGCCGGGACGCGCTCCTCCCGCGAACTTCGTCACTGTCAGTGTCGATAACGGGGTCCAGCGAGCATGCCAGGGTCGAGCACCGCACCGTGCGTTCGATGACCACGCTCGCCCGAAGCCGATCTCGCCACTGGCAGTGGAGTCTGGGACGGCGTTGGGCAGCGTCGTGTCCCCGAGCACCGACTAGATCGCTGCCTTCGACATCGGGCGTGCAAGCGGACTTGACATTCGAACGACTCCAAGGTTTGCTGGGCAGATGAGGATCGGCGAACTCGCTCGACAGGTCGGCGTATCGACCGACACCGTTCGCTTCTACGAGCGTTCCGGCTGGCTTCCACGGGCTCCGCGCCGCGACAACGACTATCGGGAGTACGAGGAGCCCGACGTCGAGCACCTCCGGCTCCTGATCGATCTGCGCCGGCTCGACGTGCCGCTCGACGACGCGGCCCGGATCGCGGGCTGGTGTCATGCCGGGCATTGCGCGGACACGACCGCCGAGCTGCCTCGGCTCATCGACGAGCGGCGGGCCGACATTTCCGACCGGATCGCCGGACTCCAGGCCCTCGACGCACGGCTGGCTGGGCTCGAGCGACACCTCACCCGGCCGCGGCGGACGCTCGCCGTCCTCGACGCGGCTGGGCCATGCTGCGACGCCGCGGAGGCCGTCCTCGGGTCGGAGACGGGTGGCTGCGCGTGCTGCTCGACAGTCGCGACCCGGCCGACCGGTAGCGATTAACGGGGTTCACCCGCACCCGGGCCGCAAGCCCCAGTTCAATCGCTCGCCCTGGAACAGGATGCCGAATAGGCTGTAGCCGAGATCCGCTCCGCGGCTGCCCAGGACGATTGAACTGACCGCGCCCCGAGGAACTGCCACCAGCCCGCCGGGTTGGCGGCACTGGAGGAGGAAGAAGAAGTCGTCGTCGACGGCTTCCCTGGCGAATTCGCCATCCTCGACGTTCGCCACGGCGGTGTGGTCAAAGGCGTAGTGATCGGCGTGGCCGCCGCCATAGGTCAGCCCGAATCCAAAGCCCAGAGCGATGACCAACCCGACCGCCGGGAGCAGGATCTTGGGCCAGCTGAAGTCCGGCTCGCTGACCTCGTGGAGCAAGTAGACCGCGATGATCCAGCCGCCGGCCTCGAGGAGGGAGGCAGGAAACGGTGGGAGGAGAAGGACGATCAAGCCGGCGACGACGAGGGTCCCAACGATCCGAATCTTGACGTCGTCGTTGTTGGTGAGCTTGGCCAGCCGCGGGGCGATCACCACCGCGACGACGATGATCGCCAGGTACGGGATCAGCTCGACCAGACCGAGGAAGGTCAGTTCGGTCACCGGGAAGGAAACGGCGAGGTGGATGGACGGACCCACGCCCGCAGTCACCGACAGCGCCACCAAGCGAACGACGACCGCCAGGGCCGGGGTGAGCAGGGCGATGACGCCCGCAACTGCGGTCACGAGATTCAGTCGCTCTTCCATCGGTCCCCCGTCTGGCGTGTCGCCCTGTCCGGCTTCGATGTGGCTTGCGACGGTGGCACAGGCGCGTCTCGGGGACGTCCGAGATCGGTCGTCGGTTTGGAGTCGACCCGCTTGGCTCCGTCAGGGTGCCGGCGAGGCCGCCGGGGTCTGGTTGAGCAGACCCTTCAGGTCGACCGCCACAACGAAGATCCGATCCGCCGCTCCGGGCTACTCTTGGCCGGGAGGTTCCACCTGAACGAGCCGTCTCCGTTGATCGGCGACTCGGCCGATGCGTTCGCCGACCTGATCGAGCCGCACCGGCGCGAGCTGCTGGTCCATTGCTACCGGATGCTCGGCTCGATCGACGATGCCGAGGACGCCGTCCAGGAGACGCTGATCCGGGCCTGGCGCGGACGCTCGACCTTCCAGCGAGCGGTGTCGTTCCGGGCCTGGCTGTACCGGATCGCCACGAACGTCTGCCTCGACGCCCGGGGGCATCGGGTTCGGCGCGGCGCGGCGGCCGGCGAGGACCAGCGGGTCGGACCGTTCCCGGACCATCTGCTCGAGCAGACCTCGCCCGGTCCTGAAGCCCGCTACGACACCCACGAGTCGATCTCGCTCGCGTTCCTGACCGTCCTCCAGCTGCTGCCGCCACGGCAGCGCGCGGTGCTGATCCTGCGCGATGTCCTGACCTGGCGGGCGACCGAGGTCGCGACCCTCCTCGAGGTGACCGTTCCGGCGGTCAACAGCGCCCTGCATCGGGCCCGATCGACGGTCGCCGGCGCCTATCGGCCGGCGCCATCCGCGGCCGCGTCGAAGCGGGCGGCCGATCCGGGTCGGCATCGATCGCTGGTCGATCGCTACGTCCAGGCCTGGGAGTCGGCCGATATCGCGGGCCTGGTCGCCCTCCTCCGGGACGATGCGGTCTTCTCGATGCCCCCGGGCCGGTCGTTCGCCGGCTCGGCCGCGATCGGCGCCTTTCTCCGGGCGGCGGTCTTTGCCGAAGGTCAGGAGATCCGACTCCTGCCCACGCGGGCAAATGGCGCGCCGGCCTTCGGCGGTTACGCCCGAAACGGCGCCGCCGGCCCGCTTCGTGGCTATGTCCTCATCGTCCTGGACGTGGATCTCGAGGCCGACCGGATCGCGGGGTTCAGCGCCTTCCTCGACGCGCCACTCGAGGGTTGGTTCGGTCTGCCGGCCGAGATCGCCGGCTGAGGTTCGACGGTCCGGGTTCAGGCCTCGGCGGGTGTCATCCGCAACGCGGCCCACGTCCACAGCGCGAACAGCACATCGAGCGGCGTGAACAGGATCAGGTTCCAGGGCGCCAGGCCGGCCACGATGAAGCCGCCGAAGATCAGCGGCACGGACAGCCGGATCGGGATGCTCAGCATCAGGAACTCGCGGTTCCCGGACCGTGCAGCCAGGTAGTAGTAGATCGCCAGGATGACCACGGTCATGCCCACGATGCGGACCCAGATCTCGTGGGTTTCGGGCATTCCGAAGATCGGCAGCGGGATGTTCGGCGCCAGCAGAAGGGTGCCTCCCAGGCCGAACAGGTAGATCACGTAGACGTAGATGGTGCGGACGGCTGACGTCAAGGTCGTCGCTCCTCGCTGGATGGGCGTGTCGATCCTTGTAACCGCGTCCGGCCTGAAAAGTGTTCGGTCCCCTACCGGGCGGCAGTCAACCTGCCTAGCGCATTTACAGTAGTGGTGGGCGCGGGTAGGCTGAGCGAGCGATGCGGCGCTGGGCCAGACGACGACCTGAGGGAGACACTGACTGGCATTGGCTCGCCCCGCCAGATCGCGAGGGCGGCCTGGTCAAGACCGTCTGCGGACAGGTCTTCGACGACCCGGACGACGCCCTCGACCGCGAGTACAGCGACGCGGTTCCCACGGCGCGCCGGTGCCCCGCTTGCCAGTTGATCTACGCCCGGGTCATCCGTCAGACGATCGGGGTCGACCCGCGGCTGTGATGCCGTCGGCGCCTGTGGCGCCCGTCCATCACTCCCAGCCGAGTTCCTCCCAGCGATGGCTCGCGTCGTAGCGCCCGATCAACCCGTTGGGCGCCCGCTCCATCGCCTGGGTCAGGCGCCTGGCGAGAACGCGCAGGGCGATCTCCGTCGCCTCCTGGATCGGAACCGCGATGGCGCCCCGGATCCACTCTCGGTCGTCGCGAGTCGGCAGGTCGCACGGGCCGAACTCGAAGCCATCGACGATGACCTCGTAGAGCGCCCGGGCGACCTTGTCGCGGGCGTAGTCCGTCGCGACCTGGCGCTCGATGGTCCTCGATCGCAAACGTTCAGGCGTGTCGATCATGGCGGTCCCACCTCTCCGCCTATCGAACCGGATGACGGTCCGCGGTGGCAGGGCCATCGGGACCGGAGTCATAGGCCGGCTGGCATGACCGGTGCCGGGCGCGGCGAGAACCCCTGAGGGCGACCCGGGTCGGGGCCCCAAAAGATGGGTCGAATGGCCGCCGCGGACGGGGCCCCTCGGCACTGGTGCGCACATGCGCATGAATCGATCCTCTGGTCATGGACGAGATCACGATCCTCCAGGCACAGGTCCTCAAGACCCTGGCCAGCCCCCGCCGGCTCGAGCTCCTGCACCTGCTCGCCGACGGCCCGCGTGAGGTCGGCCGTCTCGCCACTGCGCTCCGGATGAGCCAGCCGAATGTCTCGCAGCACCTGGCGGTGCTCCGGACGGCCGGCCTGGTCGAGCCCGAGCGCGATGGCCGCGAGACCCGCTACCGGTTGGTCGACCCCCAGGTGATGGTCGCCTGCGACGTGATGCGGGGCGTGCTTGAACGACGAATCCAGCGGCTCGCGGGTTTGGCGGCATCGCCCCGCGGGTCGATCGGTCTCGATGCCATCGACCGTGCGAGGTGATCCCGTGGACCAACCGCTGAACCTGGTCGTGTTCTCTGGGACGGATGACAGGCTCCAGGCGGCCGCCGTGCTGGCTGCCGGTGCCGCGGCCCTCGGCCGGCCGGTCAACGTCTTCCTCCAGTACTGGGCCCTGGATGCGTTCCGGGCCGACCGGATCCAGCTCGATCACGGTCTCTCGCCCGAAGCCGGCGAGGCCGGCCGGGTCGCCGTCGATCGGCTCCGCCGAGCCGGCCAGGCGAGCTGGGCAGACACCCTGCGCCAGGTCAAGGAGCTTGGCGGCGTCGACATCGAGGCCTGCTCGCTGTCAATGGATCTACTCGGCCTCGAGCCTGCCGATCTCGACCCGTTGGTCGACGGCGTCGAAGGCGTGACCGCGTTCTACCTCAATGCCGGCGAGGGGCCGGTGGTCTTCATCTGAGCGTCGCTGCAAGGAGACAGGGCGATGACCGTTCTCGAGATCCGCCAGCGCGTCGATGCGCGCGGCCTGAACTGCCCGATGCCGATCGTCAAGACCGCCCAGGCGATCAAGACGCTGACGTCTGGCGACGTGATCGAGGTTTCAGCGACCGATCCGGGATCGGTCAAGGACTTCGCTGCCTGGTCTCGGACGACCGGCAACGAGCTGGTCGAGATGTCCGTGGACGGCGGGGTCTATCGCTTCGTCATCCGTCGAAAGTGAGGCGATCGTCATGACCGTACAGACCGAAGCTCGACCGACCGAGACTCGCCCGGTCCCAGCGATGGATCCCCTGGCCGAGGCCATCGCCGATGTCGAAGGCCTGCCCGAGGCCGCCCTGTCCGGTGCGACCAGGACCAAGGCCCTGGTGATCGTCAACTGGAGCGGCGAGTTCGACCGTGTCCTGCCGATGCTGATCCTGTCGTCCACGGCGGCCGCCAGCGGCGTCCAGTGCAAGGTCTTCGTGACCTTCTGGGGACTCCTGCCGTTCGTTCGCGATGGCGTCCGGATCACCGGCGAGAACTGGATGCAGAAGATGCTGGCCGCGATGCAGCGACCGGGCATCGACCACGTCAAGTTGAGCAAGATGAACTTCCTGGGCATGGGCCCATGGATGATCCGGCGCCTGTCGCGCCAGTACCACGTCGCGAGTGCGCGAGAGCTGCTCGAGGCGGCCCAGGCGCTTGGCGTCGAGTTCGTGCCCTGCCAGATGACGATGGACCTGCTGGGCATCCGACGGGATCAGCTCATCGACGGGATGGGCGAGCCGGCTGGTGCCGCAACGGCGATCGAGATCATGACCGAGGCCGATGCCTCGCTGTTCATCTGACCGGAAGGAGCCATGACCATGATTGCGGATCGACCCGGGGTCACCCGCACGATCGACGCCCGGGGCAGCTTCTGCCCGGGGCCACTGATGGAGCTCATCCGGGCGATCCGCGAGAGCCAGCCGGGCGACGTGCTGGCCGTCCGGTCGTCCGACAAGGGGTCGAGGACCGACATCCCGAAATGGGTCGACAAGGCCGGTCATCGGCTGGTCGAGGTCGCGACGCGAGACGGCTACGACGAGATCGTGGTCGAGAAGACCCACTGAGGAGGGCGCGATGAAGCGCATCGTCATCCTTGGCGGGGGGGTCGGCGGGACGCTCACCGCCAACCTCCTCGTCCGCCGGTTGCGCGCCGCGATCGACCGCGGCGACGTGTCGGTGACGGTCGTCGACCAGTCCGGCGAGCACGTCTACCAGCCAGGCTTCATGTACATCGCGATGGGCGGCGAGCGGGCGGACCGCCTCCACCGACCGGAGCGATCGCTCCTCGACGCCCGGGTCCGGCTCGTCGTGGGCGAGGTCGTGAGGGTCGACGAGGCGACTCGGCTGGTCGAGCTCGCCGGCGGTGAACGGCTCGGCTACGAGCAGCTCGTCCTGGCGACCGGGTCGCGGATCGTGCCCGAGGAGATCCCCTATTTTGGCCAGGAGGCTCATCACTTCTACACCGCCGACGCGGCCCTCGAGCTGCGCAGGGCACTCGACGCGTTCCGCGGCGGGACGATCGTGATCGGGATCGCCGGGATGCCCTACAAGTGCCCGCCAGCGCCGCTGGAGGTCGCCTTCCTGATCGAGTCCGAGCTGCGTGAACGTGGCCTCCGCGAGCGGAGTCAGCTGCATTTCTGCTCCCCGATCGGACGGGCGTTCACGATCGAATCGGTATCCGAGATGGCGACCCCGGTCCTGGCCGAGAAAGGGATCGAACTGCATACCTTCTTCAACGTCGAGACCATCGACCCAGAGCGCAAGGTCGTCCAGAGTCTCGAGGGCGAGGAGCTGCCCTACGACCTGCTGATCCTGGTCCCGCCACACCGCGGGGCGCAGGTCCTGATCGACTCAGGCTTGGCCCCGGCACCAGGCGGTTGGCTGCCGACCGACCGGGCCAGCCTCCAGGTCGGTGGCCGCCCGAACGTCTACGCCCTTGGTGACGCGACCGACCTGCCCCTGTCGAAGGCCGGCTCGACGGCCCACTTCGAGGCGCCGGTCGTCGTCGAGCGGATCGTGGCCGCGATCGAAGGTCGGGCGGTTCGGCCAGACAAGGGCAACTACCTTGGCAAAGTGATGTGCTTCTTCGAGATCGGCGACGGCAAGGGCACCCTGCTCCAGTTCGACTACGACCATCCACCCCGGCCGCCGCGGCCAAACCGGCTGTGGCATCTGGGCAAGATCGTGTTCAACAAGACCTACTGGCATACCGTCCCGAAGGGTCGCGTCTGACCCGCTCGGTCCGATTCAGGCGACCCAGACCGACCGGCGGGTCGTCCGGACCACCTCGGCGACCAGCGCGGGCGCGAACGCGATGAGCGCGATCAGGCCGAGATCCAGCGCATCGAGCCTGGTCGCCCGGAACGCCTCGGCCAGCGCGGGCAGGTAGGGTATCAGGAGCTGGACGATCCCGGCCGTGATGCAGGCCAGGGCCAGGAAGCCGTTCCGACCGAGGGTCCGGATGGGGTGGACCAGGCTCCGGTTCTCATAGGCCCTGACGAGCTGGCCGAAGACCAGCACGTTGAAAGCAAGCCAGCGGGCGTGATCGAAGCCGCCGCCGTGCCATTCCATCATTGCCAGCGCGGCTACCGCAGTCACGCCGCCGGCGAACGCGATCCGCGCCAGCAGGCCGCCGGTGAGGAGGGGCACGTCGCGGGGCCGCGGTGGAAGGTCCATCAGGTCCGGCTCCGGGGGCTCGCGCTCGAACGCGACCGATGCTGCCAGATCGATGAACAGCTCGAGCCACAGGATCTGGATCGGCAGCAACGGCTGACCGAACCCGGCCAGGGTCGCGATCAGGATGAACCCGAGCAGCGCGACGTGGGTCGAGGTCAGAAAGACGATCCCCTTCTGGACGTTGGCAACGATCCGCCGGCCTTCGCGCAACCCCTCCATCAGGGTCGCGAACGAATCGTCGCCGAGGACGAGATCGGCGGCCTCGCGGGCGACCGCCGTGCCACTGCCCATGGCCACCGCAACGTCCGCGTTCTGGAGCGCCGGGGCATCGTTGACGCCGTCCCCGGTGACCGCGATGGTTCGCTGGCCGGCACGTGCCGCGAGGACCAGCCGGAGCTTCTGCTCGGGGGTTGCTCGGGCGACGACCTGGAGCTGTGAGAGGGCCGCCTGGAGAGTCGCGTCGTCCATCTCCGCGAGCTCGGCGCCGGTCATGGTCCGGCCACCGGTGAGCCCCGCCGAGCGGGCAATTGCGGCGGCCGTCGCGGGATGGTCGCCGGTGACGACGATCGTCTGGATCCCCGCCCTGGCCGCCTCGGCCAGCGCCTCCGGGATCCCTCGTCGGAGCGTGTCGGCGAAGGACAGCAGCGCACGGGGCTCCCACGACCCTCCATCGGACCGTCGGGCCAGCAGGAGCAGCCGCTTGCCGACGCCGGCCGAGGCATCGACCGCCTGCCCCCAGGGGCCGCTGCGACCGGCCTCGGTGAGCCCCAGAATCGCCTCCGGCGCGCCGAGCGCGAGCTCCTCGACGACGCCGGCGCGACGCGCCCGAGTCCAGGCGTACGGCGCATCCCCCCGCGGCGAGCGCGCCTCGATCAGCTCGGCGGCGTCAAGCGTGAATGCCTCGGCACCGCCGATCGCGGCCACCAGGGCAGCGGTGAACGAACCCGTCCGGGCGCCCGGCTCGACGTGCCAGGCGTCCTCCTCCGCCCGGAGGGCCGCGATCAGGATCGTCCGCCGCGCATCCGGGTCGACGATCGGGCCGTCGGACCCGATGAGGGCGTCGAGTGACGGCCGGTTCTCGGTCAGGGTCCCGGTCTTGTCGGTCAGGATCAAGTCGATTGACCCGAGCGTCTCCTGGGCATTGAGTCGGCGGACGAGGACACCCCGACGGAGCAGCCGGAACGCTCCCAGGCCAAGGATCACCGCCAGCAGGATCGGGGGCTCCTCTGGGATGGCCGC
>Ga0209726_10003564_pt1 | contig 20948 bp, 18 predicted proteins | sample Subgrocontami54m_FD_187453 | JGI IMG/M metagenome (GOLD analysis project Ga0209726, IMG submission 187453) | Subsurface groundwater microbial communities from S. Glens Falls, New York, USA - GMW46 contaminated, 5.4 m (SPAdes) (version 3) | ecosystem: Environmental > Aquatic > Deep subsurface >... | reverse complement strand
GACGCGAGCAGGGGATTCTTCTCGGCGGCGTAGGCGTTGATGCGCTCGATCAGTTCGAGGGTGTTGGTGTAGCTTTTCTTGGTCACGGAGAAAAGCACCGCCGGCCGCCCTTCGGTGGAGGCGAGGTTGCGCGGCGTGGCGCGCGAGCGAGACGCGCTGGCGACGCTGTCGAGCGGAACGCGCTGTTCGGTTCCGGGCACCGCCACCGTCAGGCGCGCGAGGTATTCGGGGTCGGCCGCCTGGCCGATCATGCGCACGAGCCACGCATCGTTGCCCGCGATGCGTTTGCCCGCGAAGGTGTCGCGGAACCACGCGCCCACCGCATCCGCGAGGTCGGCGGCGTTCAGGCCGCGCGAGGCGAGCCGCTGCGGATCGAACTCGACGAGCAGCTCGGGATCGCGCAGACCGAGCGGGAACACCTGGTCGACGCCCGTGATGCGCTCGAGGTCGGCTCGGATGGCGAACGCGGTTCGACGCAGGGCTTCGTCGTCCGCGCGGCCGGTGAGCAGCACCTGGGCCGTCGGAAACCCGTTCGAGGTCGTGATTTCCATGACCCGCGGGTCGTTGCGCACTTCGGGCGGCAGTTCGGTCTTCGCCTTGTTCTGGATTTCGCGTCGAAGATCGTTGACGCGTTTGTCGAAGACGCGCTCGGGAATGTCGCGGAAGCGCACCAGGATCGAAGACACGTTCTCGCGGCTGCTGGAGACGACGAAGCGGATGTCGGCGACCTGCCGGATCGCGTCCTCGAGCGGCTGCGTGACGCGCTTCTCGACGTCCTCGGCCGAGGCGCCCGAGAGCACGGTGGTGATGTTGACCCAGTTGAAGTTGATTTCCGGGTCCTGCTCGCGCGGCAGCAGCGCGTACGCCATCGCGCCCATCAGCAGCACCACCCCGAACGTGATGTTGGCGAACGGGTGGTTACGGAGCAGCAGCTCTACGAACTTCATGATCGCAGGCCGCTGGCTACCTGGAAGCGGTCGCGATGCGCTGGCCGTCCTGCAGCGCGAGGTGGCCGCTCACGAACACGCGCGTTTCGGCGGGCAGTTCGGCCAGCACGGGACGGCCCTCCTGCGCCTGCGGCAGCGGGCGAAAGCGCGCCACGCCCGCATCTTCCACGAACACGCCCAAGCGACCGTCGCGGCGCACCAGGGTCTCGGCGGGCAGATGCGCACGTGGGTCGCGCCACGCGATTCGCCCCGCCGATCCGGGCGGCGCGGGATCCCCGGTAAATGCGAGCCGCACCTCCACGGTGCGCGCCTGCGGGTCGACGGCCGGGGAGATGCGAATCAGCCTGAGCTTCCGGGGGCCTGCGCTGCCGGTGAAGCGCACTTCTGCGGCCTGCGCGAGCGAGCCGCGGTCGGCGGGCTGGACTTGCGCTGCGACCTCCACACGCTCTGCGTCGGCGAGCGCCGCGAGCGGCACGCCCGGCGTCGCGAACTCCCCGACGCTCGCGATCCGCTGCCGCACGATGGCGCGAAACGGCGCGTGCACCATGCACTTGGTGACGGCGCGTTCAGCGGTGGCGAGCTGCGCCTGCGCCTGCGCGCCGTCGGCGCGCACGACCTCGAACTCGGTTTCGCGCGCATCCAGCGCTTCCCTGGAGAAATAGCCCTTGGCGCCGAGTTCGCGCGCGCGCCGCAACTGCTGTTCGGAGAGCTCCTGGCGGGAGCGGGCGGCGTCGTGCGCGGCGCGCGCGCGGGCGAGCGAAAGTTCGTGGTCGCGACAGTCGAGCTGCGCGAGCACCGCGCCGCGCGCGATCGTCTGCCCGACTTCGATCGGCAGCGCGACGATGCGCGCCGCGATTTCCGCGGCGATGCGCGACTCGTTGAGCGCGACGGCCTGAGCGGATGCCTCGCGCTCGGGGTAGATCGCGATTTCGGAGAGCGGTCGCGCGGTCTGCGCAAACGCAGCCGGGGTGCCGAGTGCGGCGGCAAGCAGCAAAATCGGGGTCAGGTCTCGCATCGAAAAAATCGGGGTCAGGTCTTGCATCGGCACGCCTTATGGCCATGCTCGCGGGTTCGACGCGCCAATGCAAGACCTGTCCCCGGTCGAGGAGATGGTGGAGGCGGCGGGAATCGAACCCGCGTCCGCAAGCCCTAGACAGTCAGGACTACATGCTTAGCCCGATCATTTGGATCTCGCCTTGCGACCGCCGACCGGCAGGCTGACGCTTGGCCAGTCGCTTCGACGGATCCACGCGGGGAAGCGACCACCCCGCGCAGAGAGGCTGATGTGAATGACGCTGCACCCCCTTGCGGGGGCCTGGCCCATCAGCAGACCAGTGCAGCGTCTAGCCGGTATTAGGCGGCTAGAGCGAAACGCTCGTCGTTGGCGTTTGTAGGTGTTTCCAGATGGATTTACGAGGTCACTGGTCCTCGGCATGCCCTGTGCTGCGTCGCGACCCACGTCGAAGCCTGGTCGCCCCCATGTGCTGCAGTTGCTGAGACCGATTATCTCATGCGGAGTTCAAAGCAGCGCGATCAGGTCGGAGGGCTGCGCGATCACCGCTTCCGCGTTCCATTCGCGCGGCGCGCTGCCCGTGCCGAGATAGCCGTACTCGACCGCGACCGAACGCATTCCCGCGGCATGCGCTGCCTGCACGTCGCGCAAATCGTCGCCGACGTACCAGCAGAGCGATGGATCGATCGCCAACTGACCCGCCGCGTGCAGCAGCGGGGCGGGGTGGGGCTTGATGTGCCCGGTCGTGTCGCCGCAGACGACGCAGCCCGCGCGGCCGTCGAGCCCGAGCGCAGCCACGATGCGCGGAGTGAAGCGCGACGACTTGTTGGTGACGATGCCCCACGCCAGTCCGCGCTGCTCGATCGCCGCGAGCAGTTCATCCATGCCCGGAAATAGCCGCGTGTCGGCGCACACTCGCGCGTCGTAATTATCGAGGAAGGCCTCGCGCATCGGCTCGTAGTCCGCGTCTTCCGGCAGAAGGTCGAAGCCGACGTGCAGCAGGCCGCGCGCACCGCTCGAGGCGTACCGCCTTCCGGTTTCCAGCGGCAGGTCGGCGAGGCCGCGTTCGCGACGCAATCGGTTGAGCGCTTCGAGCAGATCGGGCGCGGTGTCTGCGAGCGTGCCGTCCAGATCGAACAGCACGGCGCGCGCGCTCCGCTCAGGCATCCTTCACGCAACGCAGCAGGTAATTGACGCTGCAGTCTTGGCCGAGCCGGTAATGCCGCGTCAACGGGTTGTAGGTCATGCCGATCAGTTCTTCGGCGCGCAGCCTCGCGTCGCGGGACCAGCGTGCGAGTTCGGAGGGCTTCACGAAGCGCGCATAGTCGTGCGTGCCCTTGGGCAGCAGTTTCAGCAGGTATTCGGCGCCGATCACGGCGAAGAGATACGCCTTCGGGTTGCGATTGATGGTGGAAAAGAAAATCTGCCCGCCTGGCTTCGCGAGCTTCGCACACGCTGCCACCGTGCTCGAGGGATCCGGCACGTGCTCGAGCAACTCCATGCAGGTGACGACATCGAACCGCCCCGGCTGCCGGTCGGCGATCGATTCCGCGGACTCCAGTTCGTAGGTCACCGGAAGCTCGTCGCCTTCCAGCAGGTGCAGTTGCGCCACCTTGAGCGCCTTTTCCGAGAGATCGATGCCGGTGACGCGGGCTCCGCGCCGCGCCATCGATTCGCTCAGGATGCCGCCGCCGCAACCGACGTCGAGCACCTCCCTGCCATCGAGCGGCGCGCGCTCGGCGATCCACCCCAGGCGCAGCGGATTGATCTCGTGCAGCGGGCGGAATTCGCTGTGCGGGTCCCACCAGCGGTGCGCCAGATCGCTGAATTTCGCCAGTTCGGCCGGATCGAAGTTCATGGGGTCAGAGTCACCGCTCAGAGGATACTCGGGGTCAGAGTAACCTTTCGTTCGAAAAGTTACTCTGACCCCACTCCAAAAAAAAGCCCCGCCGAAGCGGGGCTTTCGTTGAGGAACTGCGCGGGATCAGTTTACTTGCGCGTTCCGATGACTTCGATTTCCACCCGGCGGTTCTTGGCGCGACCTTCCTTGGTCTTGTTGCTCGCCACGGGCTGCTTCTCGCCCTTGCCTTCGGTGTAGATGCGGTTCGGCTCGACGCCCTTCGACACGAGGTAGGCCTTCACCGATTCGGCACGGCGCACCGACAGTTTCTGGTTGTACGCATCGCTGCCGATCGAGTCCGTGTGCCCGATCGCGATCACCACCTCGAGATTGACCGCCTTCACCTTCTGGGCGAGATCGTCGAGTTTCGCCTTGCCTTCGTTCTTGATCACCGACTTGTCGAAGTCGAACAGAACGTCCGCGGCCAGCGTCACCTTTTCAGCAACCGGCTTGGGCGCGGGCTTCGGCGCAGGCTTCGGCGGGGGTGGCGGCGGCGGGGCCGGTTTTACGACAGGCGCGGGCGGTGGCGGGGGTGGCGGTTTCGGAAGCAGATCCGCGTCGCATTCCTTGGTCGCCATCGCGGGCGTCCAATACCCGGCGCGCCAGCACTGGCCCACCGAGTTTTTCCACGCTGCGCCGTTCGTCGCCGGATTCGTCCAATAGCCGGAAGTCTGGGCGGTCGCGTCAAACGCGATGGCCGAGATCGCAACGCCGGCGGCGAGAACAACAACGGGCGTCAGGATTCGTTGGTTCATGATCTCCTCTCTGTGTTTATTCGAAATTTGTTTCTATTCAAGACGCTGGAGGGGTCTTTAGGGAATTCTGCCACAACTCGCCCCGCATGTCCAAGTCAAATCGGGCGGAATTGACCAAGGTTCCGTCCGCAACCAACCGCTTGCCCCCGACCCAGACGTCGCTGACGTGCTCGCGGCCGGCGGCATAGACGAGATGCGAGACCGGGTCGTAGCAGGGAACGAGTTCCGGTCCGGAAAACCGAACCGCGGTCAGGTCGGCCCATTTGCCGGGAACGATCGAACCCATCGACTGATCCAGGCCAAGCGCCTGCGCCCCGGCGAGCGTCGCCGCGCGCAGCGCCGCGTGCGCGGGCATCGCCTCGGCGTCGCGCGCGACCGCCTTCGTCAGGAGCGCCGCCTGGCGCATTTCCTGCATCATGTCGATGCGGTTGTTGCTCGCGGCGCCATCGGTGCCGAGCGCCACGTTGACCCCCGCCCGCATCAACCGTGCCACCGGCGCAAATCCGCTCGCCAGCTTCAGGTTGGAGGACGGGCAGTGCACCACCGAGCAACCGTGGCGCGCAAGCAACAGTATTTCCTCTTCGGTCAGGTGAACGGCGTGAACCGCGATCAAACCGGGGCCCAGTAGTCCCAGGCGGTGCAGCCGCTCGATCGGGCGCACCCCGTGCTCGGCGACCGAGCGTTCGATCTCGTCCTCGGTTTCGTGCAAATGGATATGTACCGGGACGTTTACCTCGCCGTCCAGTCGGGCGATGCGGCGAAAGGTCTCGTCCGACACCGTGTAGGGCGCGTGCGGCGCAAAACAGAACGCAAGCTGCGGGTGATCGCGCCAGCGGTCGCGCAGCGCGAGGCCCTTGTCGAGATAGGCGTCCGGATCGGAGGCATACGACGAGGCGAACTCCACCACGATCATGCCGAGCGCGGCGCGCATGCCGGAGGCGAGCACGGCATCGAGCGCCGCCTCGGGATAGAAATACATGTCGTTGAAGCAGGTGGTTCCACCGCGCAGCATCTCGGCGCAAGCGAGCATCGTGCCGTCGTGGACGAACCGTTCGGAGACGTGGCGCATCTCGGCCGGCCAGATGTGCTCCTTCAGCCAGCGCAGCAGCGGCAGGTCGTCCGCGATGCCGCGCATCAGCGCCATCGCCGCGTGCGTGTGCGCGTTCACGAAGCCCGGAATCAGGACGTGTTCGCGCAGATCGATCGTCTCGCGATCCGGGAATCGCGCGATCGCCTGAGCTGCGGGAAGCACCGCCTCGACGCGAGCATTGCGCACCGCCACGACGTGGTCGTGCAGCACGGCGCCTGCGGGTTCGACCGGCACCACCCAGCGGGCGCGAAGGAGAAACGAATCGGGCATCGCAGCGATCGGAATCGTGGCCGCGCGAAGTATAGCGGGACGCGTTCGAGACGCGCGCGCGTGATAAAATTTCACGCTTCGCCGCCGCTTCCCGAGCATCACTTCTCAAGCCCTGCCGATGGAGCAATTCGCCAAGGAAACGCTGCCGATCAGTCTCGAAGAGGAGATGCGGCGGTCGTACCTGGATTACGCCATGAGCGTGATCGTCGGGCGTGCGCTCCCCGACGTGCGCGACGGGCTGAAGCCGGTGCACCGGCGCGTGCTTTTCGCGATGCACGAGCTGGCGAACCACTGGAACCGCGCCTACAAGAAGTCGGCGCGCATCGTGGGTGACGTGATCGGCAAGTACCACCCGCACGGCGACTCCGCGGTCTACGACACGATCGTTCGCATGGCGCAGGACTTTTCGCTGCGTTACATGCTGATCGACGGGCAGGGCAACTTCGGCTCGGTGGACGGCGACAACGCCGCGGCCATGCGCTACACCGAAATCCGCATGGCCAAGATCGGCCACGAGCTGCTGGCCGACATCGAGAAGGAAACCGCCGACTTCGGACCGAATTACGACGGGGCAGAGACCGAGCCGCTGATCCTGCCGTCGCGGCTGCCGAACCTGCTGGTGAACGGCTCCTCGGGCATCGCGGTGGGCATGGCGACCAACATCCCGCCCCACAACCTGCGCGAGGTGGTCGACGCCTGCCTGCTGATGCTCAACAACCCGCGCTGCCGCATCGAGGACCTGATCAAGCTCGTGCCGGCGCCGGACTTCCCGACCGCGGCGATCATCTATGGCGTCGCCGGCGTTCACGAGGGATACCTCACGGGCCGCGGCCGCATCGTGATCCGCGCGAGAACCCACTTCGAGGACATCGGAAAGGGCGACCGGCAGGCGATCGTGGTCGACGAGCTTCCCTACCAGGTCAACAAGAAGGTGTTGCTCGAGCGGATCGCAGAGCTGGTGACCGAAAAGCGTCTCGAAGGCGTCTCCGACATCCGCGACGAATCCGACAAGCAGGGCATCCGCGTCGTGATCGAGCTGAAGCGCGGCGAGCTGCCGGAAGTGGTGCTCAACAATCTGTACAAGATGACGCAGCTGCAGGACACGTTCGGCATGAACATGGTGGCGCTGGTCGACGGCCAGCCGAAGCTGCTCAACCTGCGGGAACTGATCGAGGCGTTCATCGCGCACCGGCGCGAAGTGGTGACGCGGCGAACGATCTTCGATCTGCGCAAGGCGCGCGAGCGCGGCCACCTGCTGGAAGGCCTGGCGGTCGCGCTCTCGAACGTGGACGAGGTGATCGATCTCATCAAGCGCGCTGCCTCCCCGGCGGAAGCAAAAGCGGCGCTCACCGCCCGCACCTGGAATTCCGAACTCGTGAAGGAGATGCTTGCGCGCGTCGCGGGTTCGGGCGGCACGCTGCAGTTCCGCCCGGAAGGGCTCGCCGCGGACCTCGGCCTGAAAGGCGAGGACTACCGGCTTTCGGAGGAGCAGGCGCAGGCGATTCTCGACCTGAGGCTGCAGCGCCTGACCGGACTCGAGCAGGACAAGATCCGCGAGGAGTACCGCGAAGTGATGGCGGCGATCGCCGATCTGCTCGACATCCTCGAGAAGCCGGCGCGCATCGTCGCGATCATCGCGGGCGAGCTCGAGGCGATCAAGCAGGAGTTCGGCGATGCGCGCCGCAGCGAGATCGTCACCACGACGGAGGACATCTCGCTCGAGGACCTGATCGCGCCGCAGGACATGGTGGTCATGTTCTCGCACGGCGGATACGTCAAATCGCAGCCGCTCGCCGATTACCGCGCGCAGCGGCGCGGCGGCCGAGGCCGGCAGGCGGCAGCGATCAAGGAAGACGATTTCATCGAGCGGCTGTTCGTCGCGCATTCGCACGACTACCTGCTGTGTTTTTCCAACCGCGGGCGCCTGTACTGGCTCAAGGTGTTCGAGGTGCCGCAGGGCAGCAGCACCAGCAAGGGCAAGCCGGTGGTCAACGTGTTCCCGCTCGAAGAGGGCGAGAAGATCACCGCCGTGGTGCCGGTGAGGGAATTCGACCAGAACCACTACGTGTTCATGACGACTGCGGGCGGAACGGTCAAGAAGACGCCGCTGTCGGAGTTTTCGCGGCCGCGACCTTCGGGAATCATCGCGGTGGGACTCGGCGAGGGCGATTACCTGGTCGGGGCGGCGCTCACCGACGGCAGGTACGACGTGATGCTGTTTTCGTCCGAGGGCAAGGCGGTGCGCTTCCCCGAGGAGGAGGTGCGGCCGATGGGACGGCAGGCGACCGGCGTGCGCGGCATGCGCCTGCCGGAGGACGGCAGCCAGCGCGTCGTGTGCATGCTCGCTGCCAACGACGAATCGAAGGCCGTCCTGACCGCGACCGAGAACGGGTTCGGCAAGCGCACGCCCATCGGCGAGTACACCCGCCACGGGCGGGGGGGCCTCGGCCTGATCGCGATCCAGACGAGCGACCGCAACGGCTCGCTGGTCGGCGCGGTCCTGGTCGAAGACAGCGACGAAGTGATGCTGATTTCGACGGGCGGGGTGCTGATCCGGACCAGCGTGACCCAGATCCGCGAGCAGGGGCGTTCGACGCAGGGCGTGACGCTGATCGCCCTGGGCGAGGGTGAAAAGCTCGCCGGCGTGGAGCGGATCGTCGAGCGCGACGCGGTGGATGGCAACGGCAACGGCAACGGCGGTGGCAGCCGCGGCAACGGCGAGGACGCAAATGGCGAACCCGGGGAAGGGGGCGCCGGTAGGGCGCCGGATCCGGGCGAAGGGACGCCGCCCCCGGTGCATTAGCGCGCCGGCCCACCAATTCGCAGGCGGTTTGATGTCGATCATGGGCGACGGCCCCGAATTTCGGTACCTGTCCGTTCACCCGGCGCAGGGGCGCCGGGCGATGGGGCCGAACCAAGGCCGAACAACAACGCAGCCGTCTATTGCCGTGGAGGTCTACTGACCCATGACACGCATCGTCAATTTCAGCGCAGGACCCGCGGCGCTGCCCGAGGAAGTTCTCGCGCGCGCCGGGGACGAAATGCTCGACTGGCACGGTTCGGGCATGTGCGTCATGGAAATGAGCCACCGTGGCAAGGAGTTCATCGCGATCGCCGCCGAGGCCGAGCGCGATCTGCGCGAACTGCTCGCGATTCCGGCGAACTACAAGGTGCTGTTCCTGCAGGGCGGCGCGACGCTGCAGTTCGCGCAGGTGCCGATGAACCTGCTCGCCGGGCGCGGCAAGGCCGATTACGTGCTCACCGGCGAGTGGTCGAAGAAAGCCGCCAAGGAGGCCGCCGCCTTCTGCGACGTCGGCATCGCGGCGACGAGCGAGGATCGCAAGTTCTGCTGCGCACCCGCGCAGGGCGAGTGGCGCGTGCGCGGCGACGCGGCCTACGTCCACTACTGCTCCAACGAAACCATCGGCGGCGTCGAGTTCCATTGGGTCCCGGAGACCGGGACGGTGCCACTGGTCGCCGACGCCTCGTCCCACATGCTGTCGCGACCGGTCGAGGTTTCGCGCTTCGGGCTGATTTACGCCGGCGCGCAGAAAAACCTCGGACCCGCCGGGCTCACGATCGTGATCGTTCGCGAGGATCTCATCGGCAAGGCCGCGAAGGGCACCCCGACCGTGATGGATTACAAGTTGCAGTCGGACGCCGACTCGATGCTCAATACGCCCCCGACCTACTCGATCTATGTCGCGGGGCTCGTCTTCAAGTGGCTGAAGGGAATCGGCGGACTGGCGGAGATGGAGCGGCGCAACGCCGCCAAGGCGAAGCTGCTTTACGATTGCCTCGATGCGAGCGCCTTTTACGCCAATCCGGTCGAAAAACGCGATCGCTCGCGCATGAACGTGCCATTTACGCTGGCGGACGCGAAACTCGACGACCCCTTCCTCAAGGGCGCGGCGGAACGCGGCATGGTGCAATTGAAGGGGCACCGCTCGGTGGGCGGGATGCGCGCGTCGATCTACAACGCGATGCCGCTCGAAGGCGTGCAGCGCCTGGTCGATTATCTGAAGGAGTTCGAAAAACGTCATGGCTAAACCAGTGGACAGAAAAACCGAAGTGCTGGTGCTGAACCAGATCGCACAGGTCGGCCTCAAGCGCATGCCGGCCGAACGCTATTCAATCGTCACCGAGGCGAAGTCGCCGGAGGTGGTGCTGGTGCGCTCGCAGGAACTGCACGGGATGGCATTCGGCGCCAACCTGAAGGCGGTGGGCCGCGCCGGCGCGGGCGTGAACAACATTCCGGTCGCCGAACTCTCCAAGCTCGGGGTGCCCGTGTTCAATGCGCCGGGTGCGAATGCCAACGCGGTGAAGGAACTGGTGGTCGCGGGCATGCTGATCGCGGCGCGCAACCTCGTTCCCGCGCTCGAATTCGTCAAAGGGCTGGACCCTGCGGCCGCCGACCTTCACAAGCAGGTCGAGAAGGGAAAGGCGAAGTTCGCGGGCGTCGAACTGCCCGGCCACACGCTGGGCGTGATCGGCCTCGGCAAGATCGGCAGCCTCGTGGCCGACGCCGGAATCCGCATGGGCATGCAGGTGCTCGGCTGCGACCCGGAGATCACGGTCGACGCGGCCTGGAGCCTGCCTTCCCAGGTGCGCCGCGCCGGCTCGGTCGAGGAGGTGCTGAAGACGAGCCATTTCGTCACGCTGCACGTGCCGCTCGGCGCCAAGACGCGCAATCTGATCGGCCCGAAGAATCTCGAACTGATGCGCCAGGGCGCGATCCTGCTCAATTTCTCGCGCGACGGCGTGGTCGACGACGAGGCCGTGGTGAAGGCGCTGCGCAGCCACCGGCTGAAGTGCTACGTCACCGACTTTCCGTCGGGGGCGCTGGTCGGGGAACCCGGCGTGGTGGCTTTGCCGCATCTCGGCGCATCGACCCGCGAAGCCGAGGACAACTGCGCCGTGATGGTGGTCGACCAGGTGCGCGCCTACGTCGAAGACGGGACGATTCGCAACGCAGTCAATTTTCCGGACGTGGAAATCGCCCGCGAGTCGCCGTTCCGCCTCGCGATCGCCAACAGCAACGTCCCCAACATGCTGGCGCGGATATCGCAATCCCTGGGCGACCGCGGCATCAACATCCACAACATGCTGAACAAGTCCCGCGGCGACATGGCCTACACGCTGGTCGACGCGGACAGCGTCGTGCCTGCCGATGCGCTCGATGAGTTGCGCGGCATCGAGGGGGTGCTCTCGGTGCGGTATCTCCCTGCGTCCGACGACGGCGCTGCATGAGCGACGACATCGCGCCCCTGCGCCGCGAGATCGATGCGCTCGACGACGAGCTGCTCGCGCTGCTCAATCGGCGGGCCGATCTCGCGCGGCGCATCGGCGCGCTGAAGCAGGGAGCTCCGGCCTATCGTCCCGAGCGGGAAAGCGAAATCCTGAGGCGCGTCGGCGAGCGCAACCCGGGACCTTTGTCAGCGGAACGCGCGGCCGCGGTGTTCCGCGAAATCATTTCCGCCTGCCGCGGCATGGAAGCGGTGCTGCGCGTCGCCTATCTCGGGCCGGAAGGGACCTTCAGCGAAATGGCGCTCCGCAAGCAGTTCGGCCACGCGGTCGAGACCGAGCCCTGCGCGTCGATCGACGAGGTGTTCCGCGCCGCCGAATCGGGCGGCAGCCAGTTCGCGGTGGTGCCGGTGGAGAATTCGAGCGAAGGCGCGGTGGGACGAACGCTCGACCTGATGATCCGCACGCCGCTCAGGATCTGCGGCGAGGTCGCGCTGCGAGTGCACCAGAACGTGCTGCGGCGCGCGGCGGACGGGGACTCGGGTCTCGAAGGCCTGCGCCGCGTGTACTCGCATCCGCAGTCGCTCGCGCAATGCCACACCTGGCTCGGAGCGCAGCTGCCGCTTGCCGAACGCGTGCCGGCGGCAAGCAACGCGGAGGCGGCGCGGCTCGCGGCCGGCGAGGCCGGCGCCTGTGCCATCGGCCCCGAAATCGCGGCCGAGCGCTATGGTCTTGCGCTCGTTGCCGCCAACATCGAGGATGAACCCAACAACCGCACGCGCTTCCTCGTGCTCGGCACGCTCGCACCGGAGCCGACCGGCCGGGACGCGACCTCGCTCGTCATGTCGGCGCCCAACCGGCCGGGCGCGATGCACGCGCTGCTGACGCCCCTCGCGAAACACGGGGTCAGCATGACGCGAATCGAATCGCGCCCGATGCGAGTCGGGCAGTGGGAGTACTACTTCTTCGTCGACCTCGAGGGCCATCGCGCCGATGCGACGGTCGCCGCGGCGCTCGCCGAGCTGGAACGGCTTGCGCCGCTGCTCAAGGTCCTCGGTTCCTATCCGGCTGCCACGGACTGATCATGGACCTCCAGGAACTCTCTCCCGCCTACGTACGCTCAATCGCCCCGTATCAGCCCGGAAAGCCGATCTCCGAGCTTGCGCGCGAGATGGGTCTCGACGAAGCGAAAATCGTCAAGCTCGCGTCGAACGAAAATCCGCGCGGCATCGGACCGCGGACGCGCGCCGCGATCGACGCGTCGCTGCGCGACCTCGCGCGCTACCCCGACGGCGGCGGCTTCGAACTCAAGCAGGCGCTCGCGCGGCGTTTCGGCGTCGAGCAAACGCAGATCGTGTTGGGCAATGGCTCCAACGACGTGCTGGAACTGGTGTCGCTCGCCTTCCTCGCACCGGGCACCTCCGCGGTGTACTCGCAGCACGCCTTCGCGGTGTATCCGCTTGCGACGATGGCGCGAGGCGCGCGCGGCATCGCCGTGCCCGCGCGCGACTACGGCCACGATCTCGATGCGATGGCTTCCGCGATCGACGCCGCCACGCGAGTGGTCTGGATCGCGAACCCGAACAATCCGACGGGCACGATCGCGCAGCCCGGGCGGCTGGAAGCATTCGTACGGCGCGTTCCGGAGCGTGTGCTGGTCGTGATCGACGAGGCCTACAACGAATACCTGCCCGCCGACCTGCGCGCGGACACCGTGAAATGGCTGCGGCGACATCCCAACCTGGTCGTCACGCGAACCTTCAGCAAGGCCTACGGACTGGCGGGGCTGCGCGTCGGGTACGGACTGATGAATCCGGCAGTGGCCGATCTGCTCAATCGCGTGCGCCAGCCGTTCAACGTCAACAGCATCGCGCTGTGCGCTGCGGTCGCGGCGCTCGACGACATGGAATTCGTCGCGCGCAGCTATGCCGAGAATCTCCAGGGCCTGCGCCAGATCGAGCAGGGCGCGAAACAGCTCGGGCTGGACTGGATTGCGTCCCACGGCAACTTCATCACGATCCGCGTCGGCCGCGCGATGGAGGTGTACAAGCGGCTGCTGCGGCGCGGCGTGATCGTGCGGCCGGTGGGCGGCGGCTACGAACTTCCGGAGCATCTGCGCGTCACGGTCGGGACCGAGGCGGAGAACGAGAAATTCCTGGCTGCGCTCGGCGCGAGCCTCAAGGAATGAAGGTGTTCGAGCGGGTCGCCGTGATCGGCGTCGGCCTGATCGGCGGCTCGTTCGCGCTCGCGCTCAAGGCGGCGCGCGCCAGCGACCACGTGGTCGGTGCCGGGCGCGACGCGAACCATCTCGCGCTCGCGCGCGATCTCGGCATCGTCGATTCGGTCGCCACGGACCCGGCGGATGCCGTGTCCGGCGCGGACCTCGTGCTCGTTGCCGCGCCGGTTGCGCAGTTCGCGCGGATCTTTGCCGCGATCGCGCCTCGCCTGCGCGCCGACGCCGCGCTGACCGATGCCGGCAGCACGAAGCGCGACGTGGTCGGGGCGGCGCGCGCAAATCTCGGTTCGAAGCTGGCGCGCTACGTGCCCGCGCATCCGGTCGCGGGGTCGGAGCACAGCGGGGCGGCAGCGGCACGGGCGGACCTGTTCAAGGGGAAAACGGTCGTACTGGCGCCGCTTGAAGAAGGCGCGGCCGACGCGCTCGAGCGAATCGAGCAGGCGTGGGGCGCTTGCGGCGCGCGGCTTGCGCGCATGACCCCCGAGACGCACGACGAGGTGTTTGCCGCGGTGAGCCATCTGCCCCACGTTCTGGCGTACGCGCTCGTCCAGGAGATTGCGGCTCGCCCGGACGCCGACCGGCTTTTCGCTCATGCCGCCGGCGGGTTCCGGGATTTCACGCGCATCGCGTCGAGCCATCCCGAAATGTGGCGCGACATCTGCCTCGCGAACCGCGATGCCCTGCTCGATAACCTCGACCGCTACGCGGCGCAGCTCGCGGCGCTGCGCTCGTTGATCGAACGTGGCGACGCGGAATCGCTCGAGCGCCTGTTCGCCGCCGCGCGCGAGGCGCGCGGGCGCTGGCTGAGCGGCGATTACGAGCCGTGAACTCGCTTCAACTCCGGGCCGCCGCCGGCGCGGCAGGGAGCGTGCGGCTTCCGGGTTCGAAGAGCATTTCCAACCGCGTCCTGTTGCTCGCGGCGCTGGCGAAGGGCGAGACGTCGGTGCGCCAACTGCTCGCCGCGGACGACACACGCGTGATGCTCGAGGCGCTTGCCCTCCTTGGGGTGGGCTGCAGGGAGTTGTCGCACGACGAAACGCGAATCAGCGGCGCGGGCGGCGCGTTCAGGGTGAAGCGGGCGAAACTCTCTCTCGGCAATGCCGGTACGGCGATCCGTCCGCTCGCGGCGGCGCTTGCGTTCTGCGCGGGCGATTACCGCGTCTCGGGTGCGCCGCGCATGCACCAGCGCCCGATTCGCGACCTCGTCGAAGCGCTGCGCTCGATGGGGGCTCGAATCGATTATCTGGGGAGCGAGGGGTTTCCGCCGCTCGCGATCCATCCGGCCGAGATTCGCCCGGGGCAGTCGGTTCGCGTTCGCGGCAACGTCTCCTCGCAGTATCTCTCCGCGCTGCTCATGGCGATGCCGCTCGCGGGAGGCGGAACTGTGGAAGTCGAGGGCGAACTGATCTCCGAGCCTTACGTGGACATCACCACGCGGTTGATGCAGCGCTTCGGCGTCGAGGCGCCGGCTGAGGGCCGCCGGCGGTTCCGCGTGGCTCCGGGGCCGTACCTCAGCCCAGGCACGATCGTGGTGGAAGGCGACGCTTCCACGGCGTCGTACTTCCTCGCCGCGGGCGCGATCGGCGGCGGGCCGGTGCGCGTCGAGGGCGTCGGGCGCGCGAGCATCCAGGGCGACGTCCGATTCGCCGAAGTGCTGGAACGGATGGGGGCAAAGGTGACCGCGGGCGAAGACTGGATCGAGGCCTCGGCGCCGCGTGGCAAGCTGCGCGCCTTCGATCTCGACCTCAACCACATTCCGGACGCCGCGATGACTGCGGCGGTGCTCGCGCTGTTCGCCGACGGCCCCTGCACGGTGCGCAATGTCGCCAGCTGGCGAGTCAAGGAAACCGATCGCATCGCGGCGATGGCGACCGAATTGCGCAAACTCGGAGCCGTGGCGGAAGAAGGCGGGGACCACCTGAGGGTCGCGCCGCCGGCCCGGCTGAACGCGGGATCGGTGATCGATACCTACGACGATCACCGCATCGCGATGTGTTTCTCGCTCGTTGCGCTCGGCGGCGTTCCGGTGACCATCAACGATCCGAGTTGCGTGGCGAAGACGTTTCCGGAGTATTTCCAGGCGTTCGCCGGGATCTGCCGATGACGGTTCCGGTGGTTGCCATCGACGGCCCTTCGGCCTCGGGCAAGGGCGAGGTGGCGCGGCGCGTTGCCGGCGCGCTGGGATGCCACTATCTCGAAAGCGGAGCGCTTTACCGGCTGGTGGCGCTCGCCAGTCTGCGCCACGGCGTTTCGGGCCAGGACGAGCCGCGACTCGCGAGCATCGCCGCGACGTTGCCCGCTGATTTCAGCGCTGGCCGCGTGCTCCTGTCCGGCGCGGACGTGACCGACGCAATCCATGAGGAGGCGTGCGGAAACCGCGCTTCCGAGGTGGCGAGACATCCGGCGGTGCGGTCGGCGCTGCTGGAGCGCCAGCGCGCTTTCCGGCGGGCACCGGGGCTCGTCGCCGAGGGCCGGGACATGGGAACCGTGGTGTTTCCAGACGCGCGGCTCAAAGTGTTCCTTACCGCGAGCGTCGAGGAGCGTGCCCGCAGGAGGTATAAGCAGTTGATAGACAAAGGATTACATGCTAACCTCGCCGCTCTTTCCCGAGACCTCGCGGAACGCGACGCGCGCGATTCAGCCAGGGCGGTGGCACCGCTTGTTGCGGCGCACGACGCAGTACAACTGGATTCCTCGGACCTGAGCCTGGAACAGGTCGTGGCGACGGTTTTGCGCTGGGTTCGGGAAGGCAAACCGGCGGGCGCGGGGGCCTGAGGCCCCGCAGCCTTTTTTCAACGCAACCCCCGCGCCGCTCCAATCGGGCGCGCGGACTGGAAGGTAAGAACTCAATGTCGAGTGTGTCAGCTGCCGTGCAGAATTCGCAGGTCCCGGAATCCTTTGCTGCCCTGTTCGAGGAAAGCCTCACGCGCAAGGAAATGCGCGTCGGCGAGGTGATCACCGCGGAAGTCGTCAGCGTCGACGACAACGTGGTGGTGGTGAATGCGGGTCTGAAGTCCGAAAGCGTGATTCCGGTCGAGGAGTTTTTCAACGATGCGGGCGTAGCCGACGTCAAGCCGGGAGATTTCGTCTCGGTGTCGATCGAGGCGCTCGAGGACGGCTTCGGCGCGACGCGCCTCTCGCGTGACAAGGCCAAGCGCCTGGCCGCGTGGATGGACCTGGAAAAGGCGCTCGAGACCGGCGAGAAGATCCAGGGCGTCATCACCGGCAAGGTGAAGGGCGGCCTGACCGTCATGACGCGCGGCATCCGCGCGTTCCTGCCCGGATCGCTGGTCGATCTGCGGCCGGTGAAGGACACCACGCCGTTCGAAGGCAAGGAGATGGACTTCAAGGTCATCAAGCTCGACCGCAAGAGGAACAACGTGGTCGTGTCGCGGCGCGCCGTGCTGGAAGAGACCGCGGGTGCCGAGCGCGATGCGCTTCTCGCGAGCCTGCAGGAAGGCGCGAGCGTCAAGGGCATCGTCAAGAACATCACCGACTACGGCGCATTCGTCGACCTGGGCGGAATCGACGGTCTGCTGCACATCACCGATCTGGCGTGGCGCCGCGTCAAGCACCCGACCGAGATCGTCAACGTCGGCGACGAAGTCACCGCCAAGGTGCTCAAGTTCGACGCCGAGAAAAACCGCGTGTCCCTCGGCTTGAAGCAGCTCGGCGAAGACCCCTGGGTCGGAATCGGGCGGCGTTATCCGCAGAGCACGCGCCTGTTCGGCAAGGTCACCAATCTCACCGACTACGGCGCCTTCGTCGAAATCGAGGCCGGCATCGAGGGCCTGGTGCACGTGTCGGAAATGGACTGGACCAACAAGAACGTGCACCCCTCGAAAGTGGTGCAGGTCGGCGACGAAGTCGAGGTGATGATCCTCGAGATCGACGAAGACCGGCGCCGCATCTCGCTCGGCATGAAGCAGTGCATGCCCAATCCCTGGGAGGATTTCGCGCGCGAGTACAAGAAGGGCGATCGCGTCAAGGGCGTGATCAAGTCGATTACGGACTTCGGCGTGTTCGTCGGGCTGCCGGGCTCGATCGACGGACTGGTGCACCTGTCGGACCTGTCCTGGAGCGAGACCGGCGAAGAGGCGGTCAAGAAGTTCCGCAAAGGCGACGAGGTCGACGCCGTGGTGCTCGCGATCGACGTCGAGCGCGAGCGCATTTCGCTCGGCATCAAGCAGCTGGGCGGGGACCCGTTCACCAACTTCATCGCCGTGCACGACAAGAACAGCGTCGTCCAGGGCACGGTGAAATCGGTCGACATCAAGGGCGCCACGATCCTGCTCGACGGGGATGTCGAGGGCTACCTGCGCGCGTCGGAATACTCCCGCGAGCGCGTCGAGGATCTGCGGCTGCACCTGAAGGACGGCGACGCCGTGCAGGCGATGATCACGAACGTCGATCGCAAGAACCGCTCGATCAACGTGTCGGTGAAGGCCAAGGACCTGGCCGAGGAGACCGAGGCGATGAAGCAGCTCCGGAGCGAAAGCGCGGCGAGCGCGGCCGGGAGCACCAATCTCGGCGCCCTGCTTCGCGCCAAGCTCGACAAGAGCGGCGGCAACTCCGAGTCCTAGGATCCTGCGCCAATCACGATTGGGTGTGGCGATGACCAAGTCCGAACTGATCGCGCGTCTGGCGCAGCGTTTTCCGCAACTCGTGGCGAAGGACACCGAGTACGCCGTGAAAATGGTGCTCGACGCCATGACGCAGGCGCTGGTGTCGGGCAGCCGCATCGAGATTCGCGGCTTCGGCAGCTTCGGGCTCAATTACCGCCCGCCGCGCGTCGGCCGAAACCCCAAGTCGGGGGAAAGGGTGCAGGTGCCCGAAAAATACGTGCCGCATTTCAAGGCCGGCAAGGAGTTGCGCGAGCGCGTCGATGCGGCGCAATCGCCCGCGACAGCGGGGGCGTCGCAGGCGCCTGCGGTGACCTCGTAGCGCCTTCCCGGGCCCAGGCACCCGGGAACGGCCGATCGCGATGCGCGCCCTGACGTGGACCATCCGCCTCGCGGCGTTCCTGATCCTGCTCGCGTTTGCAGCCAAGAATGCCGATCCGGTCACGCTGCGGTTCTATTTCGACCTCGCGTGGCAGTTGCCGTTGATCGGCCTGCTGCTCGCGTTTTTCGCCGGCGGCGCGCTGTTCGGCGTGGCCGCGGCGCTCGGAACGGTCCTGAGGCAGCGGCGCGAGATCGCTCGCCTGAAGCGCGAGCCGCCGCAACGCCCGGGCGACGCAGGGCAAGGCGAGATCCCTCCGGCAACCGGGCCCTGAGGGCGCGCCGCGCGACGGGGAACTGAGTCGAGATGGAATTCGAGTACTGGTGGCTGCTGGGCTTTCCGCTGTTCTTCGGACTGGGCTGGCTTGCCGCGCGCATCGATATCCGGCACTTGCTGCGCGAGTCACGGGCGCTGCCGCGAAGCTATTTCCGCGGGCTCAATTTCCTGCTCGCGGAACAGCCCGACAAGGCCATCGAGGCGTTCATCGAGGTCGTCAAGATCGATCCGGCGACGGTCGACCTGCATTTCGCGCTCGGCAGCCTGTTCCGGCGCCGCGGCGAATACGATCGCGCGATCCGCATGCACCAGATTCTGGTCGAGCGCGCGGACCTCGGCGCGGAGCAGCGCGCGAACGCCCTGTTCGAACTCGGGCTCGATTACATGAAGGCGGGAATCCTGGACCGCGCCGAGGAAGTGTTCGTCCGAATCGCCGATGGCCCGAACCTGCAGCAGGCGCGCAGTTCGCTGCTGGACCTGTATCAGACCGAGAAGGACTGGTCGAAGGCGATCGCCATGGCGCGGCGCATCGAGTCCGAAAGCGGCGAGTCGCGTTCGCGCGACATCGCGCAGTTCCTGTGCGAGCTCGCGGCGGGCGAGGCGACGCATTCGCGGCCGGACGCCGCGCGCGCGCATCTGGACGAGGCGCTGGAGGTGCATCGCAAGTGCGTCCGCGCCAACGTGCAACTGGGCGACCTGGAACGTGCTGCCGGTCGCACCGAGCGCGCGATCGAGTGCTGGAAACGGATCGAGTCGCAGAATCCCGGTTACGTCGCGCTGGTCGCACAGCGCCTGCTCGAGGCGCACCGCGACGCGGGCCGGCTCGAGGAGGGGCTGACGCTCCTCACGGGCTATCTCGAGCGCTACGCCTCGCTCGATCTCCTCGACGCCGTGTTCCGCTACACGCTGGAAGCCAAGGGCGCGCAGGCGGCGTACCGGCTGGTGCGCGACGAGTTGCGGCGCAGCCCGACGCTGCTCGGGCTCGACCGGCTGCTCGAGGCGCAGATTCTCGGCGACACGCACCCGGAACGGCGCCGAGACCTGGAACTGGTGAAGAACCTGGTTCACAGCCACACTCACAAGCTCGCGCGGTTTCGCTGCGAGAATTGCGGTTTCAAGGCACGCCAGTTCCACTGGCGCTGCCCGGGGTGCGGCGGCTGGGAAACCTATCCGCCACGCCGTACCGAGGAATTCGATCTTGCACCCTAGGAACACATGAACATCACGGTCATCGGCACCGGCTACGTAGGACTGGTCACCGGCGCCTGCCTCGCGGACATGGGCAACCACGTCTTCTGCCTCGATCTCGACGCGGCGAAAGTGCGCGCGCTGAACGAGGGACACATCCCGATTTTCGAGCCGGGGCTCGAAGCGGTGGTCGAGAGGAACCGCGCCGCGGGGCGGCTCGAATTCTCCATCGACGTGGCCGCGGGCGTCGCGCACGGTCTGGTGCAATGCATTGCCGTGGGCACGCCGCCAGACGAAAACGGCTCGGCGGACCTGCAGCACGTACTGGCGGCAGCGCGCTCGATCGGACGCCACATGGATGGCTACCGGGTGATCGCGGACAAGTCCACGGTGCCGGTGGGGACCGCGGACCGCGTACGCGACGCAATTGCATCCGAGCTCGCGGCACGCGGGGCGAAGCATGAATTCGGCGTCGTGTCGAACCCCGAATTCCTCAAGGAAGGCGCCGCGGTCGAGGATTTCCTTCGCCCCGACCGCATCATCGTCGGGTCCGACGACGAGCGCGCGACGCAGGTGCTGCGCGAGCTGTACGCGCCGTTTCAGCGCAATCACGATCGCCTGATGCTGATGAGCGTGCGCTCGGCGGAGCTCACCAAGTATGCCGCGAACGCGATGCTCGCGACCCGCATTTCGTTCATGAACGAACTCGCCAACCTCGCGGAAGCGCTTGGCGCCGACATCGAGGAAGTCAGGCGCGGCATCGGCTCGGATCCGCGCATCGGCTACCACTTCCTGTACGCAGGCGCAGGGTTCGGGGGTTCGTGCTTTCCCAAGGACGTGAGCGCGCTGCAGCGCACCGCCGAGGAGGCCGGCAGGCCGCTCGCCGTGCTCGCCGCGGTCGAGCGCGCCAACGAGGCGCAGAAGCACGTGCTCGGCGCGAAGGTGCGCGCGCGTTTCGGCGAACGGCTCGAGGGCCGCTGCTTTGCTTTGTGGGGGCTCGCGTTCAAGCCGAACACCGACGACATGCGC
>Ga0209726_10003563_pt1 | contig 20952 bp, 17 predicted proteins | sample Subgrocontami54m_FD_187453 | JGI IMG/M metagenome (GOLD analysis project Ga0209726, IMG submission 187453) | Subsurface groundwater microbial communities from S. Glens Falls, New York, USA - GMW46 contaminated, 5.4 m (SPAdes) (version 3) | ecosystem: Environmental > Aquatic > Deep subsurface >... | reverse complement strand
CGCGCCGCCGGCGGAGCCGGAACCGGGAGCACGGGCGCGAGATCGTCGGGGAGCGCCGCCACGGACCGGACGGTAGCAGGGCCCTCCCTCCGGCAGCGAAGCATCCGAGGGTGCGCGACGACGAGCGGTAACCTGCGCGCATGGCCGAAGCGGCACCTCTTCGGCGTGCGACGCCACGCCGTGCGCCCGAGCCGGACTCGAAACAGGCGATTCGTATGACCGCCGACCGGATCCTCGCGTCGCCCTCCACCGAGGCGGGCGAGCGCAAGTCCCGCTCGGGGATCCTGATCCCGGCGACCGCCAACGTGGACCGGCGACTCGTGTGGGCGGAGGTCATCCAGGTCGGCCCTACGGTGCGCAACGTCGAGGAAGGGGACCGCGTGCTGTTCGCACCCGACGCCGGCTTCGAGGTCGAGATCCGTGGCGACGAGTACCTGATCCTGCGGGAGCGCGACGTACACGCCGTCGCCTCGGAACGCGACGCCGGCCGCACCGGCCTCTACCTCTGAGCAGAGCGGAGCCGCGACCGTGGACGTCCGCATCGACGGCAAGGTCGCGCTGGTCACGGGCGCGTCGCGCGGCATCGGACTCGCGATCGCCGCCGAGCTCGCACGGAGTGGCGCCCGCGTGATGCTCTCGTCCCGCAAGCCCGAGGCCTTGGCGGCGGCGGTCGCCACGATCGACGGAGAGACGGCCTGGCATGCGGCGAATGCGGGTGACGAAGCCCAGGCCGCCGAGTGCGTCGCGGCGACGGTCGCGCGCTTCGGGGCCGTGGACGTCCTCGTGAACAACGCGGCGACGAACCCCTACATGGGTCCCACCATCGACGTCGACCGGCCCCGGCTGGACAAGACGGTCGCCGTCAACTGGGCCGGTCCCCTCACGTGGTCCCACCTCGCCTGGCACGCTTCGATGCGCGAGCACGGCGGTGCGATCCAGGAGACCTACGGCGTTCCGGTCGAGGCGATCGTCGAGGGCATCCGCCACGGCGTGCGCAAGGTCAACATCGATACGGACATCCGGCTCGCGATGACGGGCGCGATGCGCCGCGCGATGGCGAGGGATCCGGGCGAATTCGATCCGCGCAAGTTCCTGAAGGACGCCATGGCCGCTGCGCGCGACCTGTGCAAGTCGCGCTTCGAGGCGTTCGGCTGTTCGGGACAGGCACCGCGCATCAAGCCGCTGCCGCTCGAAAGAATCGCGGCGCGCTACGCCTGATCGCCGATCCGCGCCGGTCGCGCGGGCCCTTTATAATTGCAACCAACGACGGCTCGCGACGAGCGCGCCGCACTCCCCGAGATGAACGCCAACTCCGCAAAAGCTTCCGAAGCCGACCTCGCCAATGCGCTGCGCGCGCTTGCCATGGACGCGGTGCAGGCCGCCAATTCCGGCCACCCGGGCATGCCGATGGGAATGGCGGAAGTTGCGCTTGCGCTCTGGGGCAAGCACCTGCGCCACAATCCGGCCAATCCTTCCTGGGCAAACCGTGACCGCTTCGTGCTCTCCAACGGCCACGGCTCGATGCTGCAGTATGCGTTGCTGCACCTGACTGGCTACGACCTGCCGATGGCGGAGTTGAAGCGCTTCCGGCAGCTGCACTCGAAGACCCCCGGGCACCCGGAGCTCGGCTGCGCGCCGGGCATCGAGACGACCACGGGTCCGCTCGGGCAGGGGATCGCCAACGCGGTGGGCATGGCGATCGCCGAGAGACTCCTCGCCGCCGAATTCAACCGCCCCGGTTTCGAATTCGTCGACCATGATACCTACGTCTTCATGGGCGACGGCTGCATGATGGAAGGCGTCTCGCACGAGGCCTGCGCGCTCGCGGGAACCCTCGGTCTGGGAAAACTGATCGCGATCTACGACGACAACGGGATTTCGATCGACTCCGAGAAGGGCAGCATCCGGCAGTGGTACACCGACGACGTGAAGAAACGCTTCGAGGGCTACGGCTGGCAGGTGATCGCGAATGTCGACGGCCACGACGTCGCTTCCGTGAACCGCGCGATTCGCAAGGCGCGACGCGAGCGTTCGCGCCCGAGCCTGATCTGCGCGAAAACCGTGATCGCCAGAGGCGCGCCGAACAAGGCGAACACCGGCGCGGCGCACGGCGCGCCGCTCGGCGAAGCGGAAATCGCGGCGACGCGCGCGGCGATCGGCTGGACGCATCCGCCGTTCGAAGTGCCGGCGGAGGTGTATGCCGGATGGAGCGCGAAGCGCCGCGGTGCCTCGGTCGAGCGCAAGTGGCGCAAGCTATTCGCGGGCTACGAGCGCGAACACGGTGCGCTCGCCGCGGAGTTCCGGCGCCGAATGGCGGGTGAATTGCCAGTGGATTTTCGCGCCAGAGTCGAGGCGCTCTTCGGAGAAACGAAGCAGAAGGCGGAAACCGTGGCGACGCGGCGCGCTTCGCAGCTCGCGCTCGAAGCCCTGCTGCCCGCGCTTCCCGAACTCGTCGGCGGCTCTGCGGATCTCACCGGATCGAACCTGACGATGGTCAAGGCGTCCCGCGTCGTGGGCCGCGAGGGCGGCGGCAACTATCTCTTCTACGGCGTGCGCGAATTCGGCATGTGCGCGGTGATGAACGGCCTCGCGCTGCACGGCGGAGTCATTCCGTACGGCGGCACGTTCCTCGTGTTTTCGGACTACGCGCGGAACGCCATCCGCATGGCGGCACTGATGCGCCAGCGCGTCATCTACGTTTTCACGCACGATTCGATCGGCTTGGGCGAGGACGGCCCGACGCACCAGCCCGTCGAGCACGCCGCAAGCCTGAGGCTGATCCCCAACCTGGACGTGTGGCGGCCCTGCGATGCCCTCGAGACCGCAGCCGCGTGGGCGGCGGCGCTCGAGCGGCGCGACGGTCCCACGGCACTGCTGCTGTCGCGGCAGAACCTGCCCTACTGCCGACGGGAGTCCGTGGAAGCGGTCGGCCGTGGCGGTTACGTGCTCGCCGACGCCACGGATGCGAAGGCCGTGCTCATTGCCACCGGATCGGAAGTGCAACTCGCGCTTGCCGCGCAGAAGAGCCTCGCGGGGGCCGGGATTGCGGTACGCGTCGTGTCGATGCCATCGACGAACGTCTTCGACCGCCAGGAGCTGGCGTATCGCACCGCAGTGCTCCCGCCGGGCCTGCCGCGCGTTGCGATCGAGGCGGGCGTCACCGATTCGTGGCGGAAATACGTCGGCGCGGCGGATGACGCGCGCGGCGCCGTGGTGGGCCTGGATCGGTTCGGCGAGTCGGCGCCGGCAGGTGAACTCTTCCGGCATTTCGGATTCACAACGGAACACATCGTCAAAGTGGCAAGGAGCGTAATCCCATGAGCATCAAAATTGCGATCAACGGCTTCGGGCGCATCGGCAGGAACATCCTGCGCGCGCATCACGAGTCGGGCGGGAAGCACGGCCTGCAGTTCGTCGCACTGAACGATCTCGGCGACGCGAAGACCAACGCGCATCTGCTGAAGTACGACACGACGCACGGCCGCTTCGGCGGTACGGTGGAAGTGGCCGCCGACGCCCTGGTCGTGAACGGCGAACGCATCCAGGTCCTCGCCGAGCGCGACCCGGCGAAGCTGCCGTGGAAGTCGCTCGGCGTCGACGTGGTGTTCGAATGCACGGGGCTGTTCACGAGCAAAGCCAAAGCCGGTGCGCACGTCACGGCCGGCGCGAAGAAGGTGATCATCTCGGCGCCGGGCGACAAGGACGTCGACCGCACCATCGTGTACGGGGTGAATCACCAGAGCCTCAAGGCGAGCGACACCGTGATTTCGAACGCCTCGTGCACCACCAACTGCCTCGCGCCGCTCGTCAAGGCGCTCGACGATCGCATCGGCGTGGCGAGCGGGCTGATGACCACGATCCACGCCTACACCAACGACCAGGTGCTCACCGACGTCTATCACAAGGACCTGCGGCGGGCACGCTCGGCCTCGCAGAACATGATTCCGACCAAGACCGGCGCCGCCGCCGCGGTGGGGCTGGTGCTGCCGCACCTGAACGGCAAGCTCGACGGTTTCGCGATCCGCGTGCCGACGATCAACGTCTCGATCGTGGACCTGACCTTCCTGGCGAAGAAAGCGACCACGGCCGAGGCCGTGAACCAGGCAGTGCTCGAAGCGTCAAGAGGCGATCTGAAGGGCGTGCTCGAGTACAACACGGATCCGCTCGTGTCCTCCGACTTCAACCACAACCCGGCGAGTTCCGTGTTCGATTCCACCCTCACCAAGGTCGCCGAAGGCACGCTCGTGAAAGTCACCGCTTGGTACGACAACGAATGGGGCTTTTCCAACCGCATGCTCGATGCCGCGGTTGCGATGATGAACGCGCGCTAGCGGGCGCCGGAGATGGCCTTCAAGCGCATGGCGGACCTCGACCTGCGCGGCAAGCGCGTGTTCATCCGCGCCGATCTCAACGTGCCGCAGGACGGCTCGGGACGCATCACCGACGACACGCGGATCCGCGCCTCGGTGCCCGGGATCCGGCTGGCGCTCGAAAAAGGCGCCGCGGTCATGGTGACCTCGCACCTCGGGCGGCCGAAGGAAGGGGTATTGAAACCCGAAGATTCGCTCGCCCCGGTGGCTGCGCGCCTCGGCGAACTCCTCGGCCGCGAGGTTCGCCTGGTGGCGAACTGGGTCGACGGCGTCGCAGTTGCCCCGGGCGAGGTGGCGCTGCTGGAGAACTGCCGCACCAACAAGGGCGAAAAGGCCGACGACGAGGCGCTCGCGAAGAAAATCGCGGCGTTGTGCGACGTGTACGTGAACGACGCCTTCGGCACCGCGCACCGCGCCGAGGCGACGACGCACGGCGCGGCACGCTTTGCCAGGGTCGCCTGCGCGGGGCCGCTGATGGCCGCCGAACTGGATGCGCTCGGGCATGCGCTTGCCAATCCCAGGCGTCCGCTGGTCGCGATCGTCGCGGGCTCGAAAGTCTCCACCAAGCTCACGATCCTCGCAGCGCTTGCAAAGAAGGTCGACCAATTGATCGTCGGAGGCGGCATCGCCAACACGTTCATGCTCGCTGCGGGCCTGCCGATCGGAAAATCGCTCGCCGAGCCCGGCCTGGTAGATGAGGCGAAGGCGATCATGGCGGCGACCAAGGTGCCGCTGCCGGTGGACGTCGTGGTGGCGAAGGAACTGGCGGCTTCGGCGAACGCGACCGTGAAGACGGCCAGGGACGTGGCCGACGACGACATGATCCTCGACGTGGGCCCCAAGACCGCGCAGGCGCTCGCCGCGGCGCTCGGCATCGCCGGCACGATCGTGTGGAACGGCCCGGTTGGAGTGTTCGAGATCGAACAGTTTGCAAAGGGCACCGAAACCCTCGCGCGCGCGATCGCGAACTCCAAGGCCTACTCGATCGCGGGAGGCGGCGATACCGTCGCGGCGATCAACCGGTATGGCATTGCCGGCCGGATCGGCTACATCTCGACCGCGGGCGGCGCGTTTCTCGAATTTCTCGAAGGCAGGACGCTGCCCGCAGTGGCCGCGCTCGAGGCCAGGGCGTAAAGTTCGGCTGGCGCACCGGCGCCGGTCGATGCACGCCGCGCGAGCGCTGCGCGGGAGCGCGACGCGCGCCTCGCATTTCGCAACCCACACTGAGGAGGACAGAATGGCCACCGAACTTTACTGGGGCAGCGGCAGTCCGTTTTCATGGCGCGTCATGCTCGCGCTCGAATGGAAGCGGATTCCCTACACCTCGAACATGATCAGTTTCTCGAAAGGCGAGCATAGGGCGCCGGACTTCCTGAAGCTCAATCCGCGCGGCAAGGTGCCGGTGCTGAAAGACGGCGACCTCGTGCTCTACGAGTCGCTCGCGATCATGCACTACCTCGATCGCAAGCAGCCGGATCCGGCGCTGTTCGGGCAGACGCCGGCCGAGTCCGCCGGCGTTCACCGGGAAATCTCCGAGTGCGTCTACTATTTCGAGCAACCGGCGTTCGAGATGATCGCGCCGATCTTCTTCGGCGGCGTGGACGAAAAGGCGCCCGCAATGAAAGCTGCCGCCGAGTCCCTGCACAAGGAACTCGCGCGCGTCGAAAAAGTGCTGGCCGAGTCGAACTGGCTGCTGGGCGACAAGCCCACGGGCGCGGACCTCTGGTGGTATCCGGAGACCAAGCTGGTGGAGCGCGCGGGCGGCAACGAAGCGGCGAAACCGCTGAACCTCGATCTCGGCTCGATCGCAAAGCGCTATCCCGGCATCGGGCGCTGGCAGAAACGGGTCGAAGCGTTGCCTGGATACGCACGCACCTACCCGCCGCACTGGAAGCAGGCGGCGTAGGCGCCTCACACGCAGGCGCCGATCGCGGCTCGGCGGGAAAGTCGGTTCGCACCCGGATGCTACACTTTCCCCGAGAGGATCATCCCCATGGCAGGTATGGAAAAGAACACGCCGAGTCCTACCGGGATCACGCTGCACCAGAAGTCGCGCGTTCTCGAGATCGCGTTCTCCGACGGCAAGACGTTTCGGCTGCCGTTCGAGTTCCTGCGCGTGTACTCGCCGTCGGCGGAAGTGCGCGGGCACGGCCCCGGACAGGAAGTGCTTCAGGTCGGCAAGCGAAACGTCGAAGTCCACCAGGTGGAGCCGGTCGGGACCTACGCCATCCAGATCGATTTCTCCGACGGCCACAACACCGGAATCTATTCCTGGGACCTGCTGTACGAGTACGGCGTGCGCCGGGAAGAGCTGTGGCAGCAGTACCTGATGCGCATGGAGCAGGCGGGTGCAAGCCGTGATGGCGGCATGATGGTTGCCGCGCCCAAGGCGAAGTAGCGCACTTCATCGGATGCAACGAAGCACGAAAATCGTCGCCACGCTCGGTCCTGCGTCGAGCGACCCCGTGGTCCTCGAGCGCATGGTGCGAGCGGGAGTCGACGTGGTGCGGCTCAATTTCTCCCACGGCAGCGCGGCGGATCATCTTGCGCGGGCCGACCTGATCAAGGAGATTTCGAGGCGCACCGGCCGCACGGTCGCCATCATGAGCGACCTGCAGGGACCCAAAATCCGCATCGGCAGGTTTCGCGACGACCAGGAGACGCTCGTGAAGGGACAGCCGTTCGTCCTCGATGCGGCGTGCGAACTGGGCGACGAAACGCGCGTCGGCCTGGACTACAAGGAGCTGCCGCGCGACGTTTCGGCGGGCGCGGTCCTGCTGCTCGACGACGGCCGGATCGTGCTCGACGTCACCGAGGTGCGCGGCTCCGAGGTCCGAACCGTGGTGCGCCACGGCGGCGTGCTCTCCAACAACAAGGGTATCAACCGGCAGGGCGGCGGGTTGACCGCCGCCGCGCTTACCCCCAAGGACATGGAAGACATCCGCACCGCGGCGCGGCTGCAGACCGATTACCTCGCGGTGTCGTTTCCGAAAACCGGCGCCGACATGGTCCGGGCGCGCGAGCTGTTGCACGCGGCAGGCGGGCGGGCGATGCTGATCGCCAAGATCGAGCGCGCCGAGGCGGTGGGGAACGACGCGCTCAAGGACATCATGGGCGCCTGCGACGGCATCATGGTGGCGCGCGGCGACCTCGCGGTCGAAGTCGGCGACGCCTCGGTGCCGGCGCTGCAGAAGAAGATGATCCGGCTCGCGCGCGAAGCGAACAAGCTCACCATCACCGCGACGCAGATGATGGAGTCGATGATCTCGAGCCCGATCCCGACCCGCGCTGAAGTCTCCGACGTCGCCAACGCGGTGCTCGACGGCACCGACGCGGTGATGCTCTCGGCCGAGACCGCGAGCGGCCGCTACCCGGTCGAAGTGATCGAGGCGATGGATCGCATCTGCATCGAGGCCGAGCAGACGCAGCCGCTGACGCTGGAACAGGAATTCCTCAATCGCGTGTTCGCCCGGGTCGATCAATCGATCGCGATGGCGGCGCTGTTCACGGCTTTCCATCTCAAGGCGAAGGCGATCGCGACGCTCACCGAGTCGGGCTCGACCGCGCTGTGGATGAGCCGGCTGAACTGCGGCGTGCCGATCTACGCGCTGACCTCGCAGACCTCGACGCGCTACCACTGCGCGCTGTTCCGGGACGTCTACCCGCTGACGGTGAGGTACGTCGGGCACGACCGCGAGGAGCTGCTGCAGGAAGCCGAGAGCGTTCTGGTGTCGAACGGCGTGGTGCGGGCGGGCGATCTCATCGTGCTCACGATCGGCGAGCCGATCGGCAAGGCCGGGGGCACCAACACCATGAAAATCGTGAGAGTCGGGGAGCATCGCCGCGGCTGAGCGCGCCGCGGGCGAAAGCGCAACGCGTGGTGCGCCTCCGCGCCGATTAGTCCGGCGCGACGCCGAACTGGAACACGACCGAGCGCGACTGCCCCGGTGCGTAGGGTTGCGCGATCACCGGGCAGCGCGGATTGCGGTAGCCTTCATTGGTGAGCGTGAGATCCCTCGCCAGGTCCTTCCACACGCCGCACCAGATCGGGCGGAACTGCCAGCGGACGTAGCCGCAATTCGACGCCGCTTCGACGAGGTCGCCCGCGTCCGGCACTTCGGAGACGAACACGGGCTCGCCGTCGATGGTCTGCGGACTCACGCCGAACGAGGTCTCGCAGTCCGCCATTTCGCGCGCCGCCGCGCCTGCGCGCGCGCAGGCGCGCGCCTCGATGCGCCGGAGCTCCCAGGCGCCGAGTTCCCAGGCGGTCTCGAGTATTTCCTCCTCGATGTCCTCGAAGCGGTCCCAACGCGGATTCACCTGCAGCGCCGAGCTGGGCACGAACTGGTAGGCGGACTTGCCTGCGTCCGGGGCAAGCGGGGTCTCGACGAACGCGTGCCAGTGCAGGCTCAGCACCGCCGGGGTATTCGGAAACGGCGTCGCCGCGAGCGTGACGCCGGTGACCGGCAGCCGGTTGGCGACGAGCTGGTCTTCGATGACATCGAGCAGGGTTCGCATCGGGCAGCGCGCTCCGCGCATTGAAGATGCGCGCTAATTACCACGGCGCGGCCCGAGCCGGTTGTTAGCACACTCGTGTCGCGAGTGACACCAGCCGTCGCGCAGCTCGAACTGCGGGAGACAACAGCGACCTAACGGTGGCCTTCGTACAGGTCGCGCCCCTTGACGAGCGCGCGCATCTTGCCGTCGGCAATGTTGCGCTTCAGCATCCAGAAGCCGCAGTCCGGGTGAACGTACCGGATACGCCCGCGGCCCAGCAGTTTGGCGGCGCGCTCGATGGCGCGCGCGATCTGCTCGGGCGACTCGATCTCGGTGCGTTTGATGTCCACCACGCCCAGGCCGAAGCCGATGTCGCGCCTGAGACCCCGGAACACCGCCAGTTCCTCCGGCGGACGGTGCGCGCACTCCATCACGATGTGATCGACTTCGAGCGCGTTCAGGTAGTCGATCAGTTTGGTCCAGGCGCCCTTCTGGATGGACTGGCCGCCGTAGTTGCCGAAGCACAGGTGCACCGCCGCCTTGGCCTTCCGGGGGACCGCCTTCAGCACGCGATTGATCGACGCGGCGGCCCATTTCCATTCGTCCGGATGTCCCGGCAGGTTGGCCTCGTCGAGTTGCACCACGTCGGCGTTCAGGTGCCGCACCTGATCTGCGAGCACGGCAGCGATGCCGTGCGCCAGCTTGGCCGGGCTGCCGTAATGGCGATCGTGCAGCGTCTTGGCGAGCATGTGCGGGCCGGTGAGGGTGAACTTGAACGGCCGCGTCGCCAGCGCCTTCGCCCTCGCGCAGGGAATCGGCAGGTTGAGCGCGCCCGCCCCGACGCGATCGACCACCACCCCGGGCGGACGCGTGCGAAAGCGCATCCCCGAAGCCTTGGCGTAATCCAGCCACTCCGAGAACCCGATCTCGCCGCGAATCCCGGACATCGGCCGCGTGAAGTACTCGATCATGCCGTTGGTTTCCGGGTGGTTCAGGTCGAATCGATACAGTTCGCCGTCGCAGACGACGTCGATGCCCGCCTGCTCCTGCGTGGCGATCACGACGCGCGTGGCGTCGACGAGCGCCTGTTCGGACGGCGCTGCGGCGAGCCACTCGGGCACCGGATACGAGCCGACCACGGTGGTCAGGATGCGCGGGGATTTCATGGTGCGAGATTATAATTCACCGGATGGTTAACACCGTCCTGCCCGAGCGTTTCGCCGACGTCGAAGCGCTCGAGGAATTCATGACTGCGCCATCATCCGCGCTGGCGGCGGACCTTGTGCGGGCGCCCGGAGACATTCTCGTGCTCGGCGTCGGCGGCAAGATGGGGCCGACGCTCGCGCGCATGGCGAAGCGCGCCGCGCCCGAGCGGCGCGTGATCGGCGTGGCGCGGTTTTCCGAGCCGGGCCTGCGCGCGCGGCTGGAAACCGCGGGCGTCGAGTGCATCGCCTGCGACCTGCTCGACCGCGCCGCACTCGAACGGCTGCCACGGGCGCCGAACGTGGTGTTCATGGCGGGATTCAAGTTCGGCGCGGCCGGAAACGCGGCGATGACCTGGGCGATGAACGCCGGCGTGCCCTTCACAGTCGCGGATGCGTTTCGGGATTCGCGCATCGTCGCGTTTTCGACCGCCTGCGTTTACCCGTACGTTCCCGTGGACTCGGGCGGTGCGCCCGAGGATGCGCCGATGACGCCACCGGCGGGCGACTACGCCAACTCCTGCGTCGGGCGGGAGCGCGCCTTCGAATACGGCTCGCAGCGCTGGGGCACGGCGGGGCGCCTCGTGCGCCTGGAGTACGCGATCGACATGCGCTACGGCGTGCTCCACGACGTCGCCTCGAAGGTGTTCGCGGGCGCGGTCGTCGACGTGACGATGGGGCACGTGAACGTCATCTGGCAGGGCGATGCGAACGAGCACTGCCTGCGGCTGCTCGCGCATTGCACGACGCCCGCCTCGCCGCTCAACCTGAGCGGGCCGGAAACCGTGAGCATCCGCTGGCTGGCCGGGGAGTTCGGGCGCCGCTTCGGGCGCGCCGTGTCCCTCACGGGCAACGAATCGCCCACGGCCTGGCTCGTGAACAGCACCGCCGCCCGGCGCTTGCTGGGCGCGCCGCGCGTGCCGCTCGAGCGCATGATCGACTGGACCGCGGACTGGGTGGCGCGCGGCCTGCCGGCGCTGGGCAAGCCGACGCACTTCGAAGCGCGCGATGGCAAGTACTGACGGGGCGCGCGAACACGCGCTCGGTCCGGAACATCTCGCCGACTGCGCCGCGCTGTCAGCGTCGGCGAACTGGAACCAGAATGAGGCGGACTGGGCGCTGATGCTCTCGTTCGGTCGCGGCTACGGATTGACGCTCGGCGACGGGACGCTCGCGGCGAGCACGCTCACGCTGCCGTATGGAAGCGAGTTCGCGTGGGTCAGCATGGTCCTGGTGCTGCCGGAACATCGGCGCCACGGTTTTGCCACCCGCCTGTTACGGCAGGCACTGGATGACCTGGAGCAGGCCGGGCGACTGCCTGTGCTCGATGCGACACCCGCCGGCCGGGAGGTGTATCGGCTGGAGGGATTCCACGACACCTGGGGATTCCGCCGCGCGGCGCTGCGTGAACCTTGGCGCGAGAGCGCCGATTCGGCCAAGGGTCTGCGCGTGCGCGCACTGCAGGACTCCGACTGGCCGCGGATCGCTGCGCTCGATCTATCGGCGTTCGGCGCGGATCGCCTGCCGCTGCTTCGCGCGTTGGCGAGCCGGCTTCCGGCGGCTGCGCTCGTTGCGGAGCGTGGAGCCGAGCTATCGGGTTATCTGCTCGGGCGCGACGGCCGCGAAGCAAATCAGTTAGGCCCGCTCGCGGTGCGCGATGCGGCGAGCGCACGGGCGCTCCTCGCCATGGCGCTCGAACGCGTCGCGCCACCGATCTATCTCGATCTCGTCGATCGCGAGGAAGGCCTTTTCGCATGGCTGGAGCGCGGCGGATTCGCCTTCCAGCGTCCATTCACGCGCATGGTGCGGGGCGCCCGCGGGGCGCCAGGGGACAACTTGCTCGTGGTCTGTCCGGCCGGTCCGGAACTCGGTTAGTGCCCGGCCGGGACCGACTGCGCCGGCCGGCGAACGCAGTCGGTCGGTTGCACCTGCCGCCCAAAACTGAGATCCAGGGTGTAGGCTAACTGCCGACAAAGGTTGAGGTCGCTCTGCGCTTGTAGATACGCAAAGGAGAATGGCGATGGCAAAAGGTCAGCTAAGAAGCAACCGCGAAAAGAAGAAGCCCAAACAAACGAAGAAGCCCGTCACGCCGAGTTCGTCTCTTCGTCCGTCTCCTCCAAAGGCGAGATAGCCTGAGTCTGAAGGGTGGGCGCGGCCTGGTGTTTGCGGCCGCGCGGTAGAAATGGCCGGTAGCGGACGCTCTGTATCTTCGAGTGCCTGGAACTCCGTGGGCGGTGGAACCTGCTAGCCCCAGACCTCTTTCGCCGTCTCCAGCACCAGGCGGATCTTCGCCCACTGCGCCTCGTGCGGGATCACGTTGCCGTGCACCGTGCTGGAGAACCCGCACTGCGGCGACAGGCACAGCTGCTCCATCGGCGCGAATTTCGCGGCCTCGTCGATGCGGTGCTTCAGGTCGTCCTTCTTTTCCAGTTGCCCGAGCTTCGTCGTGACCAGTCCGAGGACGACGGTCTTGCCCTTGGGCAGGAACCGCAGCGGCCGGAAGTCGCCGCTCCTCGCGTCGTCGTACTCGAGAAAATAGGCATCGACGTTCATCTCCTTGAGAAGCGCCTCCGCCACCGGCTCGTAGCCGCCCTGCGCCGCCCAGGTGCTCTTGAAGTTGCCGCGGCAGAGATGAATTGCGAGCGTCATCCCGGCGGGCTTCTGCGCCACCACGCGGTTGATGAACTTGGCGTAGCGGTGCGGCAACTCGTCCGGGTCGTCGCCGCGGTTGCGCGCCGCTTCGCGCATCTTGTCGTCGCAGAGATACGCAAGGTTCGTGTCGTCCATCTGCACGTAGCGGGCGCCCGCCGCGGCAAGCGAGCGCAACTCGTCCCCGTAGGCCTTCGCCACGTCCTCGTAGAACGCGGGCTCGAGTTCCGGATAGTGCTCCTTGCTGATTCCGGCGCGGCCGCCACGGAAATGCAGCATCGTCGGCGAAGGAATCGTGACCTTCGCGGTGCGCGCGGTCTGGCTCTTGAGGTACTGGAAGTCGGCGAGCTGGATGTCCTTCGCGTGGCGCACCTTGCCGATCACGCGCATGACCGGTGGCGCAAGTTCCTCCGTTCCGTCGGGTTTCCTGACCGTCATCGGAATGTCGGTTTGCACGCCGCCGAGTTGTTCGAGGAAGTCGATGTGGAAGTAGGTGCGCCGGAACTCGCCGTCGGTGATGCTTTGCAGTCCGGCGGCTTCCTGCGCCTTCACCACCTCGGTGATGGCGCGGTCCTCGACCGCGCGCAACTGCTCCCGGGTGATCTGGCCTTTGGCGGCCTGCTCGCGGGCATCGAGCAGCTCGCGCGGACGGAGGAAACTGCCGACGTGGTCGGCGCGGAAGGGGGGTGTCGTGCGTGTCGTCATGCGCGGATGTTACTCCTGCTGATGGAGCGGGCGCGGTGTCGATAACCTATCGTGCGCCGGCCGTCCTGCACCGCGCCAGTGCCGGGCTGCCAGCGCATTCACCGCAATTGATACGTCCGCTTGCGACCCTCAACCATCGTTTGCGTCAGGTGGTCCTGGCGCCTTACTCCGGTCCACGACAGGCAGTGTGGTTGATGGTGAACTGAGCCAGGCTTCGGCGGCTTTGGGGTCGTTGAAGACGCGGATGGAGGTAACAGTGCCTGTGGATGCGGCGACGAAGTTCCCGCCCTTTTCGCGCTCCGGGTCTGAATAGATCAGAGCAATCCGCTGGTCGGGGAAGAACACCTTGATGACCTCGCTTACCTTCACAAGCTCGATCATGCTGCGCGGGAATGCCCCTTTCCTGAAGTCGCACAGAATGCCGTAGTCGGCGTGGAATTCGGCGTGCATGCGTACCTCACGCATCACTTCAAGTGCAGAATGCATGTTCTCGGGCCCGTCTTGCACCACCCGGATCAGCTTGCGCTTCGGGTCGAAAGTGAATCTGTACGTCACGTCAGCGGCCGGTGCGTAGCCTACGCGAAACGCCCTGGTGCGGGCGGATACAGGTTTTAACGACCGTCAGACCGGAAACTGAAACTCTTTTTCCCTGAATAGCCGCAGGCAGGCGTCCACGGCTTCTGCGTCGTAGCGGATGCCGCGGTACTGCTCGATCTCGGCGAGCGACGCCTCTATCCCCCGACCTGGACGGTACGGGCGGTGCGAGGACATCGCCTCCACGGTGTCGGCCACTGCCAGGATCCGCGCCTCTAGAACGATTTCATCGCCCTTCAGCCCCTGCGGGTAGCCCGTGCCGTCGAGCCGCTCGTGGTGCTGCTGTGCGACTTCCGCCACCGGCCAGGGAAAGCGCACGTCTTTCAGGATCTCGTAGCCCTGCTGCGCGTGCTCCTTGATCAGGCTGAATTCGACCGCCGAGATCTTTCCGGGCTTCGAGAGGATTTCGGCGGGCACGGTGATCTTGCCGATGTCGTGCAGGTTCCCCGCCACGCGCAGGCCCTCGATCTGGGAGGCGGTAAGACCCATCTCCTCGCCCATCGCGGCGGTCAGTTCGGCCACCCGCCGCTCATGCCCCGCGGTGTAGGGGTCGCGCATCTCGCCCATCGTCGAGGCGACGCGCACCGTGGCCATCATTGCGGCTTCGATCTCCTCGACGTAGCGTTTAGCTCCTTCCTCGGCACGCTTGCGCGCGGTGATGTCCTGGATCACCCCGATGATCGCGGGGCGGCCGCGGTAGGTCGCAACCGTGCCATGCGCGCCGATGTCCGCCGTTGTGCCGTCCTTACGCAGTCCAGTGAAGGTGAACGCCGCGCTCTTCACTTCCCTGGAAATTAGTCTCCCGATGCTTTCGGCGAGCGCAGTGCGGTCTTGTTCCGAGACGAATTCCATCAATTCATGGCCGAGCACTTCCTCGGCGCCACCATATCCGAAAATCTCGACCGCCCGTGGGTTGACGTAGGTGAGCAATCCCTCCTGAGCAATGACGATTCCAGAGACCGACTGCTCGACCAGGCCCCGGAATTGTTCCTCGCTCTGACGCAACGCCGTCTCCGCCTTGACGCTTGCGCTGATATCTCGCGTCACCCCGCGGTAGCCGCGGAATGTGCCATCCGCGTCGAAAACGGGATCGCCACTGATCCTGAGAACTCGGTGCGAACCGTCTTTAGCGCGGAAACGTACCGTTGAATTGTGGTAGGGCCTGCGTTCGGCACGAATACGTTCTATTTCCTCGGACGGCGGATCAAGCCGCTCGATCGCCGACCAAGTGGGAGAGTGTTGCCCGATCACCTCCCGCGGCTCGTACCCGGTGATCCTTGTCACACCCTCGGAAACTGACGTGAAGCGGAGTTGCTCGTCCATTTCCCAGAAGTAGTCCGACGACAGTGCGGTCAGCGCCCGAAAGCGTGCCTCACTTTCGTGCAAGGAGTGCTCGGCGTGCTTTCGGCGCCGTTCGTAATCGAAGTTGTCCAGCGCGAACGCGATATCTACTGCCAATTCTTCGAGGAGCGATCGGAATTCTGTGTCGAAAAAATTGGGTTCGGATGCGGTAATCCCGAGAATTCCGATGGGCCTCCCATCGCGGCGGACCGGGAGTGTCGCGATTGAACGTATCCCCAGTCGATGCGGAAGCTCCCGCCACGGGTCGTTGGGAACGCTTACTGCAAAATCGTTATCAATGGTAATCCGATCTTCCAGATAGGACTGCACGATCACTGAGCGCGACTCGGGGCGTGCTGGATCGACGCTCATCGCTAGCGTTTCAACGATTGGGCGCATGCTTTCCGAAAACGCGACCGGCTGTAAAGTGTTGGTGTCCGGGTCGACTAGCCTTACGACGGCTCCGAACATTCCGCCGTGCGCTACCGCGATTCGGCAGATCTGATCGAATAGCGCTTGGTCACTGCGGGCGCGAACGATGGCCTGATTCACGTTTGTGAGCATGGCGTAGAGCCGCGACAGGTGGCGAATCCTGTGCTCTGCCGCTTTGCGGTCGCTAATGTCTCGTACGGTGACGTGGGCTGCCGGTTTGCCCTCGAGCTGGAACGGTGCCGCGACAACTTCCACGTCGATAGCCGTGCCATCAAAGCGACGGTATACCTGGTGAATGAGTGGTTGCGCCACACCGGCGTAGAGGCCATCGATCCGCTTATTTACCTTCTCGACATACTCTGACGGAAGCATGAACGTAGGCACACGACCAACAATCTGCGCGGGATCTTTGGCGCGCATGAGGTCGAGCATTGCCCGGTTGACAAACACAATGAGACCCCCGCTGTGAATCAAGGCCGCGTCCGGGGACGATTCCACGAATCTACGGTAGCGTTCCTCGCCCAGCTTCAGTGCGTCATCGGTCTCCCGCTTGGCGCGTTCGCGAGCGAAGTTATCGAGCGCAAAGGACGCTTCCGTCGCGGCTTCCTCGAGCAACTCCACAATCTCGTCGTCGAATGCGTGGGGGGTGTGTGAAGCCACGTGGATGACGCCGATGGGCTGACTGGCGCGCGCGATCGGTAGCGTGGCGGTTGATTCAATACCGAGGGAGCGACCGAGTTCACTCAAGTGCTTGGTCAGCGGATCGCTCTGGAAATCCTGAACGACTACCGCCCGGCGCTCTCGAAACGCGACACCCGTAGGCCCTTGTCCTTCGAGACAGTCGGCGCGTACGCTTCTCGGTGATTGGACGAATTCCGCAGCGCTTGCACCGGCCGCGGCGGCCCAACGCACGTCACCTGAGTTCGGGTCGGCGATTCCTACTCCAGCAAAAGCAAATCCACCATGCTCCGCAAGAATCGTGCAAACGCGCTGGAATAGCGCCTGCTCGTCGTCCGCGTGGATGATGGCGCTATTGATCTCGCTCAACGCTTTCTTCGTGCGGCTCGCGCGCTCAATCCGAGCTTCGGCTTCCTTGCGTTCCGTGATGTCGCGAATGATTGCCTGGTAATAGCGGCCGTCCTCGACCTGGATAAGCCTGCCGCTGACCTCGACGGGAATCGTCGTCCCGTTCTTGTGGAGCAGCCGCGTCTCGAAGATCACTCCGCCCGGGGAACCCGCAGCGGCCCAGTCCGCGCGGTGCCGGTCCTGCAGGTCCGGTGCGCGGAGCCGCTTGCCATCTGCCCAGAGCAGTTCGTCCCTCGAATACCCCAGCAACGTGCTTACCCGCTCGTTCACCTCGCGGATTCGAAACTCGCTATCCATCAAAACGATGGCGTCGTTCGCGTACTTCGCCAGATAGTCGAAGTGGTACACCAGTGCGTCACGCTCGAGCCGTTCCAGTTTCAGGCGCTGGCCGTGCTCACGCTCCCGGTGCGCCCACCGCATCGCGATGAAGCCCCCGCCACCGCCCAGCAGGAGAAGCAGGATCGCCGCGACGACGAACGTGGCTTTGAGCGCACGGGCTTCGACGATCGATGCGTCCATCTTCGCGAGCAGGACCCAGTCGCTGCCTTCGATCGCCCGCGATGCCGCGAGCACGCGAATGCCGCGGTGATCCATGGCATCGATCCTTTCGTCTGCTCGCTGAATCGCCTGCACCGAGGCTACGCTTTCGTCTTTGGCCGAGACGCGCGCCGGGAAACCCTCGCCTTCATGGGTCTCCTCGGACAAGTGGAGGATCTCGTCGCGGTCGCGGCGCACGAGGTGAATTTGCGACGCCGAGAGGGATAGCGGCATCTGTTTGATCAGCGGCAAAAAAAAAGCGCGCGCATTGATGCGCAGCACCACGACACCGGTGGGCGGCGTATCGGGCGCCTTGTGTAAGGGCACCGCTACGTCCAGAAGCGGTGTGCGCTCGGTCGTGGACTCGTCGCGGTAGAGAGACGAGACGATGATCTCGTTCCGCTCGATCACCCGGCGTGCCAACGGTGCAGGCACGCTTTCATTGCTCGCGACGTTGCCCATGGTGAATGCGACATTGCCTTCGGGATCCAGACCGAACGCCGAGCGGTACCCGTACACGGAGGAAGAAGCTGAGAGGAAACGGTACAGAGGGCTTTGGTGCAAAACCTGACCCAGAACAATCATTTCCTCGAGGTCGATGCCAAAGCGCTGGACACTGCTCAACAATTTCGCGTCGTTGCGCCGCTCCCAAAGCCAGGCCTCGACCTGGGCCACCTTCATCTCGACGACCGCGGTCAGTTCCTGAAACGCGGCATCGCGGTCTTCCGAGAGTTGATGGCGATAAAAGGCGTAGCCCAATGCAGCGGCAACTATTGCGACGAGTGCAAACCCCGCAAGGAAAGTTCTTGCCGGAGAGAACGCGGAAGATGGCGCGCCAGAGTCCTGGGATTGATTCGTCATCTGGGTCGCTTAGCCCAACCACGCCGCCGGCCCGGGCTGGCGCCGCATCCGACAATACCTGACTATAGGCATAAGCCTCTCTAAAGCAGCTCGGATGGACGACGCTTGATCTACATCAACAAAATTATTGCTCCTTTTCGGACGAGGCAAATCCGAGATTGATTTCAGTCATCGATACCGCAGGCGGATCACCAATTGCGCATTACTGCACAAGTCAATTCACAACCCGAAGCTATAAACGCTGCGGTTTCTTGGCTGGGTCGCCCAAAAAGATTTGGAAGACCGCGAATCGTTAGGAGAAAAATCATGGTTACTGCAACAATGGACATGAGGGCGCGCATGGTCGAATGGCGCCACCGGAAAGTGCAACGCGAGCAACCGGGCGCAGAAACGCAGACCGCCGCCGCCCATCGGAAGCGCGAAGCCTGGGAGATCTGGAAGAAGCGCGCGAGCTACGAGGATCTGACGCTACGGGAGATTGTGGACGGTCCAAAGACGCGGGTCTGGACGGCAGAGCAAGAAGCGCGCGAGCGGCAACTGTTCGAGGAATTCTGGGCCGAAGAGATGGCGTAGCACGTTCGCCTTGGCCTGCACGTCGCGGCCGGTGTTCGGACTTAGCGAGCAGATGCCGCAGCTTCTGATTTGGTGCGCCGACCGGATGAACGTATGAAGGCGAAACGGGTCTTTCATCCCCATGGGGTCCTCGCTGACGCGCAGTCGGGCCGGTCGGGAGGTCCGCCGCTACGTCGCGTGGGCATCGCGCGCGATGCCACGCCTCGGTACCTGAAGGAGCGACTGGCGCGAGGCATCAGGGTGTTGGAGGTCTTGGGTGATCCGTGCAACTACATAAAGCGAATGCTGCGGCGGTGGGGCGTTATAGAAACCATTAACCGGACGGCATCTCACTCCCGAGCCGCCGAAAGCTTCCGGAAGCTATGCGTGACAGGACTCAAGCACCTGAGCGCCGAGTCAGTGGTTCTCGATCGCCCACATCTGTTTCGTCCGGCAATTGTCAAACTGGCGCGGTCGCGCCTGGGTCGATAGCGGCCGAACCGGGGTGCCTGGAGCCGTTGTTCGAACGCCGATCGTGGTCGCAATCCGTCGTTTGACGGCCGCGTGGCAGTCGAAACGAATCATTGATTTCGACCCGTTCACGGCAACTGCCGATTGAGTAGGATGGGCGCTGGATCAACCGGAGACATTCGCCATGTCCTACGATTTCATCGTCATCGGCGCCGGCCACAACGGGCTCGCCTGCGCCGCCTACCTCGCGAAGGCGGGCGCCAAGGTTCTGGTGCTCGAGCGCAGCGACCGCGTCGGCGGCGGCTGCCATACCGCGGAAGCGACGCTGCCCGGTTTCAGGCACAACATCTGCTCGGTGGTTCACACGCACATCCCGTTGAGCCCGGTCTACCGCGACCTGGAGCTCGAACGTCACGGCGTCCGCTACGTCTATCCCGACTACCTGCGCGGCACCATCTTTCCCGATCACCGGAGCATCGTGATGCATCGGGACCCGGAGCGGATGGCTGCCGAGCTTGCCCGGTATTCCGCAAGAGATGCCAGGACCTTCAGCCAGCTTTACGCGGACTACAGCGAGTTCATCGACTCGACCTATCTCTCGCTCATGTACTCGCCGCCGCTGCCGCCTTCGCTCCAGACCGCGGAACTGGAGAAATCCGAGGAGGGGCGCACGCTCCTGCAATGGCAGGCGAGCACGCCGGTGCAGCTGTTGAACGAACTGTTCGAGTGCGAGGAGGTGAAGGTTCATTTCCTATCGCGGCTGACGGTGCTGGGATTCGCACCGGATCAGTTCGGTCAGGGCTGGATCTGCCTGTTCCGCATCCTGAAGGCCGAGGCGCCGATCTGCGTGGGGGGTTCGCAGCAACTGGCCGTTGGACTGCAGCGCGCCGTCGAGTCGCATGGTGGCGTCGTGCGGACCGAAAGCGAGGTGAAGCGAATCCTTCTGCGAGGCAAGCGCGCGGCGGGAGTCGAGCTCAAGGACGGCACGCGGATCGACGCCGGCAAGGCGGTGGTCACCAATCTCGAGCCAAAAAAGAGCTTCCTCCGGCTGGTCGGCGAAGACGTCTTGCCATCAGCGTTCGTCACCCGGGTGAAGAATTATCATTCGCGCGGGCGCTCGCTCTTCGTCCTGCACCTTGCGCTTTCGGAGCCGCCCGCCTATCGGGCCGCGGCGCAGAACGCGCCGGTGAACCTCGCGTTCAGCCAGGAACTGTTCGGCGGCCGCATGGCGGACCAGGTGCGCGCGTACCAGGACATCGCGATCGGACGGCCGCCGCGCGAGGAGATGCTTCAGATCACGCTGCCGACGCTGTTCGATCCTTCGCAGGCACCCGCAGGCAAGCACACCGCGGTCATCTGGCAGTACGCGCCGTACCGCGCTGAACCCGGGGGTTGGCCGAAGATCCGGGAGGAATACGCCGCGCACCTTCTCGATCTCTGGCGGTCCTACGCGCCGAACATCACGAAAGACAAGATCCTCGCCATGACGATCCAGGACCCGACCGACACCGAGCGGCACAACGACAACATGGTGAACGGTGTAGACGTGGTGGGCGACATGACACCCGACCAGATGGGGTATTTCAGGCCCTTCGCCGGTTGGTCGAGCTACCGCTCGCCGGTGGAGGGACTGTATATGGCGGGCGGTTACTGCC
>Ga0209726_10003561_pt1 | contig 20972 bp, 18 predicted proteins | sample Subgrocontami54m_FD_187453 | JGI IMG/M metagenome (GOLD analysis project Ga0209726, IMG submission 187453) | Subsurface groundwater microbial communities from S. Glens Falls, New York, USA - GMW46 contaminated, 5.4 m (SPAdes) (version 3) | ecosystem: Environmental > Aquatic > Deep subsurface >... | reverse complement strand
TGGGCTGCGTCAGCTATAGCCAGCGTTATTTTCCGGACGGCAAGATCAGCAAGTCCAACCTCAAGCATGCCGAACTCGCGGCATGCAACGAATTGCAAACTATCGTAACGGAATTTACGCGCGGCCATTGGGACATTGCGCTGGGCTCATCGGGCACTGCGCGCGTGCTGTGCGACATCCTTGAACAAAATGGCTACAGCAACGGCGGCATCACCCGATTGGGGCTGGAGCAGTTGCGCGCACATCTGCTCAAGGCGGGTGACGCGGAAAGCCTTGAACTGCAAGGCCTGAAGCCTGACCGTATCCCGGTGCTGCCCGGCGGCTTCGCCATCATGTATGCCGCATTCTGCGAACTCGGCATCGAGCAGATGCAGCCCGCACTCGGCGCGCTGCGCGAAGGCGTGCTATACGACCTGCTCGGGCGCTTCCACCACCACGACATGCGCGATGTCACCAGCAAACAATTCATGCGCCGCTACCATGTGGACGTGCACCAGGCCGAGCGAGTGGCGCGCCTGGCTGACCGGCTTGCGCGCCAGTTCATGGAAGGGCAGGCCGGCGAGGACGCGCTGCGCCTGCTCGGCTGGGCAGCCAGCCTTCACGAGATCGGCATCAGCGTCGCGCACAGCGGTTACCACAAACACACCGCTTACATTCTCGCCAATGCCGACATGCCCGGCTTCTCCAGAAAAGAGCAAAGCCAGTTGAGCCTGCTGGCGCTGGCACACCGTGGCGGGCTGGAGAAAATGCGCGGCCTGCTGAATACACCGGAAGTGCTTGCCCAGGCCATGGCATTACGCTTGGCCGCCCTGATGTACCGCAACCGCAGCGATGCCAAATTGCCAGACATGCAAGGGCGCTTCAGCGGCGCCAAATTCCACTTGATCCTCACGCCCGGCTGGCTGGCGCAAAATCCGCTGACCGACACTGTCTTGCAGGAAGAAGCGAAGCAGTGGAAAGAGTTGGGGGTGAGTGTGCAAGTGCTGGAGGGTTAGAAAGGCTCGGCATAGGTAACGATCGCAGTGTCGACAGAACCCGGCTTACCGGTTAGATCCACTTCTTTTGCAACACCGTGGTCTATCCCCAATTGTTTCTACTATCGGGAGATGGCCACGACGATGTAAAGAATGCTCCAAATAATAAGGAATATCTTTGCGCCTTTCGAGTAGATTTTTAGCTGGCCTTTGCTTTTATAGTAAACATCACCAGTGAAGAGAACTACCAAAAGGCCGGGGATAAAGATTAAAGCGCAGACAATCGCAAACCAATTCTTTCGATACCACGGCACTTGGTCATATGACGAAAACGCACCCTTTCCTTGGTTGGAAGAATTGCTCTGAGGTGCGCCACAATGTGGACACGTTGGCGCAGATTCGTGAACCTCTTTGCCACAGCCACGACAGAAGACCATACCCATAATTTTCCCCTTAAGTTAGTTTAGATAACATGTCAATGAATACAAGCAGTGCCATTGACGACAAGACAACGTCGGTAATAGCCATGCCTTTACCGGTTTTTTGCTTGAGACTGATGGCGCCGAAAACAAGACCCGCCACCGGAAAACTGCCAAAACCGAGAATCGTATCTTTGCCCCACTTCGAATCATCGAAGAGTGCGAGTATGCAAATAATCCCGAGAACCAGCGAAGTGGTAGGAACCCAGAGCGGGCCATCGGTTGTTTGGTGAGGAGAAGCGGCAATAAAGTGCTGGACTCCTCCGCAATGCGGGCATGCCGAAGCTGTCTCGTGTATTTCTTTACCGCAACATCTGCAAAATACCATGCGATTCCCTTTGGGGGTGCCGGATTAGCTAAACATGCGCCTAAGAATTTCTTGTTGAATAATCGGGTGAAATTCCTCGTATAGTGTGTTACTTCGCACGTTGTTCTTTTGCTGTGGGATCGGTACCGAAAACGGTTCCTTCGAAATCCATCGCACTTTTCGTGCACATGAAGCCAGATTAGACGTTTCGATTTCCGATAGCACATCTTCAGTGACGATTACTCCGATTGCTTTGATAATAAGACCACTGCCAGGTGGATGTGCCTTGATGTAAATAATATCGCCCACTTTTAAAGACCGAAGGAACTGGTGTAAGTCGGGCGCCTCTTGCCTGTTCCAGCCGATACCTACAATGTCGGCTGACACAAACTGTGTGCTTACGTCTTCGTTGTAGTACGCGCCTATTCCGAAAATGGCCATGAGTGATTTCCTTGTCGCCTGCGCTACTTGACCCGTTGGATCGCATCTGGTGCGAGTTGCAAAATCATCATTGAGATAGACAAATAATCGTTTGCTGTTTCGAGGGGCGTTGCTTGATCGTCACTGACGACATGGCTTATGAATAAATCGCCTCCGTCATATTTGAATAGAAAGCCAGTCGATTCAGCCCCTTTAACCTTTACCAGAATGCCTTCAAATTTCCCTGATTTGATAGCAGTAATCTTTGAAAAGCGTGGATTTTCGAATAACAAAGCAAGAAAGCTTTCAAAAATAACAAAGTGGCTGGGCGGATTGACCAAATCACCTCTCAAATATAACGGTGCTTTCAGCCACTTATTTGAGAACCCCAAAGCAGATATTTTCGCGGCGTTCTTGGCTAACGCAATTTCGACTGGTGAGTCATTTTCGCTTTTGGATGCCGGAGTGGCTTGCTCAGGTTTGGCCAGAGATACTGGAGAAGGAGGAGGAGAATTGCTTATCTCAAACTTTGGATTATTGCCGCTTGACATCGTGTACGTGTCAGATGCTGAAACGTTTAGTCCCATACTGCAGCTTCCGTCTTGTTTCACAATCGCCTTATCTGGTAAGAACTTAAACGATAGCCGACAGTCGTCATCACGATTTTCATAAATTGCAGTATCGCCCTTTAACACAGCGTCGCCGAATGCTTCTCCTGTGTTCGTGCGGAAAGTTGCAAAAACTTCAAACTTGATTAGTCCCTCAGACGTTTGTTGGATTTTTAACTCGCCGTTTGGTGATTTATAGGTGCCGGTCGGTGAGCTTGAGCGCGGTGCGTTCGGTGGTGGCGCATTTGACGCCAAGTTTCCGGTAAGCGCGTTTAGACGGTCGGCGTATGCGTGATTCAGGCAAGAAGCGTCTACGCATTTGTTACGCACTGTCAGCCAAGCTCTTTGCTGAGACTTTAGCCCGGAAGCATCTGGGCTAGAAGCCAATGCCTTTTTGTATGCTTTCATCAGCGAGTCATCAAGTTCTGAAAGTTTGGCGTCGGAGCAGATCGCTTTTTCCACCAATGTGGACGCTTTTGCGCAATCAAAACTGGCGGCATGAGCTCCAGTGGCAAAGGATAGAAATGCAACTGCATAGATCAAGTGCTTCATATGTGCCCCCTGTAGCTAATTTTTCGAGTTCGACGGGAATAGCGTCGTTGAACTCTAGCGCATTCTCTTATGAGAAGCAAACACCGTGGAAACAAACGCCGCACTAATGGATTCTGCGCGGTATGCCAAAGCGCGTTTCCAAACCCAAGCCAAATCAGTTTGAAAAATCCTTAAGGGGTGCGCTCGCCTATAACATCCGGCTGCTTCGTTTTGAGAATGGGATTTCGCAGGAAGAACTGGCATTCCGCTGCGAGCTGGACAGAACCTACATCTCGGCGGTGGAACGCTGTGTGTGGAATGTCGCGCTGGGCAATATCGAAAAAATTGCTGATGCGCTAAATGTAGAGCCGTGGCAGTTGCTGGTTCCACCGAGATGACCAACACCCCATTACCCCCCTCATGTCAGGCACAGCAACACAAAAAACAATCTCTTTAGAAAAGCCACAGATTTAGTTTGCAGGATGAATGAGGCGTAGCGAACCAATCCTACGTGCCTGTTCATCCCCGTGTTAAACTCTGCATCGAAGCTGGCTAGACAGTCGCCGCGCACGCAAGTGCGGGGAGGAAAGTCCGGGCTCCACAGAGCAGAATGCCGGTTAACGACCGGACACCGTGAGGTGATGAACAGTGCCACAGAAAATACACCGCCGATGGCTGCGCAAGCGGATCAGGCAAGGTTGAAATGGCGGGGTAAGAGCCCACCGCGGACGTGGTAACACGGACGGCACGGTAAACTCCATTCGGAGCAAGACCAAATAAGCAGGCCATGACGTTGCTCGCGTCGCCTGCGGGTAGGTCGCTTGAGCGTCAGGTAACGAAACGCCTAGAGGAATGACTGTCCACGACAGAACCCGGCTTACCGGCCAGCTTCACCTGTTTCGGCGGATCAATTGCGGTAAGAACCGCGTGTTCCTTCTTTCCCCGATAAAACCTTGAAGGCATCATCGCCGAATTGATTCTGCTTAAGAAGCCTCTGAACAAGTGCTTCCTGCGCTTCCTCTTTACTCCTGCATCATTCCCAAGCTATCCAGGCCTACTCATCACAAGCAACTTTAGCTTGTTTGTGTAATTCATTGCTTTTTAAGCATATTTACTTTTCATTAACTTCCCGCGCTAACTCCTTGTCCCATAAAGAAAAACTTCGTTTTTCAGCTTGACGGGCTGGGATTTTTTTAATATAGTGGGCATAAGTGGTAAAAAGTGGGTAAAAGTGGGGGTAAAAGCGTGTTTCAGGGAGCGGCACAACTCAATCTGGATAGCAAAGGCAGGCTCGCGATACCGGCGCGGCATCGCGACATGCTGCTTGCACATTGCGCGGGCAGCCTGGTGCTGACCGCCGATGCCGATGGTTGCCTGCTGATGTATCCGCAGCCCGAGTGGCAGCCGATCCGCGACAAGCTGCTCAAGCTTTCTGCGCTCAATCCGAAGATCCGCGCCTTGCAGCGCCGCCTGATCGGTTATGCCGAAGATGTGCTGATGGACGGTGCGGGGCGCGTACTGATTTCTCCAACCTTGCGCAGCTACGCCGTGCTGGACAAGCGCGTGATGCTGGTCGGCCAGGGCAACAAATTCGAATTGTGGGACGAGGCGAAATGGCAGGCGCAGCAAGAAGCCGGCTTGTCGTTCATGGACGGCGAGTTACCTCCTGAGCTTGAAGGTTTTTCTTTGTGAATGAGGGCCTGGCCCACACTACCGTCCTGCTGCATGAAGCTGTTGAAGCGCTGGCCATCAAGCCTGAAGGCATCTATGTGGACGGCACGTTCGGGCGCGGCGGACACAGCCGGTTGATTCTGAAAAAACTGGGTGCGGGTGGCCGCCTGATTGCGCTGGACAAAGACCCGGCGGCAGTGGCGGCAGGACAGGCAATTTCAGATCCACGTTTCGCCATGGTGCACTGCGGGTTTGCGCACTTGGTTGAAGTGCTGCACAGGTTGTCGGTTGAAAAAGTAAATGGCGTGCTGCTCGATCTGGGAATGTCATCTCCGCAACTGGACGATGAGCAACGCGGGTTCAGTTTTCGTTTTGATGCGCCGCTTGATATGCGCATGGACACCAGCAGCGGGCAAACCGCAGCGCAGTGGCTGGAATCGGTGGATGAGGGTTTACTTGGGGAGGTGATACATGACTACGGCGAAGAACGGTTTGCTAAACAGATTGCAAGAGCGCTTGTTGCGGCGCGCCAGGAACAACCCATCGTTACCACGCACCGGCTCAGTGAAGTCGTCGCCAAGGCTGTGCGCACGCGCGAGCCCGGGAAAAATCCGGCAACGCGCACCTTTCAGGCTATACGGATTTATCTCAATCAGGAACTCGAAGAACTCGCGCGGGTTCTGCCGCAGTGCGTGGATTGTCTGAGGCCGGAGGGGCGCATCGTGATTATCAGCTTCCATTCGCTGGAAGACCGCATGGTGAAGCATTTTTTGCGCGATATGGCGCAGGGTGACAAGTTGCCGCACAAGCTGCCGATCCGCGCCGCCGATGTGCCCAGGGGCAGACTGCGCCTGGTTGGCAAGGCAGTGCGCGCCGCGCCGCAGGAAGTGGCAGCAAACCCGCGCGCGCGCAGCGCGGTGATGCGCGTGGCCGAGCGCACAGGGGATGCGGGTGGCTAGGGCGCCCCTGTTGCTCCTCCTGGTAGTGATCGCTTGCGCGTTGGGTGTTGTGACTTCACAGCACAAGGCGCGCAAATTGTTTGTGGAGTTGCAAAAAGAGAAAGACCGGGCGCAACAGATGGAAGTGGAATGGGGACAGCTGCAACTTGAACAGAGCACCTGGGCAATGCCGGCGCGCGTGGAAAAGATCGCCGCCGCCAAGTTGCAGATGCAATTACCGAAGAGCGCGCAGATCCAGTTTATCCGTGGCGAGCAGTTGAAAGGGCTGACAACGCAACCATGAATTACGCCAGCAGCATCCAGACGACAGGGCTAAAGGCATTGCCGCCGTGGCGTTCACGTCTGCTGTTTGTGCTGCTGCTGCTGGGCCTGTGCGCGCTGATGGCGCGCGCAGTGTACCTGCAAGGCATACACAACGACTTCCTGCAGCAGAAAGGCGATGCGCGTTATGGCCGCGTCGTTGATATCAATGCGCACCGCGGCATGATTACCGACCGCTATGGCGAACCGCTCGCCATCAGCACGCCGGTGGAATCCATCTGGGTCAGTCCGCAGGATGTGGAGGCGACGCCGAAACAAGTGAAACAGCTGGCGCAGATATTGGGCATGGATGTCGAGGAAGTGAAAAACCGTTTATCCGATACCTCGCGCGATTTCGTTTATCTCAAGCGCCAACTGCCTCCCGAGCAGGCGGAAAAGGTCGTGCGGCTGGGAGTGCCGGGCGTGTCGTTGCGCCGCGAGTACCGCCGCTATTATCCCGATGCGGACGTGACAGCGCATCTGCTGGGTTTCACCGATGTGGACGACAACGGCCAGGAAGGCATCGAGCTGGCACTGCAGGAGCAGCTTGGCGGCAAGGCCGGCAGCCAGCGCGTCATCAAGGACAGGCGCGGATTTATTGTTGAGGACGTGGCCAGCATACGCGCACCCAAGCCAGGCAGCGATCTTGCGCTGAGCCTGGACAGCAAAATGCAGTATCTGGCTTACCGCGAGATCAGGCTGGCGGTCGAGCAGCATAACGCCAAGGCGGGCTCCATCGTGGTGCTGGATGCGAAGAGCGGCGAAGTGCTGGCGCTGGCCAATTGGCCGAGTTACAACCCCAACAACCGCAGCAAGCCCAGCCTCAAGGTGATGCGCAACCATGCGGTGACCGACCTGTTCGAGCCGGGCTCCACGATGAAGCCATTTACCGTGGCGGCCGCGCTGGAGGCGGGAAAAATCAGACCGGAAACGGTCATCAACACCGAGGGCGGCATATTTACCGTCGGCGGGCGCAGGATTCATGACACCCACCCGGAAACGATGCTCACCGTGGCACAGGTGATCCAGAAATCCAGCAATGTGGGCGCGGCCAAGATCGCGCTGTCGCTGCCGCCGGAAACCTTCTGGCGCAGCTTGAGCGAAGCCGGCTTCGGTGCGCAGACCGGCAGCGCGTTTCCCGGCGAGGCGGCGGGCAGGCTGCGCGATTTCAAAAAATGGCAGCCCATCGAGCAAGCCACCATGTCATATGGCAACGGCATCTCGGTCAATCTGCTGCAGCTGGCGCGCGCCTATACCGTGTTCGCCAACGACGGCGACCTGAAGCCGGTGACGCTGCTCAAGCAGGATGTGCCAACGGCTGGCAAAAAAACATATTCCCAAGCCACTGCGCAAGCGGTGCGAGACATGCTGGAGCTGGTGGTCAAACCCGGCGGAACTGCACCGCTGGCGCAGATCAACGGTTACCGCGTGGCGGGCAAGACCGGCACCGCGCACAAACTGGAAAACGGGCATTACGTCAACCGCTACATCGCCTCGTTTGTCGGGCTGGCGCCCGCGTCCAGCCCGCGCCTGATTGTGGCGGTGATGATCAACGAGCCTAGCGGCGATCAATACTATGGCGGACAGGTCGCCGCGCCGGTGTTCAGCAATGTGATGGGTTCGGCGTTGCGCCTGCTCAACGTGCCCAACGATGCGCCGCTCGGCAACGTGATGATGCCGCCCGCTGAAATTGTGAAAGAAGAAGCATGAGCCCTTCGACCATGCCCAGAACAGGCTTCCACCCTGAACTGCTCGCATCTCTCGGCGTGGCGATCACGCGGCTGGTGACGGACAGCCGTGAGGTAAAAGCGGGTGACACCTTTGTCGCTTATCCCGGCAGCCAGGCCGACGGACGCAGGTTCATCGCACAGGCCATCGCCAATGGCGCCAACGCGGTGATCTGGGAAGCACGCGGCTTCAACTGGCATACCGGATGGCAGATACCCAATCTGGCGGTCGCCGACCTGCGCCAGCACGCGGGGGAAATCGCCGATTACGTTTACGACAACCCCTCCGGGAAATTGTGGATGGCTGGAGTCACCGGCACCAACGGCAAGACTTCGTGCAGCCACTGGATCGCGCAATCTTTCAGCGCGCTGGGCAAGAAAGCCGCTCTGGTGGGCACCTTGGGCAATGGCTTCCAGGGCAATTTACAGCCGACGCTGAACACCACGCCTGACGCCATCCGCTTGCATGGATTACTGGCGGATTATCTGGCGCAGGGCGCGCAGGCCGTGGCGATGGAAGTATCCTCCCATGCGCTGGAGCAAGGGCGCGCGAATGGCGTGAGGTTTGACGTGGCACTGCTCACCAATCTCAGCCGCGACCACCTCGACTACCACGGCGACATGCATAGTTATGCGACAGCCAAGCGCCGTCTATTCGATTGGCAAAATCTCAAATTTGCCGTGCTCAACCTGGATGATGCATTCGGTATTGAGCTCGCCGAGCAGTTGTCATTCACACAGCAGCAGGGGGCGGAACTGGAAGTGGTGGGGTATGGTTTGAGCGACGCCGCACTGGCGCTGGCGGAGCGCCTCGGCCTGCGCATGGTGTATGGCGGCACGTTGCACATGGGTGCGCAAGGACTCAGCCTGCAGGTGCACTCGAGCTGGGGCGGCGGCGCGCTGCATAGCACATTGCTTGGGCGCTTCAATGCCGCCAATCTGCTCGGAGTGCTGGCGGTGTTGCTGGTGAGCGGGATAGCGCTGGCCGATGCGCTGCGCGAACTGGCGCGGATGCAGGCGGTGCCGGGGCGCATGCAGACGCTTGGCGGCGGCGGGTGTCCCGCTGTGGTGGTGGATTATGCGCATACGCCGGATGCATTGGAAAAAGTGTTGCAGGCTTTGCGCGAAGTGGTTGATGCGGGCAATACCCGCAAGGGGCACACCGCAGGGGTAGGCAAATCCGTTTCCAGTCATAGACTGGACGGAGTTTGCACCGCCGGTGGGGGCCCGGAGGCTGCGCCTCCACCCTCCCGCAGGCTGATTTGCGTGTTTGGTTGCGGCGGCGACCGCGACCGCGGCAAGCGCCCGATGATGGGCACCATTGCGGCAAAATTGGCAGATAGCTGCATCGTTACCAGCGACAATCCGCGCAATGAGAAGCCGCACGACATTATCAGCGCCATCGTGGCTGGCATGAGCGGATCAGGGTATCAAATCATCGAAGACCGTGCACAGGCGATTGAACAAGCCATCGGCAATGCGCGGGCGGCAGACACCGTGCTGGTGGCAGGCAAGGGGCATGAGGATTATCAGGAAATCAACGGCGTGAAACATCCGTTCAGCGATGTCGAGGTGGCGCAGCATGCGCTGGCATCGTGGGCCCTTCGACAGGTTCAGGATAGCCGGAGTACCAAAACATGATGCTGCTGTCGCAAGCCGCACAAGTGCTGGGCGGCAAGTTGATCGGCCGGGATGTGCTATTTACTGCGGTATCCAGCGACAGCCGCGTGATTGTTTCAGGTGATTTGTTCATTGCCCTGCAAGGGGAAAATTTTGACGGCAGCGAATTCGTCGCCGGTGCCGCGCAAAGCGGTGCGGTGGCTGCGCTGGTGAATGCGGCCAGTTATCGCGGCGCCGAGCCGCCGTGCCCGCTGTTGCTGGTGGAGGACACGCGTCTTGCATTGGGGCGTCTGGCGGCGCACTGGCGCGAACAGTTCGCCATTCCGCTGGTTGCAGTGACCGGCAGCAACGGCAAGACCACAGTAAAGGAAATGCTGGCGAGCATATTGCGCACCCATGTGGAAAGGGGACTGGACAAGCCACAGGCAAAGCAAGGCCAAGGCGGCAAGGAGGCGGCGACGAGACATACCGTTGATGGTAGGCGAGGAACCGACGACGAAGCCAACACAGGGATTGCGCAGCATGTGGCTTGGAATGCGGTGCTGGCCACGCAGGGCAATCTGAATAACGACATCGGCATGCCGCTCATGCTGCTGAAGCTGCGCGCCGCACACCGCTATGCGGTGATCGAGATGGGCATGAACCACCCCGGCGAGATCGATTACCTGACGCGCCTGGCGCGGCCGGATGTGGCCATCGTCAACAATGCAGGCAGCGCGCATCTGGCCGGACTCGGCTCGGTGGAGGCGGTGGCGCGTGCCAAAGGGGAGATTTTTGCGGGCTTGCCGGAAAACGGCTTCGCGGTGATCAACGCCGATGATGCCCATGCTCCGCTGTGGCGCAAGCTGGCGGGTGCCCACGCGGTGATCGAATTCGGCATGGAACGCCATGTGGCAGTCCATGCGCAATGGCAGCCGCAGGGGCATGGCGCGCACATCGAAGCGAGCACGCCGCAGGGCGGCTTCAGCGCAAATCTGCAGGTGCCGGGGGTGCACAACGTGCGCAATGCGCTGGCCGCGACTGCCGCAGCACTGGCGCTGCACATACCCTTGCCCGACATCGCTGCCGGCCTGGAAAAATTTCCCGGCGTGGGCGGACGCTTGCAGCGCAAGGCGGCGCTGCACGGCGCGGTGCTGATCGACGACAGCTACAACGCCAACCCTGCCTCGCTGCACGCCGCGCTCAAGGTGCTGGCGCAGGTCTCCGGCAAGAAGATCCTGGTGCTGGGCGATATGGGCGAACTGGGGGCCGCTGCGGTGCGCCTGCACGGCGAGATCGGTGCGGAAGCCCGCCGTATGGGGGTGGACCAGTTGCTGGCACTGGGGGAAATGACTGCCCATACGGTGCATGAATTCGGCTCGGGCGCGCGCCATTTTGAACGCATCGAGGATTTGCTCGCCGCGCTGGACAAGGATATGGACGCAGACAGCACGGTGCTGGTGAAAGGCTCGCGTTTCATGCGCATGGAGCGGGTGGTGCGTTATTGCACGGGGCAGGAGGAAACATGCTGCTCGCACTAACGCAATGGCTGGCACAGGACATCAGGACATTCAGCGTGTTTAACTACATCACGCTACGCGCGGTGCTGGCCGCGATGACTGCGCTGTTCATTTCCTTCATGGTGGGGCCGATGATGATCCGCAAGCTGACCGCCTACAAGATCGGGCAGACGGTGCGCGACGACGGCCCGCAAAGCCATCTGGTCAAAGCTGGCACGCCGACCATGGGCGGCGCGCTGATCCTCACTTCGGTGGCCATCACCACGCTGCTGTGGGGCGACCTCACCAATCCCTATGTGTGGGTAGCGCTGCTTTCCACCCTGGGTTTCGGCGCCATCGGCTGGGTGGATGATTACCGCAAGGTGGTGCACCGCAATCCCAAGGGACTGTCAGCAAGGGCCAAGATGTCCTGGCAGTCCGTTATAGCACTGATAGTCGCGGTGTATCTGTGGAGGCATTCCAGCCTGCCGGCGCATACTGAACTGATCGTGCCGTTCTTCAAATATCTGGTGTTCCCATTGGGTGCGACCATGTTCATCGTGCTGACCTATCTGGTCATCGTAGGCAGCAGCAATGCGGTAAACCTGACCGATGGCCTTGACGGCCTGGCGATCATGCCTACCGTGATGGTGAGCAGCGCGCTGGCCATCTTCGCCTATGTCGCCGGGCATGCGGTGTTCGCCAAATATCTCGGCATCCCGCATGTTCCCGGTGCGGGCGAGCTGGCGGTGTTCTGCGGTGCCATCGCCGGAGCTGGACTGGCCTTCCTGTGGTTCAACGCCTATCCGGCGGAAGTGTTCATGGGCGACGTGGGCGCGCTGGCGCTGGGTGCGGCGCTGGGCGTAGTGGCGGTGATCGTGCGGCAGGAACTGGTGCTGTTCATCATGGGTGGCGTGTTCGTGGTCGAGGCGGTGTCGGTAATGCTGCAGGTGTCGTATTTCAAATACACCAAAAAAATTTACGGCAAAGGAAAGCGCATCCTGCTGATGGCGCCGCTGCACCACCACTTCGAGCAGAAGGGCTGGAAAGAGACTCAGGTGGTAGTGCGCTTCTGGATTATTACGATGCTGCTGGTGCTGCTGGGATTGGCGACGTTGAAACTAAGGTAGTTGGTAGTCGTTAGTCGCTAGTTATTAGTTGGCGTAGTCGCAATTGCATTGCGGTTTTTAACTAACGACTAACGTCTAGCGACTAACGACTGCTTTTAGGAGACACATTGAACAAATGGGCTGACAAAAGAGTATTGGTGCTCGGTCTCGGCGAGACCGGCCTGTCGCTTGCGCGCTGGCTGGTGGCGCAGGGTGCGCGCGTGCGTGCCGCTGACAGCCGCGAATTGCCGCCTGCACTTGCCATCTTGCGCGTGGAATTGCCGCAGGTGGAAATTCACTGCGGCGCGTTCCGCGATGAATTGCTCGACAATATCGAACTGATCGCCATCAGCCCCGGCGTGCCGCTGGCCGACCCGTTTGTGGCACGCGCCGTGGCGCGCGGCATCCCGGTGGTTGGGGACATCGAACTCTTCGCTCAGCATCTAGCGACTAGCGACTACCAACTAACGACTAAAATCATCGCCATCACCGGCGCCAACGGCAAGACCACGGTGACCAGCATGGTCGGCGCGATGTGCCGTGCGGCGGGACTGGACACGATGGTGGCCGGCAATATCTCGCCTGCAGTGCTGGATGCGCTGCTGCAACGCAAAGGACGGCAGCCGGATGTATGGGTGCTGGAGCTGTCCAGCTTCCAGCTGGAAACGACCTATTCCCTGAATGCCGATGCGGCCGCGGTGCTGAATGTCAGCGAAGACCATCTCGACCGTTATGCTGATATGGGTGCCTATGCTGCCGCGAAGGCGCGCATTTTCCGGGGCACAGGCGTGCAGGTGCTCAACCGCGACGACGCGCGCAGCCTGGGCATGGCATTGCCGGAGCGCAAGCCTGTGACCTTCGGCTTGAATGAACCGCCCGGCGGGCATGACTGGGGCGTAAAGCGCGACGGCAGGGACATCTGGCTGGAGCAGGGGCAGCAGCGCGTGCTGAATGCCCATGAATTGCAGGTGGCCGGATTGCACAATGCGGCGAACGCGCTGGCTGCACTGGCGCTGTGCCGCGCCATCGGATTGCCGCTGGCCCCATTGCTGGATGCATTGCGAGCTTTCAAGGGCCTGCCGCACCGCGTGGAGCCGGTGGCAGAGATCAACGGCGTGATCTACTACGACGATTCCAAGGGCACCAATGTCGGCGCCACCGTGGCCGCGCTGCAAGGTCTGGGGCGGCCTGCGGTGCTGATTGCGGGCGGGGATGGCAAGGGGCAGGATTTCACGCCGCTTAGTCCGGTGGTGGCGCAACATGCGCGTGCCGTGGTGCTGATCGGGCGCGATGCGGACAGGATCGCGGCGGCGCTGAAGAATTGCGGCGTGCCTGTGGTGCGCGCCCGCGACATGGCTGATGCGGTGCGGCAAGGCGCCGCGCTGGCGCAGCCGGGCGATGCGGTGCTGCTGTCGCCGGCCTGCGCCAGCTTCGACATGTTCCGCAACTATGCGCATCGCGCCGAGGTGTTCGTCGGCGCGGTGCGCGAACAGCAAGGGGAGGCTAAATGCGCGTCGCAAGCCTGAGCGCTCCCCGCCCGGCGTTGGCGGAATACGACGAGATGCTGGCGTGGATCGTGCTCGCGCTGCTGTCCATCGGACTGGTGATGGTGTACTCGGCTTCCATCGCCACTGCCGAGGAAAGCAAATTCACCGGCTTTCATCCCGCGTATTACCTGATCCGGCACAGCCTGTTTATTTTCATCGGCGTCGTGGCCGGGTCGATGGCGTTCCAGGTGCCGGTGCAAACCTGGCAAAAACTGGCGCCTTACCTGTTCATGCTGGGCGTGGTGCTGCTGATCCTGGTGCTGATTCCCGGCATAGGCCGCGCGGTGAACGGCAGCCGCCGCTGGCTGTCGCTGTTCGTCATCAACCTGCAACCGTCCGAGCTGATGAAGTTGTTCGCCGTGCTGTATGCCGCCGATTACACGATGCGCAAGGGCAGCGTCAAACAAACTTTCCGCAAGGCTTTCCTGCCGATGTTCGCGGTGATGACGCTGGTGGGCTGGCTGCTGCTGCTGGAGCCGGACATGGGCGCATTCGTGGTTATCTGCTCGATTGCGTTGTGCACTCTGTGGCTGGGCGGCTTCAATCTCAAGGTGTTCGGCGTACTGGTGTTTGCCTTGCCGCTTGCGTTCGCTGCGCTGATTATTTCCTCGCCCTATCGCCTGCAGCGCGTCATCGGCTTCATGGATCCGTGGTCCGATCCTTTCGGCAAGGGCTACCAGTTGAGCCACGCGCTGATCGCCTTCGGGCGCGGCGAATGGTTCGGCGTGGGGCTGGGCGCCAGCGTGGAAAAATTGTTTTACCTGCCGGAAGCGCACACGGATTTTCTGCTCGCGGTCATCGCCGAGGAGCTCGGCTTCGCCGGCGTGTGTACGGTCATCCTGCTGTTTGCCGGGCTGCTCATCCGCGCCTTCGCCATCGGCCGCCAGGCCGCCTTTCTCGACCGCCAGTTCGCCGCGCTGCTGGCGCAGGGCATAGCCATCTGGCTGGGTGTGCAGGCAATGATCAACAGCGGCGTGAACATGGGCGTGCTGCCCACCAAGGGACTGACCCTGCCCTTCCTCAGCTTCGGCGGCAGCGGCGTGGTGGTGAACTGCATCGCGGCGGCGATACTGCTGCGCATAGACTGGGAGAGCCGAAGAATGATGCGGGGGCTGCCGGTATGACGCGCAACATCCTGATCATGGCAGGCGGAACCGGGGGCCATATCATGCCCGGGCTGGCCGTCGCGGATTGCCTGCGCGCACAGGGCTGGCATGTCACTTGGCTGGGTGCGCCCGGCAGCATGGAAGCCGAGCTGGTGCCGAGGCATGGCTATGAGATGGCATGGGTGCGCTTCTCCGGCCTGCGCGGCAAGGGGCTGTTGCGCAAGTTGCTGCTGCCACTGAACCTGCTGGTGGCGCTGTGGCAGAGCGCGGCTGCATTGTTGCGCCATCGTCCCGATGTGGTGCTGGGCATGGGCGGTTACATCACTTTTCCCGGCGGCGTCATGGCTGCATTGTTGCGCCGCCCGCTGGTCATTCATGAACAGAATTCGATTGCCGGATTGAGCAACAAGACCTTGGCGCATTTTACCAAACGTGTACTGAGTGGCTTCCCGAAAGTGCTGCCCGACGCCGAGTGGTGCGGCAATCCGGTGCGCGACAGCATCACCGCGCTGCCCGAACCTCAGCAGCGCTATGCCGCGCGCAACGGCGCACTCAATGTGCTGGTGGTCGGCGGCAGCCTGGGTGCAAAAGCGATCAACGACTGTGTGCCGCAAGCGCTGGCTTTACTGCGGGAGGGCCTGTTCAACGTGGTTCACCAGACCGGCAAGCAGCATCTGGAGGCGGTGCAAACAGCCTATCAGCAAGCGGGAGTAACCGCAGAAATCAAGCCCTTTCTGGAGGATATGGCGCACCACTATGCATGGGCCGATGTGGTGATCTGCCGCGCCGGTGCGCTGACCATCGCCGAACTCGCGGCGGCAGGTGTGGCGAGCATTCTGGTGCCCTTCCCGTTCGCGGTGGACGACCACCAGACCGGCAATGCGCGTTTTCTCAGCGAGCGCGGCGCGGCGATTCTGTTGCCGCAGGGTGAATTGACTCCGCAGCGTTTGGCTGATCTGTTGCAAGCGATGACCCGGGCGGGTGCGCTGGCCATGGCACAGGCGGCGCGCGCGGTGGCGCAACCGGCAGCGGCGCAACGCGTGGCCGAAGTATGTATGGAAGCGGTGAGGGGGTAATAAGTGATGAGTGACATCAACCACACAGCGGCGGTGGCCATCACCTATCACCCATTACTGGTGTTATATGAAACACAAAGTTAAAAATATCCACTTCGTGGGCATTGGCGGCTCCGGCATGAACGGCATCGCAGAGGTGCTGCTCAACCTCGGTTTTCAGGTGAGCGGCTCGGATATTGGCACCAATAGCGCGACGAGGCGCCTCAAGAAACTCGGTGCTACCGTGTATCTCGGCCATGACGGGCAGAATCTGACAACTGCCGATGCGGTAGTGGTTTCGACCGCCGTGAAGCCGGACAATCCAGAGGTGCTGGCGGCGCGCGCGCGCCGTATCCCGGTAGTTCCACGCGCCATGATGCTGGCTGAGTTGATGCGCTTACGCCAGGGCATTGCGGTGGCGGGTACGCATGGCAAGACCACCACTACCTCGCTGGTTGCCAGCGTGCTGGCCAAGGGTGGTTTCGATCCGACTTTTGTGATCGGTGGCCGGCTGAACAGCAGCGGCGCCAACGCCCGGCTCGGTACAGGTGAATTCATAGTCGCAGAAGCCGACGAATCTGACGCCTCGTTTCTGTACTTACACCCCACCCTTGCGGTGATCACCAACATCGATGCCGACCACATGGAAACCTACGGGCACGATTTCGGACGGCTCAAGCAGGCATTCGTGGATTTCGTCGAGCATCTTCCGTTCTACGGCATGGCGGTGCTGTGTATAGACGATGCCAATGTACGCGAGATTTTGCCGCGCATCAGCAAGCCGGTGACGACATATGGATTCAGCGAAGACGCGCAGATACGCGCTGTTAATGTGCGCCATCAGGGCGGGCAGATGCATTTCACCGCGCAGTGCAGACAGAACGGAACCCCCAAGGATTTGGATATCACGCTCAATCTGGCCGGTATGCATAACGTGCTGAACGCGCTTGCCGCGATGGCGATTGCCCTGGAAACAGGCGTGGCAGATGAAGCAATTGTCGCGGCACTGGCGGAATTTCAAGGCGTGGGCAGGCGCTTCCAGCAATACGGCGAAATTGCACTACCCGATGGCGGCAGTTTCACGCTGATAGACGATTACGGGCACCATCCGGTGGAAATGCAAGCCACTTTGGCCGCGGTGCGCGGTGCGTTTCCAGGCAAGCGTCTGCTGCTTGCGTTCCAGCCGCACCGTTTTACCCGAACCCGCGATTTGTTTGAGGACTTCGTCAAAGTGCTGTGCACCGTAGACGCGCTGCTGCTGGCGGAAGTATATGCCGCGGGCGAGGCTCCCATTGCGGCAGCAGACGGGCGCACATTGATGCATGCGGTGCGTGTGGCCGGGCAGGGCGAGGCAGTGTTCGTCGAACAGATACAGGATATGCCGCAGGCGATTTTGAAAATGGCCAAACCGGGCGATGTGGTGGTGACCATGGGTGCGGGTTCGATTGGCGGCATACCGAATAAATTGCTGGGAAGAGCTGACGGCGATGCAACGGGGGCAGTGCCGGTATTTCAATCGCAACGTTCAGGTGAGCCATGAAAATGATCGAGCCGGAATATTTTGCTGAATTGGTTTTGCGCGGCAAGTCGAGTAGTAGCGTGCCCATGAGCAGGTACACCAGCTGGCGTGCAGGCGGTGTGGCGGAACGCATGTACCAGCCGGCCGATTTTGGCGATCTGCTGGTGTTCTTGCGCGGCTTGCCGGCTGATGAACCGCTGTATGCAGTTGGGCTTGGGAGCAACTTGCTGGTACGCGATGGCGGGTTGCGCGGCACGGTGCTGCTGTTGCATGGCGCGCTGGATGGTTTGCGAATCGAAACAGATGGCAGCATCTATGCCGAAGCCGGAGTTCCCGGTGCGAAGCTGGCGCGCTTCGCGGCGCTGCATAACCTGGGCGGCGCAGAATTCTTTGCGGGCATTCCCGGCACAGTGGGCGGCATGCTGGCGATGAATGCCGGTTGTTATGGCAGCGAAATATGGGATGCGGTGGCGCGGGTGCAGGTTGTGTCACGCACCGGCGAATTGCGCGAACGTGTTGCGGCAGATTACGACATCGCATACCGCCATGTGGCGCTGCGCGAAGCGAGCGAGGAATGGTTCGTCGGCGCATGGCTGAAGTTCGAGAAAGGCGATGGCGAAATTGCGCGCGAAAAAATCAAGGCGCTATTGAACAAGCGCATCGCCAGCCAGCCGCTGAATTTGCCGAATGCCGGCTCGGTATTCCGCAATCCTCCGGGGGATTATGCGGCACGGCTGATCGAGCAGTGCGGGCTGAAAGGCCGCCAGATCGGCGGGGCGCGGGTATCAGAAAAGCATGCCAATTTCATCGTAAACATGGGCGATGCCACGGCAACAGATATCGAAAATCTGATCAATGAAGTGCAGGCAGTGGTGCTGCAAAAAACCGGCATTAAGCTGCATCCTGAAGTACGCATCGTCGGCGAAAAAAAATGAGCAGCTACATGAATACACAACAACCCGCTACAAGCTACAAGCTATCAGCTACCAGTTCCTTCGGCAAGGTCGCGGTGCTGTATGGCGGACGCTCCGCCGAACGCGAGGTGTCGCTGAAGAGTGGCAATGCAGTGCTGGCCGCTTTGCGCAAGAGCGGCGTCGACGCATACGGATTCGATCCCGCCGTGCAGGATTTGCACGCTTTGTGCGACGAGGGTTACCAGCGCGTTTTCATCGCACTGCATGGGCGGTTCGGCGAGGACGGCACGGTGCAGGGCGCACTCGAGTTGATGGGCATCCCCTACACCGGCAGCGGCGTGCTGGCCAGTGCGCTGGCCATGGACAAGTGGCGCAGCAAACTGGTATGGCAGGCGGCGGGATTGCCTATCCCGAAATATGAGTTGCTGGCTGCCGACAGCGATTTCGGTGCGGTTGCAGCGCGATTGGGATTGCCGCTGTTCGTCAAGCCGGCCAACGAAGGTTCCAGCGTGGGTGTCAGCAAGGTGAAGCGGGCTGGCGATCTGCGGGCGGCTTATGCAGAAGCTGCGCGCCATGACAAGCTGGTGATTGCGGAGGCGTTCGTCGGCGGCGGCGAATACACCGTCGCCATTCTCGGCGAACAAACGTTGCCGGTAATCAAGATTGAACCGGCCAATGAGTTCTACGACTACGAGGCGAAATACCTGCGCGACGACACGCGCTATCTGTGCCCCTGCGGGCTTGCGCCGGCGCAGGAAGCGGAAATGCAGCGTCTGGCACAACAGGGCTTTGCGCTGGTGGGCGGCACAGGGTGGGGGCGGGTGGATTTTCTGGTAGACGAGGCGTGCAGGCCGTATCTGCTGGAAATCAACACCGCGCCCGGCATGACCGACCACAGCCTGGTGCCGATGGCGGCGCGCCAGGCCGGGATGAGTTTTGAGCAACTGGTGTTGCGCATACTGGAATTGGCTGAGAAACGGTAAAGAGCGAGGGGTGACAGGTAAATGGTGAGCAGTGACGGATGGGATCGGAGAGTGATACTCACGGGAACAAGCATCGTGCCGCCCCGATTTTACCCATCACCATTCATTCATCACCATTCACCGCTTGGAGAGGGCGATGTGGAATAAACCGCATCTGTTGCGCATGGTTTCCGGCACGCTGTTCGGCATCAGCTTCGTGCTGGCGTTGTATGGCGCATTGCACTATGTGCTGCACCTGCCGGTGTTTCCTTTGCGTGCGGTACAGTTAAGCGCCGCGCCGCACCAGGTGAATACCACGCAGATCGAGGACGTGGTGCGCAATGAAGTGCGCGGCAATTTTTTTACCGTTGATCTGGAAAGCACACGGCGTGCTTTTGAGAAACTGCCTTGGGTGCGCAAGGTGAGCGTGCGGCGCCATTTCCCCTGGCGGCTGGAGGTGAGCCTGGAAGAGCACGTTGCGCTGGCGCGCTGGAACAGCGCGGAACTGGTGAATACACACGGTGAAGTGTTTGCGGGCGCGGTGGCGCAATCGTTGCCAGGATTTATCGGCCAGCCGGATACCGCGGCCGAAGTGACGCGGATGTACAGCGCATTCCGTGAGCAGCTTGCGCCGCTCAAGCAGGAGATAGCCCAGATCAGCCTGTCGCCGCGTCATGCATGGCAATTGCGCCTGGGCAACGGCATGGTACTGGAGCTGGGGCGCGAGCAGTCACAGCAGCGCCTGGCGCGCTTCGTGGCGGTATATCCGTACAGCCTGGCGCCCATGCTACAAGGTTACGCAATTTTCAATGCAGGGAAAACCCCGCATGAAAATGGGCAGCAGCGCACGGTGAATTACGTGGACTTGCGTTACCACAATGGCTTCGCGGTTTATTTGCCGGGTGGCGTAAAAGCGGTGAAGGGTAATGGTTAATAAGTGATGGGTGATGAGTGACAGATGATGCGTGATGGGTGGGTTTGCCACTCACCAATCACCATTCACCGTTCACTTCTCCGCAGGAGAGAGCAATGAGCAAAAGCAGGGAAACCAAAAACTTGATCGTCGGCCTGGATATAGGCACCTCCAAGATTGTCACCATCGTCGGCGAGATCAAGCCGGAAGGCACGCTGGAAGTAATCGGCGTGGGGATGCATGAATCATCCGGCATGAAGAAGGGCATGGTGGTCAACATTGACGCGACGGTAGCCGCCATCCAGCGCTCACTGGGCGATGCCGAGCTGATGGCCGACTGCAAGATACGCGAGGTCTACACCGGCATTGCCGGCAGCCACATCAAAAGCCAGAACGCCAATGGCATGGTCAAGATCAAGGACAAGGAGGTGGCGCAAGCCGACATAGACCGCGTGATAGAAACCGCCAGTTCGATCAGCCTGCCGGGCGACCAGCAGACGCTGCACATTCTGGAGCAGGAGTTCAGCATCGACGGGCAGGAGGGTATCAAGAAGCCGCTCGGCATGAGCGGCATGCGCCTGGAAGTCGAGGTGCATATCGTCACCGGTGCTGTGGCGGCAGCGCAGAACATCATGAAATGCGTGCACCGTTGCGGGCTGGAGGTTCGCGAAATGATCTTGCAGCCGCTGGCGTCGAGCAAGGCGGTGCTGGCCGACGATGAAAAAGACCTCGGGGTGTGCCTGGTGGACATCGGCGGCGGCACCACCGACGTG
>Ga0209726_10003560_pt1 | contig 20974 bp, 23 predicted proteins | sample Subgrocontami54m_FD_187453 | JGI IMG/M metagenome (GOLD analysis project Ga0209726, IMG submission 187453) | Subsurface groundwater microbial communities from S. Glens Falls, New York, USA - GMW46 contaminated, 5.4 m (SPAdes) (version 3) | ecosystem: Environmental > Aquatic > Deep subsurface >... | reverse complement strand
TGCTCATGAGTTTTTTCCAGACGGCGCGCTTGCAGGACGAAAACTTTATCGATTTCATGCATGAACTGGCGGAAAACCGCCTACGAAACTAAACTGATACGAATCTTATTTTTTTCCGAGTCAATAGTTTTATGGATGTCTTTTTGCGAGTTGTCGAGCTATTGCATAAAACACTTTTTGGACTTTATCGATAGTCTTGGGCTGAAGTTGGCCGGCCGGTTCGTTGGCGCCTACATGAATGTAAGGACCGTGTTCAGATTGTTTTCTTTCAACTCTGACTCCGGCCACCCGATGAAGTTTGTCCTCGTTCAGTTCAAAGTCAAGTGGAATATTGAAGCCATACGCGCCGGGTTGGGATTTACTACCCTCGGTGTAAACGAATGCCGGAACTTTGGGATAAATTTCGAAAGAAGGGAAACCTGCCCGGAATCGGTTGTCATTGTCATAAACCAATCGCCGATCCTTAATGGCTGGACCGATATTCCGGCGTTTTACGCCCACTTCCTTGACCAAATCCGCGTATTCTGAACGGTCTGAAAAATCGAAACGAACTGGTTGACCTTCGTTGTTGATTCCGGCCACGCCTCCCAGTGGAATGCTTTGAGTTACTTCCGGGTGAAATCCCATGGCCCGAAGTGTGAGAAAGGCGTCTACCACAGAACCGCCGGAACTAATCGGAGTGGTTAGGATAGATGCCTGACCATTCGGGTGGTCAATAATTCCTTCATGGATTAAATGCGACATGGCCCGATAGAGTGCCGTTGCATTATCGATTGCGGGGTCTAAATGTGCAAGAACATGGGTTCCCGCATTAGATCCAGGGATATGAATCATGAGGCATCCGCCAATGCTGGTCAGAAGATGAGGTTGACTTGAATTTGCCACGTTTCCTTTTTGCTTCCTTTTTCCGACAGTTGGAACTGATCGGGAAACGTCGTATCCGTTTTGGGAAACTGTTATTTTGGGCTCTTTGGGTTCCAAGGTATGAATAGGGATTGTTTTTTGTCCTAGTGTATACGGTTTGCGTATGTACATTCCGCGAATAGCGTCAGCCATTGATGGGACTAATGTCCTAAATTCCCAGTTTTTTAGTCATTAGGATTCCGAGTTTCTCGGCTATTTCCCTCTGTTTTTTAGTAACCTCGCCAACAACCAAATCGTTCGCGTAAACTTTGCACTTCAGATTACGCAAACGAACCAACGCACCCTCAACCGTGTAACGCTCACCCAATTTTTGTTTCAGTCGCGTAAACGCAATCAACGTCAGAAACTGCATGAAAAGAAAACCACGCAACGCGTCTTCCGAGTGAACGCGCAACGGAAGCAAACCCAAGTCGTCCTTCGAAAAACCAAAGAGCATTTCCACCGTCTGCCGCAAGTAATACGTCTGAACAACATCCATTTTCGGAATCGGAAACGAAGACACGAGAATCATCAAACCACGCGTCATCAAGAAGTACTCCATTTCTTCAGTGTTTTTATCAACCTCGTCAACGTTTTGCACGATCAAACGATCAACTTCACGACCCTTTCTCTTGGGATCCAACACCAGATGCGCGAACGCTTTTTTTCCGAACAAGTCCACTTCGATTTGTTTTACGAACAATCCTCGTTCGCCATTGCGAACGATATTGGGATATGATTCCAAACTCTTCGCGTGTTCGTGAACCAGTTTTTGGTACAACGTTCTTTGGGAAGGCAAACGGGTCAGGAAATTCATTTCCGCAGCGTACATGTCGAGAATGTTGCTTTCGGAAAAAAATCCAGCGTCGAGAAACGCGTATGCTTTCTTCACGCCGTACTGTGCGAGTTCCTTGATTGTATTCGATAAGGTTGAAACGTCGACGATGTTGCCCGGAACGGTCCGGAAGTATACTGGCTGCCTTGTTTTTTCGTCCACCACTAGAAGAAAACGGATTTGCTTGTCGATTTCTTCGCCGTGCAAACCCCATGCGGTTAATGGAATGTGAATCTGGTTCGGCAAGGACGTAGCGTCAATAATGATTCCAGAACCGGTTTTTGAAACGGTTGAAATGTACTCGCTGAAAAACTTTTGCTGCAAGCCCTCGTCACCCAAACGTTTGAAAAAATCGCTCAAACGTTGCGACAATAAATCCGCTTGCGGGTATTGAAGGCGTGCGTAACTGCCGTCAAACCAATCTTTGGCGTACATCATCGCGGAACCGTAACATAAACGGTAGGTGATCAATGCCTGCAATGATTGCGTTTCATTTCCGAACACGTTTTCCAATAATTGTGTGAAGCCGTTGTTCTCTAAAAATTTTTGGACTGCGAAAGAATCTCCGTAGTCCAGTATCAGACGTTCGGCGTCTTTTCGTTGCGCGCGACGTTCGAAAATCTTTTTCTTTTTATCCACTACGACGCCCAAATAACGAGATTTTTGTTTGGGCGACTGGGTGGTTTTGTCCCAGTATGAGGTTATTTCGTAGGCGTACTCTTGTTTTCCGAATTTTTGGTATCGGACAAATGCCATGATGAATATATACTCATTATGTTTTTATGCTTTTCGGTAAGGAGGAATGGCGATTTACCTCTGAGAATTAGGCCGGGTTAAAACCTAATGACTAATCGGACGGGAATTTAGGAATTTCTCCCGGGCACGACCATATTTGCCCTACGATGAAAAATATTTGGGCAGGATAGCCGAGAGACTGCGCACGATTTACGCCGACGCCTATGCGAAGGAAGGACCGTTGACCACCGAGGTACTGCAAAACATCGAGGATCTAATCCACCACGAATTATCCAGCGTCATCTCATCCAGTTATCGGGTCCCCGAAGAATTCCTGGAATATGCCGACTCCAAGCGGTCCGGCCGGCTTAAAACGCTTGAAGAGCGGATTCCGGATTTGAAAAAGCAAGTCGGGGGCGCACTGGATCGTTCCGACATGCCGGCGGCCATCAAGGCGTTCCGGCGCCATTACAACCACCAGATAGCGTGGAACCTAGGACGGCACGTGGACGTGGCAAAAAATACGCTGCAACTGATTAAAAAACACGAAGGAAGAATCCGGCAACTGGGCAAACAGGGAAAGCAACCGCACGCGCTCATCCTGTTTGGCACCCACCACCATTTCGCGCCCTTTCTCCAGCAATATCTTCAAAAAAAACACATACGGGTAGAAATTAGCGAGACATCTGAAAATTACCCCACCGACTTGTTGGCCGACCTATTGGAGGAAAAATACGCCAAACCGTCAATCCGGCATTCCGAAAAGCAAATGATGTGCGCCATGCTGCATGAGCAAATCGCGGACCGTCTTCGGGGAAAAACAGCGGAAAAATACATACGAAAATACATGATGAAAGACGGAGAATTGCCAGTTGGCAGCCCCGTCCGCATCTACGAAGGAATCCTAACGGACGACGCGTACAGAACGCATATGGAATCAACCAAGCGGGAAATACAGGCGATGCCACCCGAGATAATCAGGGAACTCTTAAGTGACCCGAAAAAACGGCAAGAGTATGTCGATAGGTTCGAAACGGGCCCATCGGGATTCATGGACATCGTCAAAGGCGTTTGGAACCGTATTCGGAAAAAATAAGGGCTATGACATGACTCCACACAGGCTAGAATCTATGCGAAACCAATCGAAAGACCAACGGCATTGGCAAAAGCCAGGAGGCACATGGCCAATTGCGCCTCCTCGACGCCAACTTCCCCCCCGGTTTGGCTACCCGGTGCTATAATCCATGGAAAAAGCCGTTTCATCAATGGGCCCAATGGCCCGCCGTTTCGCGATTCGTTATAGCCGGTGAAACCATATAACATTGGCTAAGACGGCGGTAGTCCAAAACAACCAAACATGCAAAAAATACACATTTTCGCATTAGTAATGATGCAAATTTGTTGAAAAGCAAAGGGAAACGACCATGATTGAACTGCACGGATTATACGGCCTCCACATCGGCATGCCGCCTTCGTTGCGCTTGTGGAGAAAAATCGGACAACTTCGACGACAAGGAAAAAAAGTGCTATTCATCGGAATCGAAAACGCCAGCGCTCACAAGTCGAAAGAACCGGCATTGCAAACAAGATACCAAGCGGACCGCGCTCACATGCAACGGCAACTGGCAATCGGAGGTATCCGGGTCCAAGACGTCGAAATCGGGCCCAAAAGCCTCACATTGTTCGCCGAAGCCTTGTGCGACCCGATTCCGGAAGACCTGGAAGAACAACACGGACTATTTACCCACGTGGTTGCCGGATTGCATGACCTACCCCTGCACGCGTTGGAATATGCGGGAAAAAAAACGGTCAAAAAAACAAGGCGCTTGTTCCGGCGATACCAGGCAGCCGAGCAGCGGCTCAACGAATTGGTGCAGCCGCAAGCCGACGTGGACGACGTCCTCCGACAAGTGCGCCGGTTCTATTTCGACTCGACGGACATGGGCAGTTCCAGGCACAAAGACGTGGTAAAAAACATTGCGCGCTTAGCCCGACGTCCGGAGTACAAAAAAGACGGGGCAATCGTACTGCAGTTCGGGGGGTACCACCTGGGCTTGGAGAAATATTTGGAAGAAGAACTCAAGAAAAAAGGCGTCTTGGTTCGGGCGGTAAAACCGGAACCATTCGGAAGAAATCCCACGTTATTGGACGAACTCGTGGAAAAAAGGGTGCGGAACCCCCGGTTCAAACCGACGGAGGATGAAATCGCCCGGGCTACGCTTCACTTCTGGATTGCGTCCGGTAATTCTGCGGCATTGGTGCAAAAAAGCGAGGCCGTCATAAAAAAAATGCCGATTGAAAAAGTCAAAGAGACATTGGCCCGATGGTTAAAACAGGATAGTGCAGCGGTCAATGCGTTGCTTTTTGGAAACAGGAAAGGAAAATAACGATCGCGCATGGAGCAAAACCGAATCACCCAACAGCGCACATCGATCGGTCACCGGCGCAAACCGCGGTGATTTTTGCCACCCGGCCTTTTTGGTCGAAAAACACCACGGCGAGTCGACGGTCCGGGCGCTTTAGACAAACGTCACGGCTTGCCTAAGAGGGCTTTCCGCATCGATGTCAAGTCTGCCGGTTCGTACGGACGCGGTTCCGACGCTTTGACGCCGAACAGTCGTTGAAGGAAGTAAGGGGTGCCGCGCATGGAAGCGTGCGGCGAATACAACATCAAGTGCGCAACGTTTTCCGATTTCAACTCAAACGCGATTTGTTCCATGCGGCCCACGGCCTCACACCATTGGCGATACTGCCGGACTTTTTCGCCTATGCTCGTCAGAATCTGCGGATGACCGGTTATTTGAAACGTCAACGCGACGGCCGGATGCGAGGGAGCCGTGACGTCGACCAACGCGGGTTTCGGTAGGCCGTGAGGCGGCGATTGCAAGTGTTTGCGGATGTCGTGAAGGGTCGGAATGGGCATTAAACGAGTCAGGGGTAACGCCCAGATAAAAAACCGATTGCAAACGCATGCGGCCAAAATATATGGGTCCACGACGTTCAAACCCTCCATGAACGACGCGTTTGAGCGCATGCGCCTCCTCGACGCCAACTTGGCCTGGTTCGGCTACTCGGTCCTGCAGGCCATGGAAAAAGCCGGTTTTGGCGCGGCTCTCAAAATCGTAAAAACCCTCGAAAAGCGCGGCCTCAAGAAAGCCAAAATCGCCATCTTCTGCGGTCCTGGCAACAAAGGCGGCGACGGATTCGTGGCCGCGCGGCACTTAGTCGAATCAGGGCACGACGTGAACGTTTTTTTGGCCGCCAAGCCCAAAACCCAAGAGGCGCAAGAAAACCTCGACCGGCTCAAAAAAATAAAAAGCGTCAAAATCAAGCACGTCACTCCGGTATCGTTGCCAAAACAAAAATTCGACGTCTTCATCGACGCTTTGCTGGGCACAGGACTCGTTGGTAATTTGCGCGAACCGTACGCATCCATGGTGCACCTGCTCAACGCCCAACCGGGCTTGAAAGTGGCCATCGACGTGCCGACGGGCTTTGGAGGACCGCTTTATTTCCGCGACGACCTAACCATATCCATGCACGTTTCCAAAAAACCAGGTGCCGTCGTGGTGGACGTCGGGATTCCCAAGAAGCTGGAGTCCGTCGTTGGGCCGGGCCAAATCAAAGCCCTTCGATTGAACACGGGCCGACAAAAAGGCCAAAACGGCGTCTTGACTGTAATCGGCGGCTCCAAGAAATACCACGGCGCGCCCCTGTACGCAATCGAAGCCGCCGCTCCGTTCGTCGACCTCATCTATTTTCACTCCCCACAAAAGGACAACCGTTGGATTGCCCGGCGGATCAAAACCAAATCCAATGCGTTCATCACCATCGAAAAAACAAAGGACCTTGACGCCGCCGTGGCCAAAAGCGACGCCGTGTTGGTGGGCAATGGCCTGGAAGAAAACGCCCAAAACAAGGCGCTAATCAATGGCCTGCTGCGCCAGTTTCCAATCAAAAAAGTCGTCTTGGACGCCGGCGGTATGATGCTGGCCGACAAAAAACTTTTCAAAAACCGGGTCGTCTTGACGCCGCATGCCGGCGAGTTCAAGCGGTGCTTTGGTTTGGAAGCCGATGCACAAAATGCTAAGAAAATGGCCCGAAAACACGCATGCATCGTTCTTCTGAAAGGTCACGTGGACAGTATCACCGACGGCCGAACCGTGATGCAAAACGTCACGGGCAACGCGGGCATGACGCGCGGCGGCACCGGTGACGTGTTGGCCGGATTGGTGGCGGCATTGGCGAGCCAGAACAATCTTTTCCTGGCAGCGCAAGCGGGGGCGTTTCTCAACGGGTTAGCCGGGGACATCGTGGCCAAAAAGCACCGGGCCTTTACCGCGGACGACGTGGCGGAAGCGTTGCCGGAAGCGTTGGAAACGGCCCTGCGTTCATGAAAACCGCGGGCTTGGGCACGGCAGTTTCTGTTGAAAAAGTCCAAAAAAAAACCTGAAAATGCGAGCCAGACAAAACCGCAAATAAAGGAAATAACGAAAACGAAGCCGTTTTGTCCTTTGCCGATATTGAAGACTTGCGTTCTTTTGTTTCCGTCCATGTTGTTTTTTTTTCCAGTCTTTTGTTTCATTTTCAAGATTTTCAACAAAGCCGGCACGGCACGGTGTTTTTTAACGCCAAAGACAAAAATCTACTTATGGTCAATGCGACAACTGCCGCAGCCGCCGTGACTGCGATTGCCTTCCAGTGGGAAGCGCTCCTATTCGGCTTGCTGCTCATCGTCCTAGCCGTCGTCATCATCAAAGTCTTCAGGAACCTGTTGGCCAACGCGGCGATGGGCGTCTTGGCCTTGTTGGCGCTTTCAATCCTGGCGGATTGGGCCCAATACCCAAGCATCAAGATTGCCATTACCTTGGTCACCGTCCTCATCTCGGCCCTACTGGGATTGGCGGGCGTGGGCCTACTCATCATTCTTAAATTGCTCGGCGTCGTGATCCAGTAGATGGATCAGCCCCTCGTTCGCAGGCGTCGAATCGTGGAACCGGCGTCCCCACCCAGCCCCAACCATAACCAGCCCAGTCCACAAGAGCGCCAGGAACGCAAGAATCGAGGACACGACCAATGGACCGAAGTGATCAAGGCCGCCGTAATCGATGCCAATAAGCGGTCGGGACATCCCCGGCCGCCGCAGGTCACTTACCGAGAACGGGATTTGAAAATCGGCGACGAAATAGCCGAAGAGTTTTTGCGGCGTCTCATGCAAAACAAAATAGCGAAATCGGCTCCAACACGCAAAGCCGATGCCAAAAAAGTCTATGACGAATCGTGATTATTCCAACCCAACACGGCTTTACCCACGATCTCTTTTTGCCCGGAAACCGCACTTTTCTTTGCGTACGCCAAGAGTTTGACGTTTTTTCCCGCCAGATAATCCCGCTTCAATTGGGTCAGCAAATTCAAATCGGTTCCCGATTTAGCACCCAAAAACGCTTCTGCCGCCGCGTCGAACATGACGCCTCGGAATTGTCCCGACGAGTCGGATAGTTCAAGCGACGCGTACGTAAGCGAGGAAAAGTCTTCCGAACCGCAGGCGCACACCGGCGTTTTATCCGGGCTTTTGGCGCCGCATGAACGGCACTTGTGCAGGCGCTGCGCGTCCACCACTTTGTCAATCCGTACTTCGACCACGGCGTCCGAGCCGTCCAAATCCGCCAGCGACTTGTGCGGCGTTGCAGCCACTTCACCCAGGCCATGGCCAGACGGCGCCGGCAGCAACCGGCCGGACCAAGACACGGATAGCTCGCCGTTCTTGAGCACGGCGCCTTCAATCTTGACGGCGTCCCCGACGTCAAACCGTTGCGCGACGTGGGCGTTTCCATCCCAGCACGCCGCCCACGACTCAGCCGAACCGTCGGACAACTTGATTCTTGAGAGGTATCCGATCTTGCCTTGGCGTTGGAATTCTTTAAGCGGCTGTTTTTCCACGAGGCGGGCCACCACGTCAGCTTCAACGCCGTCGGCCAATTCGTTTAGTCGGCGCAACGGCACCGAAGCCAAAGGAAGCGCGGCATCGACGTCCGTTGCCATGCCGGCCACGCGTACTTCGGACGAAAGACGGGAATGCAGTTCCAGCGGTTGCTGGACCTTGACAAACACGTCTTTCAAAAGCAGCACATCGTTGCGCGAAACAACGGACGCCAAGTCGACGTCGGAATTCCACAGCACCAAATCCGCCGCACCGCTGGAGTCGGCGACACGAATCTTGCAGAGGCGACCGGATCGCTCGGCGGTCGCAAAGCGTTTGGGAGCGAAAATGGCCAACGCCCGCACGCGGGCGCAAAGCAATTGGCCTCCTTTCGCGGATTGCAACGGGGCGTACGCCACGTCGTCGGGCGGTTGGATGAAGCCGGCTTCGTGCGCCAAGACGCGCATCGCGGCCTCTTCCGTCAGCAATCCTGCGAACTGGTCCTGTTTGAACCTGACGGCGTCGTCCAACTGATCGGGGCTAAAGCGTTCCAAGAGGCGTTCTTTAATCATTATAAAAGACCCAAAAACCATTTGTTTTACATAGAAGGCCGTCAGAGCCAAATAGGTGGCCGCCGCCATAAAAACGTGAAGGTCCAGAACCGACGCTTGCAAGCCAAAAAGAAGCAAAAAAAACAAGAACAAAAATACCATCCATAACGGCCCAAAACGGGCCGAAAACCAGGTGCTCACAAAATGGGTCCGACGGAAAAATACTACCACGAAAAGCTCAAGGAGAAAGGAGCGTTGTTTTTCGCCCTGATCGACCCGGACAAGCTATCCATGGAAAAAGGCGCCAACGCAGCCTATCATGCAGAGCAAGCCGGAGCGGACGCTCTTTTGGTCGGTGGCTCCATCGGCGCGCAAGGCCGAATCCTTGATGACACCGTCAAAATGATGCAGGAAAAAGTAGGCCTGCCCATCGTGCTGTACCCAGGATCGCCTGCAGGCTTGACGGAGTACGCCGACGCCGTGTACTTCATGCAGATGCTCAACTCGCGCGACGTCTACTGGCTGGCCGGCGCACAAATCCAATCGGCTACCGTCGTGCAACGCATGAAACTCGAACCCATCCCTACCACTTACTTGGTACTTGAACCTGGCAAAGCCGTCGGATGGATGGGTAATGCCAACTTGATCCCACAGGAGCGAGGCGACTTGGCATACTCCTGCGCCTTGGCAGCAAAATACATGGGCTCGCGCGTGGTCATCACCGATTCAGGCTCCGGCGCCCCAAAGATTCCAGAAACGCCTTTCTTCGAGGCCGTCAAAAAAGCCTGCGGTTCCGACGTGCTCTATTTCTACGGCGGCGGAGTCAAGACGCCCGAGATGGCGGCGCACGTCATCCGCTCCGGCGCCGACGGCGTGCAAATCGGCAACGCGTTTGAGGAAAGCGACCCGGCCAAGATGAAGAAGATGGTGGATGCGGTCAAGAAGGAAGGCAAAAAGAAGTTGTAAAGAATAAGGTGGAACGCGTGGAATTGTTGGAATCGCTCAAAAAAGCATACGATGAAGTTCACCGATCAAAAACGCCGAAAGGCCCCCCCCTTCTTGAGGCCAGAAAGCAATTGGGGCGTATTGATTTTATCAAGGCGGAGATTTACAAACCGGAAATGCACATCGATTTAAGTCAGCAACTGGACATGCCGACCGCACCCGACAATCATTTAGAGACGAAAGATGGCAGAAAGCTAGTAGCGTTCAAGACGACTCTTCAAATCCCAGGCGGATTAAGTCATGACTATTTTGACGCATACACGCTCGCGTCCCATGTATTGAAACCCACGACCGCAGGAATAGACCTCATTGCAGCGGTGACCAAACTAAAACAGGCGCTTCACGCGCATTCAAACTTGCCAGAAGAGGGCCGTGACTTGCGGGATGCGACAACGTCATTCCTCAAAATATTGGAAAGAAGCCGCGGGCTTGGAAAGAGAAAGCGCAGATAAGGTCACCGGCCAGCACCTCTCCAAAGTCGTATAACCACCCATGCCTATTTTTATCCCGGACTCCATAAGTAAGAATAAACGTTTTATGGAGGCGAAGCCGATGCACGTGGAAACCGCGAAAATGTCATCCAAAGGCCAGTTGGTCATCCCTTTGGCCGCACGCGAGGAAATTGGAGTCAGCGAAGGGACGCTTTTCGCAGTCGTGGCTTTCGGCGACACCATCATGCTCAAGAAAATGGAACGGCCGAGCCATGAGCAACTGTGGAAGGATTTGGATAGCATCGCAAAGGAGGGCAAAAAACGACTGGAAGCCAAAGGCCTCTCTGAAAAAGACATTCCCGATTTGGTCCAAAATCGAAGGAAAAAGGGGTAGTCGCATGCGGGTGGTTTTGGACACGAATATCCTGATTTCAGCCACCCAATGGACCGGCAGCGTGGCGCAAAGGGTTCTTCGCCAGCTGCACGAAAGCCAGGCGGAACTTTTCGTCTCGACGCCCATCCTGGAAGAATTCAATGAAGTATTGCAACGGGATTTTGATTATTCGGACGAGGAAGCCGGGTTCATCATTGGTCGCGTGTTGGAACTGGTCCACGTCACCCAAGCCCGAAGCGCGTTGAGAGTCGTAACCGATGATCCGGATGACGATAAAATAATTGATTGCGCCGTGGATTGCAATGCGGACGTAATCCTGACGTATGACCGGCATTTGTTGAAAATCGGACAGTACGAAAATATCCGCATCATCCGGCCAGAGATATTTGCGAAGGAGGAATAGAAATGAAAAGGAATTCATGGGAAGTCACCTTCAGCCAATGGGGTCAAAGTTTGGCAGTGCGGATTCCAAAGGAACTGGCCAAAGCATTGAAGCTCAAACCCGAGGAAAAAGCCAGGATCATCCAGGAAAAGGACGGTTTCCGCATCGTGCCGATTCCGAATTAATCGGCTGCAAAGCGGGAACAATCCCGGCAAACATTTTATGAATAAGCTTCGCCTTTGGCCATTGCAGCCGCAAGGTGTTCAAACGCGTTTAAGGCCTGGTCCAACGAAATGAGGCCGAACAATGCCATGAAGCCTAATGCAATCAGAGGAGGCAACAAGAAAAAAGCAAAAAGCAACCCATACGAGTGGGCCGAAACCTGTCCTTTGGGTTTGGTCAGACCTTCTTCGAAGGAACCGGCCAAATCCAGCCAATCCAACAAACTTGCCGCCAACAAACTCCCAAAGTAGCAAAGGATGCAAAGCGCCGTAAACGTCACAACCAAGAAGGGATTGAAAACGCCGTCATACGCCAGGACAAAGGCAAAAAGAAAGGCAAACGGAACGAACACCAAGGACGAAAAGACAATCGCCTGATTCTTGGTCTCACGCATCCAGGAAAAGCGGCCCAGGAAAAGGACCGACAACAAAGACGCAACCACCGCGATGAAGCTGACGATGAACAGTACCGACAAGCTGAAAATCCAATTGCGCCAACCCGTCCAAAAAAATTCATAGGCAATAAGTGCGATCCCGGAAAGGGCCGCGGCGGCTAAAACATGCGGACGGCGTAAAAAAGCGTAAAACGATGAAAAGCGCAACGCATCGGCAATCTTTTCTTTTGCGATTTTTGATTTAGGCCATGCGGTGACTTGCTGAAAGCCAATCATTTCGGCCGCCAGCGTGCTCAGGCCATACAGGGGAAGGAACAACAAGAAAAAAACCGGAAAAAGCAAAACCAGAAGCAGGCCGACGGCGATCAGCAATACGAGTAAAAACCCAAAAATAACGACCGGGATGGAAAAAGTCAAAAACGTGAAGGTGGCGTTCCAGAAAAAAACATCCGATAAAAACAAGAGCAATAGGAACCCGGAGAACAGGCGATGGGCCTTCAAAAACGCAAGAAAGCCGTCCGCCATTGCCTGAAGGGAAAACCGCATTCCGTGTCGTCGCATTTATGGGTTATGCACTGCAAATTAATAACGCCACCCGCGTTATGACCACATGGCCGAATTCTTCTCCTCCGCCTTGTTGGCGTTGGCCTTGGGCGGTTTGATTGGTTTGGAGCGCGAGCGTTCGGGCCACCCCTTGATGGGCGTGCGGTCTTTTGCATTGTGCGGGCTTTTTGGGTTTCTGACCACTATCCTGCCCGCGTCGGAATGGACGATACTGGCCGGCTTTGCCGGCGTCCTGCTGCTCTCGGCGTTGGTGTATCACCTCAAATCCGAACGCAAAGGCCTAGGGCACGGCGTCACGACTATCATCATGCTGCCGTTGACGTTTTTGTTCGGCGTGCTGGTGGGTTTGAACCTGCGCTTGGAAGCCGCGGCGGTGGCCATCGCCGTCACGTTCATCTTGCTTGAGAAAAGCTATTTGCACCACGCGGCCAAGATGGTCACGCGCGAGGAATTGACCGACTTGCTGGTTTTCGCCATCATCGCGTTCATCGCGTACCCGTTCATCCCCACGCATCCCGTCGTGCTTTGGGGTATTCCGTTGAGTTTGGAATACGCATGGAAAGTCGTGACGCTCATGACGGCCATCAGTTTCGGCTCGCACCTGCTCATCAAGTACACCAAGCACCAAGGCGCGCAAGCCGCCGCGTTCTTGGGCGCTACGGTCAGTTCGCTTGCCACCCTGCTGATTTTCTCGCGCAAAGTCCGCGACGCGAAACACCTCATGGCCGTCAACCACCTCGTCAGCGTGGGCACCGTCGCCGGAAGCCTGTTGGTGTTGGCCGTCATGTCCTCCAGGTTGTTCGAAAAAGCGTTCCTGCCGTTGTCCATCATGGGCGCCGTTTTTTTAGCCGCTTACTTTACGCTGGGCCCGCGCCTGCATAACGAGGACGCGCCCTTGCAGCACCGCATTTTCTCGCTGGCATTCATCGCCAAGTTCGCGCTGGTTTTCTTGGCCGTCGGCTTGTTGTTCAACCTGCCGCACTCCGAAAACACGTTGTGGCTTTCCGCCTTGCTGGGAGGCGCGTTATCTTCCACGTCCGTCATCGCAAGCCTGGGCTACTTGTTCGCGGGCGGCCAAGTCAGCATGGGCGCAGCCGTCACGGCCGCGGTCTTGAGCGTCATCGGATCGTCTTTCGCCAAATCGGTCTTCACGGCCATGCGGTACCCGGGCCATTTGGACGCGTGGACGCCGGCCGTGTTGAGCATGGTGTCCGGCGCCTTGGGCCTCACGCTGTTTTCCGTGATGGGCTGATCAGACAAAATGACCCAGGATTTAAGTCCATGCGCCACCAGAAAGCAAAGTACCATGAAAAAAATCGATGCCGGACACGGCGGCGGCCAGGTATTGCGCTCGGCATTGAGCCTCGCGGCGCTGACGGGACAAGCCGTCGAAATCACGGACATCCGCAAAAACCGGCCTAAACCGGGTTTGCAGACGCAGCACCGCACGTGCGTGGCCGCGCTTGAGACCATCACGCGCGGCCAAAGCCAGCACAACGAAATTGGTTCCGGCCGCGTCGTATTCGAGCCGGGTCCCGTACACAGCGGCAGGTACGAATTCGACATCAAAACGGCCGGTTCATGTTCGTTGTTGCTGCAATGCGTCTTACCCCCGTTGTTGTTCGCGGATAAGCCCAGCTCGGTCCGCATCATCGGGGGAACCGACGTGCCCTTCGCGCCCCCGTCGCTGTTCCTGGAAAACATATTCGGTACGGCATTGGAAAAAATGGGCGCCGCAGTCTCCATCACGCTCAAACGGCACGGGTTTTATCCAAAAGGCGGCGGCGTGTTGGATGCATTCGTGCAACCCGTGCGGGAATTGACGCCCGCCGCGTGGGAAACACGCGGGCATAGCAAGGCCGTAAGCGCCACGATCATCAGCGCGCAAATGCCAGCCCATGTAGCCGAGCGGGAGAAAGCCGTCTTGCAAGACGCGGGCATCACCCAAATTGACGTGCGGACGGTCGAGGCCAAAAATCCGGGCAACGCCGTGTTCCTCAAAACGCAATACGCGCAGGGCGCCATGGGTTTTGACGCGTTGGGAAAAATCGGAAAACCGGCTGAACGCGTGGCACACGATGCCTTGGACGCGTGGCATGCGTTTGAAAAGACTCCGGACGCCATCGAACCGCATTTGTTGGACCAATTGGTGCTGTACGCCGCCGTAGCCGGCGGGCAGAGCCGCTTTTGCGTCAGCCAGCTTAGCGAGCATGTGAAAAGCAACCTCCAAGTAGTGCACGAGATGCTGGGCACGCATCATAGGTTCGACGGCCGGATGCTGAAAATTCACGGAAAAAAACCCCAAGCGGACGCGAACGGAAGAACCGGCTTTTTGTAAATCAATTATGCCATAAAATGTACCAAATGAAAATACAACCCAAACGTTTTGTTTTAATATGACCAATGGCCTAAGCCATAGGAGGTGGACAGTCCATGACCGAATTGACGATCGTGGCCAAAGACCGTGTCGGTCTGTTGGCGGATATTTCCGACGCGTTGGGAAAAGAAAACATCAACATCGAATTCGTCTCCGTCGAGACCACGGCGAGCACGGCCATCGTCCATCTTAAAGTCGCCGATTCGCCGGCGGCTAAAAAATGCCTCACGTCCGCGGGCTTCCGCGTCGTCGACAAGCACAACCTATTGCTGCGCTTGAAAGACCGACCGGGAGAACTTGCCAAAGTCAGCCGCAAACTGGCCGATTCGGGCATCAACATCAAAAACGTCTACATCCTGGATGCCGCGAAGGACGAAAAAATCATGGCCATGGACACGTCGGACAACGACAAAGCCAAGACGGTCCTCAAATCGTACCTGTAAGGCAAGCCGACAGGACCGCGGCTCTATCCGGCAACGAGAGCCCACACCACGTCCCCAAGCGCTAAGCTGAGCAGCAAGCCAGCCAACAAATAGGGGCCGAAGCGGGGAAGTTGGCGGTAAATCGGCACGGTTTTGCGCTTGCGGGCCGACATGAACCGCTTCAGCTTCTTCAAAGCCGCCAGTGTGAGCACGCGCTCCAGTCCGAATTTTTCCACGTCCTTTCCATCGAGTTTTTCCAACGCCAACACGTCTTCATCCAGAATCTGCGAATACCGTTGCGGCGCGATGACGGCGTAATCCACCACGTCCTGGCGGTATACTAGGTAGAATACCGCCGGAATGCCCAGCAGCACGACGAAGCCTTTGCCCAAAACGCCAAAAGGCAGCAGATGGGACGCCGCCAAAATCGCCAGGAAGCCTAGTAGGAACAAGCCGATTTTTTTACCGGGAAACTTTTTCTGCTTCCGCAGCAATTCGGCATACCACAACGCCGAACCCACGGAGGCCAAAAACGACGCCGCCAGAAAGACGCTCAACACGAACGGCCAGAACACCGGCACAGAAACAAACGGAGATGCGGGCAGCCACAATGCCAAGCCGGCCAACAACAAGACGTCGCCGCCGCCGAATTGCCCGGCCCGGTACGAAAAATAGCCGACGCCGCCAATCACGGCAGCTGCCAGGAAGACTTGCCACAACGCGTCAAACGGAAAGAACAAAATGTTCCAAACCAGCCCGCCTGCCAAGAAAGCATACAACACGCGTTCGTCCATGAAACTGGTCTGGTGATCCTCCCACGCCAAGTAAGCCGTGACCAGGACGGAAACGGCCACGCGAATCCAAGCATCGGAAACAAAGGCGTCGAAAAACATGGGAAGAAGCACGAGGGAGAAAGGAACCGGGAAAATAAGACATCATGGACGCTTTAATGCGTTATGCCGACGCAAACCCGCATCAGCCACCGAAGTCGAAGTAGTCGTTGTCCACCGACCAGACCAAGAACAGCAAACCAAGCAACAAGGCGCCCAGCCAATTGAAATAACCGAGATAACCCAGCGCGATCATGCCGATGCCCGCGATGAGAAAATGGGGCTTGACGCGGCCGTAACCCGGACGCGGATCGATGGGGTCGCCCGGATGGATCTTGGGCTTTTGCGGGCCGTGGGAAGGGGCGGACATGGGGGAATTGCAACCAAGAGCATTAGACGCGTAAGGAATAGAAAAAGGCGACGGAAAGTCAAAAACGAAAGGAAGTGGAAAAGAACGAAAAAAAAATCTACGCGAAAATATCGTCAATGGATGCGGCGTTGTGGACGCGCATTTTTCCATGGCGGATTGCCAATTCAATACGGTCAAATTCGGGTATATCCGATTCAAGTTCTTCTTTTTGGTTCATCCAAATTCACTACCCGCCCATCTTCCCGCCGAACTGCTTGCTCAACTTGGCCAACAGTCCTTTGTTTTTCTTGACGTCTTTGATCATCTTCTGCGTCTTTTCGAACTGCTGCACCAGATCGCGGACGTCCGATTCAGTCATCCCCGAGCCTTTGGCAACTCGGGCTTGGCGTGACGATTCTTTCATCAACGCGGGGTTCGTCCTTTCCGCAGGCGTCATGCTGAGCACCACCGCCTCGAACGACTTGAGTTTTTTCTCGCTTTGCCCAATCACGTCGTCCGGCAAGTCGGTCGCGCCCATCATCTGCATGACGGACTTCAAAGGGCCCATCTTCTTGACCGCTTTGAGCTGCGACAGAAACGCCTGGTAATCCAATTTACCGCTCTCCCATGCTTTTTCGAGGTTTTCCTCTTCCGAGACGCGCTTGGCCGTTTCCAACAATTCCTCCAAATCCGGAAAACCAAGCAATGACGCCGCGAACTTCTTGGGGTCGAACGCTTTGAAGTCCTGCAGTTTTTCGCCCGAACCCAAGAAAGCGATGCGCGAGCCGGACTCCACCACGGACGAAAGCGCCCCGCCGCCCTTGCCCGAACCGTCCATCTTGGTGATGATTACGCCGGTGACGCCCACCGCGTCGTGGAATTGCTTGGCCTGCTTGCCTGCCACCTGACCCGCATCCGCGGACACGACCAAATAAGATGAATGGGCTTCGAACACGCCGGCTACGTCCTTAAGTTCACGGGACAATTCTTCGTCGAACGCACTGCGACCCGCCGAGTCCAAAATCACGACGTCGTACTTGTCTGAAAGTTGGCGGGCCTCACGCGCGATGGCGACCGCGTCGTTCGAATCCAACGTAAAGAAGGCCACGTGCGCTTGCTCGGCCAATTGTTTCAATTGTTCTCGCGCAGCGGGGCGATGGACATCAGCACCAACCAAAACAACCTTGAGACCTTTGGAGGAAAAAAAACGCGCCAGTTTTCCTGCGGAAGTGCTTTTGCCCACGCCGAAGAGGCCGAGTAACAAAATGCGTTGTTTCTGCAAGGACGGCTCGAACGCCGTGCCCATGAACGCCTCGAGTTCTTCGTAGACGACTTTCACGACGTGCTCACGTAGGCCCACGCCGGGAAGCGGCTTTTCACCCAACACGCGCTCCTTAATCTTTTTAGTCCAATTCAGGACGAAGCGGACGTTGACGTCGTTGGCAATCAAGACGCGCTGGAGGTCTTTGACCAGCTCGGTTACGGCGTCCTCGTCTACGTAGCGGCCGGACAGCTTCGCCAACGCCTGCCGTAGGCCTTTTCCAAGATCCATAAGACAACGGTGCCCAAACGGCATTAAAAAACGGCGGTTTTCAGCACAATCGGACAAAGAAAAAACGCGGAAAAAAACAGGCAAAAAATAAATAAAAACGACGGCTGTACGTTCGAACAACGGACGCGTCGGCGACTCAACCGGTCTTCTTGTAGTATTCGGACAAGAACGTGGCGAACTGTTCGTGGTCCGACAAGCCCTGCTCCAACAAGTAGTCGAGCATCTTTTTGCGCGACTGGATTTCGTCCATGATGTCCTTGGGCTTCTTGCCCGTGCCGTTGGCCAGTTTCTCGATAGTGCCAGCCGGGTTTTGCGATCGCTCGATGGAATCGTTTTCCGAATTCCAGGTGAACACCTCGTTGATAGCCGGGCCGTTCTCGCCGGGAAACACTTCCGTCACCTGCACCACGCGACGCACCAAACCGCGGCGGCGGTCGTAAAAGCGTTGTTGGACCACGATCAAGTCGGCTAAAGGGAGAAGCGAACGCGGCACGTTCATCGGATTGTTCTCCAAACGCGTGATGGCGTCGCGTGCGTTGTTCGAATGGAAGGTGCCAGAGGCGCCGCGCAGACCCGTATTCATGGCCGTGAAAAGCGTCTCGGCCTCTGACGAGCGGATTTCGCCGAGGATGAGGCGGTCCGGACGCATACGCAGCGAATTGGTCAACAACTCCTGGGCCGTGGAGTGGGTGCCTGAAGTCAGCGGCACCCAGTTTTCGCGTCCCAGCAAGTTCAACTCAGGCGTGTCCTCAATGGAGATGATGCGTTCATTGGGCGGAATCAAACTACAAAGCGCGTTGAGCGTCGTGGTCTTGCCGGCTGCCGCGCTGCCCACAATCAACACGTTCAGCGGGTACAGGCGCAACCCTTCAAAACAGACCCACAGAAAGGCGGCGACTTCCGAAGACAACGTGTTTTGCTTGATGAGCCCTAACAATGAAAACGGCCGCTGGTGGAAGAGCCGGACCGTCACCGCTGGAAACGGCGCGGCAGGGGGCTTGATGATATTGGCGCGCGAACCGTCCACCAAGCGTACGTCATCGTAGACGTTCTTGGAACCGAATTGGGACAAAAGCGCCTCGAGGCTTTTCTCATCAAACCGCAAGTTGGTACGGCACACGCCTTCCTTGCGGTTGTACACTAGCACGGGCTCGTCCAATCCGTTGATGAAGATTTCCTCGAGTTCTTCGTCTTCAAACAGCGGCTGGATGACCTGGTAGCCGTAAAACCGTTTCAGCACCGACTGCGCGATGGCCGCCGGGTTCTTGCATCCCTCTAACATCATCGTCAGGGCCGACACGAGCGCTTCAGACTTCTTCTTCGGCAGGGGCAAGCCGAATTCCAAGACGTCCAACGAACTCATGAATTCCTGCCAATCGTTTGGCCTGAAACGATGGGTCTGACAGAACGACTGGAGAAGTAAACGCCGCTCCATGAGGGCAACGACGTCGTTGAGCACGGCCACGTCGCTTGCCGCCAAGGGGTCCGGTTGAACATCATACGTGGAAAAAGGAAAGCCCTTCGTGATTTTGGCCGGCATGTGCAAAGCAATCAAAGAACGTATAATAACATTACAGTAGGGCGCGACCCAACGGGCCACGACGTGGATTTAAACCCGGAACCACCCCATCCAAACGTATGCCCGGCGTGCCTTTTTTTGAATTGTACCGGAAGGACAAGCCGGAAAAACGGCTTCCCTTACGCCGGGGAAACGTCTTGCGCATCATCACATCGGTCCGCCCCAATCGAGAGGAAGAACAAGAAATCCGAAACAGACAAGGCCTACTGGAAGCGGAAGAAGAGGAAACCATGCTAATCAACCACGTCGAAAGGGCGTACCCGGCATCAAAGCTCAAAGGAACCGTGCGGCTGGGCATGAACCTGGGAAGAATTGCCGGAAGGACGATTGACTTACAAGACCACCTCCCCATGCCAGACATCCAACGGGGACCCCAAAAAATCCATTTGGAGTTCATTCGGCGAAACAAGACGCTTTACGTAATCAACCGGACGAAAAAGGCGTTGAAACTGGAAACAGACCGCGAAGGACGGGCCAATCGGTGGGTCAAACCCGGCCAAACCGCAGAATTTCGGGCCGGACACCGGATCCGGCTGGAACACCAAGATGAATTGGGTCCAGTGGTGCACACCATTGAATGGGTGGCGGCGAACGAGCACCACGAAGACACGATTGAAAACCACATGAACGACATCGTTAATGCCGATATTGTAAGGCATCCGGAATGGAGGGACTTGACCGATTGGCAAATCGGAAAAATCGAGTCGGAAAAGCGCCGGGAAGCCCGGTTGCTCTACCTGACCATTCCGGAAGCGAAATTGAGAACCGGGCAGCGCATCAACCCTAGCAATTAAAGCCGTCGGCTTCCTGTCTCAATCCATGGACTCTTCCGCAATCCTCGAAAAAATCGCGCAACGCGTCGCGCAATCCGTCTCCCCCACGCCTGCACAAGCCAAAGCCGAAAAACAATTCGCAAAGCGGCTCATGGCCAAGCTGTCCAAACACCTCTCCGGCGTCAAAATGCATCTGGTCGGCTCGACCGCACGCGACACGGGTTTAGTCGGCGAGCAGGACATCGACGTGTTCTGCGCGTTTGACCGCGACCTCAAAGAAGACTTCATCGTCCAAAAGACCGTCGCGGCCTGCAAAAAATCCTTCAAGACCAAATGGGAAATGCACTACGCCGAACACCCCTACCTGCAAGCGCGGATTGAGGGCTACAGCGTGGAAGTCATCCCCTGCTACAAGACGGAGACCGGACAGAAAATCCAATCCGCCGTCGACCGCACGCCGTTGCACATGGACTTCCTCCAAAAACAACTCACCGCAAACCAGCGTCAAGACGTACGCGCCCTCAAGCGCTTGTTGAAAACGCACGGCCTCTACGGAGCGGAACTGCGCATCCGCGGTTTTTCCGGCCTTTTGTGCGAATACCTCGTCCTCAACTACCGCAGTTTTTCCGGATTAATCGACGCCGCACGCCAGTGGAAGCCGCAGGTGTGCATCGACATGGTCCACCCGGCCGCACCAACCACCAAGGGCACGCGCGCGTCGTCCGCACCCGGCTCGACCCCAAGACACAACGCCGC
>Ga0209726_10003537_pt1 | contig 21106 bp, 17 predicted proteins | sample Subgrocontami54m_FD_187453 | JGI IMG/M metagenome (GOLD analysis project Ga0209726, IMG submission 187453) | Subsurface groundwater microbial communities from S. Glens Falls, New York, USA - GMW46 contaminated, 5.4 m (SPAdes) (version 3) | ecosystem: Environmental > Aquatic > Deep subsurface >... | reverse complement strand
CGGCAGCGGCCGGAACAACTTCGGCTTCCTTCTTCACCTCTGCCGGCGCACTCGCAGCCTCCGCTTCGCTCTTTGCTTCGGGAGCCGGCGCTTCAACCGGACCAATCTTCTCGCATAGCGGCGTCACGTTCTCCGCCGCCGGGGCCGGTCCATCCAGCTTTGCCACCAACTCGCTCAGGGCGTCCAGTTCTTCCGGTGTGATATCGCGCGGGATATCGGGAACCAGGCCCGGCTCCTGGGCTGCGGCGGGCGTCGCGCTCAATGGGAAAGGAGCGCTGCCTGCGGAAGCTTTGCCAGCCCCGCGCCGAAACTCCCGAAAGCTCGACGGCGTAACAAAATCCGGCTCCGGTTCCGGCTCTTCTTTCTTTTTCTTCGACGGAAAGCGAAGCCGGTTCTTCCATCCGGTATCGCTATCATCGCCGCCCTCAGATTTCTTGACCGCGGGATCGCCGCTGAACCGCTCGATCCCGGAAACCAACGTACTAAACCGCGGACCCTCGGCTTGGGGCGGTACCATGCGGTCTTCCAGCCGCGTCAGCGCGCTCAGCAGTTCGCTCGCTTCAAATGGTTTTACGATGAACCCATCGGCTTTCACCCGGGTTGCTTCTTCGGGTTTGAACGGTTCCAGCTTGCCGACGGTCAACAGGATGGGAATGCGCGCAGTCTCTTGCGCATCCTTCAGGCGGGCGCAGACTTCCAGCCCACTGTAGCCGGGCATGTACACGTCCAGCACGATCAGGTCCGGCTTCTGCTCGGTCACCCGCTTCAGGGCCGCAGATCCATTGTTCACCGTGATGACGTCGTATCCGGCGTCGGTCAGGATCTTTCGGCCCATGTTCTGGGCTGTAACACTGTCATCGGCGAGCAGTATCTTCCGCGCCAAGCGTGCATCCTTTGATGAAAGGAGAGATAACGCGAAAGTACCCTGTCCCCTACCCCAAGTCAATGACTCGCAAGCAGGTAACAGGTTACGACCGTTCTAGTCTGTTGGGGACGATTGGCCCCGGAGACTTTGCCAACACCGCCGGACACCAGAAGGTCATGACCTCCTGATCCCAAACCGTGTGAGGCTTTGTAGAACCTGACCTCAAGCGCAAAGAGTAAAGACCAAAAAGAACCCCGGCCAACTGTGTCGGCCGGGGTTAACCAACTTCACTCCGGCAGCGTGCGGATGCCGCCGGTGGAAGCCGTCTCATAGCGCGTGTGGGGTGCGATGAGAAATATGCGAATTGAGCGAACTTTAGCGGGACCGTGCAATGAGCACAATACTGCAAAAATACTAGAGTTGCGATTGAGCGGTTTCGGCTAAGCCGTGCCCTTCCCGAAACCGATCCTGTCCAGTGTTAGAAGCCGGATTGCGGGACGATTCCCTTTGCTTCTGTGCACTCGTAGGTCTTGCCGCCTTTGAGATTCTTGAATTCCTCGGTGCGGCCGTTGGGCCACTGGATCACGATGCGGTCGGCCTGGTCTCTCCTGCCGAGGCCGAATGTTAGAGGCAGTTCGGATTGAGAGAGGTAGCTCGATCCGCTCTTCACCATCCGCGTTTGCGAGATGCCGCCGCTTTCGAGTCGGACGACGGCTCCGATGGCATCGTGATTCGACTGAGTGCCAATGAGGCGGAAGCGGATGCTCTGGTTCGCGCCTCGCGGATCATGGATCTGGTCGTTGCGGAAAAGATATGCGGGGCCGTTGTTGGTGGTGAGGAGTAAGTCGAGGTCGCCGTCGCGATCGAAGTCAGCGTAGGCCAGGCCGCGGCCGACTTTGGGCTGGCTGAAATCGGAACCAGCTTCGCCGGTGACGTCACGGAAGGTTCCCTTGCCTTGATTCAGAAATAACTGTGGAGACTGGGCGTAGCCGACGTTGCCGCGAATGTTGCGGACAGTTTCGTCGATGTGGCCGTTGGCCAGGGCGAGGTCGAGGGAGCCATCGAGGTCGAAGTCGGCAAAGACGCATCCGAAGCCGAGCATGTTTTTGGTGGGGGCGCCGACCCCGGCCGGGATGGCAATGTCGTCGTACGATCCCTTGCCGGAGGGGCGGTAGAGTCCGACCATCTCGTTGTCGAAGTTGGTGATGGCGATGCCGGCGGCGCCGGAGTTATTGAAGTCGGCGGCATCGACCCCCATGCCCGCGCGGGCTTTCCCATCGGTGCTGAAGGCAACGCCGGCGTCCACGGCAACTTCTTTGAAGGTGCCGTTACGGTTGTTGCGATAGAGCTTGTTGGGCTGCGTGTCGTTGGCGACGATGAGGTCGGGCCAGCCGTCCTGGTCGTAGTCGAGAAGGGCGACGCCCAGGGATTTCGAGCTGCTGTCGAAGATCCCGCTCGAGGCGGTGACGTCTTCGAAGGTCCCGTCGCCGCGATTGTGGAAGAGCCAGCAGGTTTGTCCGCGATAGGCTTCGGGCGTGCAGTAGGACTTGTGTTTTCCGTCGAGGCTGCAAAACACGTCGTGTTCGGGAGACCACTTGACGTAGTTGCAGACGAAGAGATCAAGGTGGCCGTCGCGGTCGTAGTCGAACCACAGCGCGGAGGTGCTGAAGGCTTGGCGGTTGCCGAGGCCGGAGGATTTCGTTACGTCGATGAACGTGCCTTTGCCGGTGTTGCGGAAGAGACGATTCTGGCCGACGCAGGTGACGAGGATGTCGGGGAAGCCGTCGTTGTTGTAGTCGCCGACGGCGACGCCCATGCCATACAGGTCGGGGGCATCGAGTCCGGCAGCGTGGGTGACGTCGGTGAAGGCGCCGTTGCGGTTGTTGCGGTAGAGCTGGAGGGTGGTGCGCAGGGCGCGATGTCCGGGCCCGTCTTTTTTGGGCCAATCCATGCCGTTGACGAGGAGGATGTCTTGCCAGCCATCGGCGTCGTAGTCGAAGAAGGCGCAGCCGGAGCCGAGGGTCTCGGGGAGAAATTTTCCGCCAAAGGCGCCGCTCTGGTGGCGAAAGCGAATGCCGGCGGAGGTGGTGACGTCGGTCAGACGGAACGGAAGGCGCAGTGGATCGGCGGCCCATAGCGAGTGTGGGGAAAGGCTTGCGGCAGCCGCGAGTCCCGACATACCCAGGAGAAAGGACCGGCGGTTCACGGGATATTTACCAGCCCGTTTCGGATGGCGTACACCACGAGCTCAGCGGTCTTGTGGATGCCGAGAGCGTCCATGATATTGGCGCGATGAACCGCAACCGTATTCGCGCTGAGACGGAGGTGGTCGGCAATCTCTTTGTTGGATTTGCCTTCCACGATCAACTGGAGAATTTCGAGCTCGCGCGGAGTAAGGGCCGCATTGCGCTCGCCCTTTAGGGCGGCCGGCCGGCAGACGGCGGGATCGAGAACGGTTTCTCCCGCGGCCACTCTACGCACGGCGACCGGGAGTTCGAGTTCCATGGCGCTCTTGAGAATGTATCCGCGAGCGCCCGCGTCGAGCGCCTGGCGAACCAAGGTTTCCTCGGAATGCATGCTGAGCATCAGGATGGCGATATCGGGCGAAGCTTCCAGAATGCGGCGAGCGGCTACGAGTCCGCTGATGCCGGGTAGGGCGCAGTCCATCACGATGACCTGCGGCTTGAGGCGCTGGGCGAGCTTGACAGCCTCCAGGCCGTCTCCGGCTTCGCCGACGACGATCAGGTCGGCTTCGTCTTCGAGGAGCCGGCGGAAGCCTTGCCGAACCAGGGCGTGATCGTCCACCAGCAGCACCGAGATTTTGTCAGGCATCGGTTTCGAGCGCCTCTCTGGGAACACGCAACCTTATCAGCGTACCGCCATTTGCCGGGTGCAGGAATTCGATGGCGCCGTTCACGAGTTGGGCGCGCTCGCGCATCGCAACTAGTCCGATTCCCTGGCGCACGTTGGCTGACGCGAATCCGGCGCCGCGGTCTTCGATTTCCAGCTCCAGCAGCGTACCCTCGGGGGCTAAAGCCCCTTCTTCATGGGGCTTTTGCGGCACGGCTGAAGCCGTGCCCTCCCGATCGGGCCTCTGCGCCGCGGCTGAAGCCGTGCCCTCCCGTTGACCGGCGTCGCTCTCGAAGCCCTTGCCCTTCCCGAATTCTGTGCCTTTTTCGAAAGCCGTGCTCTTCACGAAAGCTGTCCCGGTCTTAGGCGCCGGTTCTGTTGAGTTGGCGAGAAAGCGCAACCGCACCCAAGCCTGTTTCGACCCGGAATGGCGCGCAACATTGTTCAGTGCCTCTTGCACGATGCGGTAGATGTGAACCGCCGCGGCGCCCGAGAGCGGGAATACGTCCCCGGACTTTTCATAGGATATGGCAATGCCGGTCTGTCTTTCTACGGTGGGAAGATACCAGGCGAGAGTGGCTTCCAGGCCAGCCTCGTCGAGCATCACGGGGTGGAGAGCCTGCGAAAGGCTGCGGACAGTGTTGAGAGTGTTCTGAGCGATTTCGCGCACTTCATGAAGTTCGGCGCGCAAGGGTGAGTCTTCGGGAGTGTGTTTTTCTGCGCGCCCGAGCATGGAGCCAACCGCAGTCAGAACCTGGCCGAACTCGTCGTGGAGTTCGCGCGAGACGTAGCGCAGAGTGGACTCCTGAGTTGCGATCAGCTTCTGTGCCAGGTCGCGGCGCTGGGCGGAGAGCGTGGCGAGTTGCGCGAACAATCGGCGGTTGGCGCGCATCAGGTACAGGCTGGTGAGCACGATGGCGGTCAGCGTCGCGGCGAGAAATACATACACCTGGCGCTGGACGCGATCGTAAATCTCCCCGGTGCGAGCGGCGACCTGTTCCTCGTATTCGTTGTTCTGGACGAGCAAGCGCGCGACCGCCGTGCTGAGGGCGGCTTGGCGCGCTTGCAGAGAAACCCGGATCTCAGCGCGCGCCTCGTCTTGCTTGCCGTTTTGCGCGAGCGCGAAAGTCCGGTCGGCGGCATCCCAGAACTGGGCAAGCGCCGAACGCAGAAACTCGCGCTGCTCGGGGGAGCGCTCGACCGGCGCGAGTTGCTCTTCGCGGCGCAGGGCGTCGTCGAGGTCGGCGCGGATGCGATGGAATTGCGTGGACCATGCCGTGAGCGGGTAGGGCTCGTCGGCGTCCAGCATGTCGCGCATCGCCAGAGCCAGGGAATTCAGGTCGTTCTGGACACGCAAAAGCTGGAGCGAATCTTTACGGTTGCGGTCGGCCAGATCGCTTTGCAGCTGCCGCAGTCCCTTAATCTGCCAGACGATGTACGAAGAGTAGGCCACCACCGCAGCCAGAGTAAGAATCAGCCCCAGGAGAAGTCCGGCGGTGGGGGAGCGCTGGGGCTGAGGGGAACGCGGCACTTGGTGAGAATACGATGGCAGGAGAGTAACTGCCAGTGGCGCGAATTGGCCCTGGGTGCGGAGGATGCAGGGGCTCCTGCTGGTCGGAGACCTTCCGCTGACGACTGCTAATCCTTAGTCGGAAATCTCAGGCCGACATTTCCCGCCTTGCTGATGCTGGCAATGAAAGGAGGATCATAGCGTCGGCAAAATCTCGCCATGTCGCGCAACGCAGCAACCAGCATGTCAGCCATCTCTGCGCCGCTGTAGTTTCCGGACGCGAAGTAGAATTCCCTGACCCGGTTCCGCCGGATTGCCGATTTTTCCAATTCGTTGAAGCGGATTTTCTTGTCTTTTGTGAGAAGCACCCAGCCATGCTTTCCAACGAACGGCAGCCAGACTGTGTCTTCCGTTCCTGGAGGGAAGTGGCCTCCGTGGCGCTCGTGCTTCACTCCGTGCTGGACGAGAGCGTCGAGAAGGGGTTTGCAGTTATGAAGATTTTCGTCGAGGTAGAGAACGAAGTCTTCAGGCAGCGACGGCTGCCGTCCGCTGCTCCCATCGAATCGCTTCTTCGATCTGCCTTGACGTGACGTCATATTCGGAAGCGAGGTCGTTTATCGGTTCCCGGGCATTGAATCTGGAAGCGACCACAGCGGTGGAGATGCCAGTACCGGAGATCACCGGCTTGCCGAAGCCTACGGCGGGATTGATCTGGATAAGCTTTGGCTCGTCGTGGGTTCTCTCCACCACAAATGGGTAGAGTTTGAAAAGACCCTTGGGGTCACGCTCGATGCGTTCCAAGTAAAGCTCCATGACGCCGGGGATTAAAATCTGTTCATCCTCCGAGAGATTCACAACTTTGCCCAGGTGCTCGATGAACAAGTCTCGTCGATTGGTTTGGAAGGCCTGTTCTACAATCGGGTGGCGGTGGTGAACGTACTTGGCGAGCGTGGTGAGCGCCTTGCGCACTTTGGGAATTCGCACATCGTAGATCGCGCGCATGCTGCTCAACATGTGGCATTCGAGCAGATTCATGAATGACAGGCGAGACGGGTCGCTGCTGGCCAGCCCGATCAGCGGAGGAACGGGGCCTCCCCCGTGCACCCAATACCGGAGAGTGTTGAGCGGCACTCGGAGGTACTGGGCAGCTTCGGTGAGCCCGTAGATCGGAACTTCCATCACGTCTGCTGTTTTCATTCGCCGCCTCCGCTGAGTTCAGAATAGAGGAAATCCCTAAGCGTGTCATCGGCCTGGTTAAATGGCGAGCTTGGGGTTCTTGAATACGATTTCGTTAATGTCCGAAAAGAAAGAAAGCAAGTTGTATTCCGTGATCGGGGCCTCGCCCGGATGAGAGCATTGAGATCGAAGTTCGAAACAACTATGAAGTCGCGTGTGCTGGTTGTTATCGATCAGTTGCATTCCTTCCAGAATCCATAAAATTACGTTGTCAAACACTTCCCTGAGTTCGCTGAGCGAAGAAACATTCTGAACCTGGTTGAACTTCTTGAATCTTCCTTTCGTCTGACTAGCCATGGCGGAAGAGGCGATGTTGAACTTTGCAAAGCCGATCCTCTCGATCGCGTGATGAATTTGATCGATCGCTGCACTCCAGCCCAACATCGCCGCGGCTCGATACAGTTTGTGCCTTGAGCAGTCGACGGCCTCTTTCAGGTACTCGCTCTGATTTGAATTTGTCACACCGGCCAAAAGGATCTGCAATTGCGAAGTGGGGGTAGGGGGGTTAGTCTGCACCGGCAGGATCAGTTCTTTCCTGAACTTTCCCGTGATGTCCTTCAAAACAGTCAAATACCTAGTACGCAGGTTACTAGGCGCTGAAAGCTTCACCAGCAGTTGGAAATTCTTTGAATAAGCGAGCAGAATCGATGGGTCAAGGTTTGTTAGTTTCAGTTCCGGTTCAACAGAGGCAAACCATTCAGAACCAACGCTCTCTGCGGTGTTCCGCAGCGACGCCTTTGCGATTTGGCTGACATTCTCCCGTTTAATGTCGCCTCGGAGCGTTTTCAGTCGAGACTCAAAATCCTTGAGTACCGCGAGCAGCGGAGAAGAGGGCATCTGCTATTGAAGCTCCTTGATTAATTTCGCCAGCGCTTCGCGCCCTTCTTCGCTGAGCCGGATTATCGGTTTCTCCTTGTCGTAATTCTCAAATTTGTCGAAGAGCCGTTTGTTGTTTCGAAAATTTGCCTTGAAGTTCGCTTGGTCGTAAGTCTTCCGCAATTGGCCTTGCTGCCTGACATCTTCCCCGCTGAACTCAAATTCGCCATCGTGAATTGCGTTCTGCAGCGCCGACAAAAGCCCTAAGCGAACCTGGCTTTCGGATGCTTTGGTCGTCTTGAGATCTTCAAATAACGGCTTTATTACGTCGCCCTCTTTGTAGAAGAGTTCGTTGAGATCGTCCAGGGACAGCCCTTGTTTTTCGAGAAACTTCTTTACTTTCAGGTGCAGATCCTGTGCGGCGAGATCCTCTCCCCCACGGCTTTGAACCGCAGCCTCAGCACCTCCACTGTCTCCACTTTTCCGACCATTTTCGTCAGGTTTCTTCCCGGCGGCTTCATCATTTCGAGCAAGAGAGCCGCCCAATTCGAGCGAAAGCAGCATTTCGAACGCTTTCTCCTGAACAGCGACAGGAAGCGCTTTGACCACTTCTCCGACCTCAAGAACCTTTCTCTTTAATTCCTCGTCCATCGCGCCTCCATTTCGTACTTTCTTCTCCGCTCGCACTCTACCTGCTACAGCAACTAGCCTTCGGCCCTTACTGAAGCAGCCCCCCGTTCCCATTTACTTCCTCAACCGGCGCAATCACCACCGCTGCGGCCACACGGTCACCGGCTTCGAGGGACAGCAGGCGGACGCCCTGGGCGGCGCGGCCCGATTCGCGGATGGTGCTCGAGTCCATGCGGATGATCTTGCCGTACTGGCTGATCAGCATGACTTCGGACTCTTCGGTGACTTGCGCGATGCCCACCACCTTCCCGTTTCGCGCAGTGGTCTTGACGTTGATTACGCCGGAGCCGCCGCGTCCCTGCAAGCGGTACTCGTCGGCGGGAGTGCGTTTGCCGTAACCGTTCTCCGTGACGGAGAGGATCAGCGTGCCTTTGATGGGCAGGGTTTCGTCGGTTGCGGTGGCTTCGACGCCCGCCTTCGCTTTCACGCTCTCGGCAGTCTCTTCGGCTTTCTTCGCATCTTTCGCTGTGGTCGCCATGCCGACGATGTAGTCCTTCTCGTCGAGGTTCATGCCCCGGACGCCGTAGGCTGGACGTCCCATCGGCCGCACGTCGGATTCGTCGAAGCGGATCGCCTGACCATCATGCGAGGCGAGGAAGATGATCTGGCTGCCGTCGGTTAGCGTCACGCCGACCAGCTCGTCGCCCTTGTCAATGCCGACGGCGATGATGCCCCGCGACATCACGTGCGAGAAATCTTTCAGCTCGGTCTTCTTCACCGTACCGTTGCGCGTGGCGAAGAAGATGAAGCGGCCTTCTTCCACCAGATTGCGCACGGCCAGCATGGTGCGGACGGTCTCTCCCGGCTGCAGCGAGACCAGGTTGCCGACATGCTTGCCCTTGCCGGCGGCAGCGATGTCGGGAATCTCATACACCTTCAACCAGTACACGCGTCCGGTGTTAGTGAAGATCAGGATGTAGGCGTGCGTCGAGGCGAGGAACAGATGCTCGACGAAATCCTCATCGCGCGTCTTCATGCCGGTGCGTCCGGTGCCGCCGCGCCGCTGCATGCGATACGTGGAGATGGGCGTGCGCTTCATGTAGCCGCCATGGCTCACCGTCACCGCGACTTGCTCGTCGGCGATCAGGTCTTCCAGCATGATCTCGGCAGCTTCGTCCTCGATCACGGTGCGGCGGGCGTCGCCGAACTGTTTTTTTACTTCTTCCAATTCTTTGATGATTACGCCGCGCAGTTTTTTCTCGGAAGCGAGAATCGACTGGAAGTCGGCGATCGCTTCGCGGACCTGCTTCAACTCGTTCGAAATTTCGTCGATCGAGAGCTTGGTCAGCCGGTGCAGTTGCAGTTCCAGGATGGCGTCGGCTTGCTTGGCCGTGAACGGTTTCTCGGGGTCGAGCTTGGGAGCGCGCCCGGTGGTGTTGATGTCGATCTTCTTGCCGCCAAAATAGGCGACCAGGTTTTCGCGGGCGTCGGCGCGATTCGCGCTCGCGCGAATGATGGTAATGACGTTATCGAGGTGATCGAGCGCGGTGAGATAACCCTCGAGTATGTGTTCCCGATCCTGCGCCTTCGACAGCAGATAGGACGTGCGCCGGCGGACCACATCGACGCGATGATCGATGAAGTGCTTGATCGCCTGGACAAGCCCCAGCTCCTTCGGCTGGTTGTTGACCACCGCCAGCAGAATCATGCTGAAGCCTTCCTGCATGGAGGTGTGCTTGTAGAGCTGGTTGAGCACGATTTGGGGTTCGGCTGCGCGCTTGAGTTCGATCACAATGCGCATGCCGTCGCGATCGCTCTCGTCCCGGATGTCGGAGATGTCGTCAATGGTTTTGTCGTTGACCAGGTCGGCGATGCGCTCGATCAGGCGGGCTTTGTTTACCTGGTAGGGAATCTCGGTGACGATGATCGCCTGCTTGTCTTTGGTGATGTTCTCAATCGCGGCCCGGGCGCGCATCATGAAGCGGCCGCGTCCCGTCTTGTAAGCTTCGAAGATTCCAGCTCGGCCGTGGATGAAGCCGGCGGTCGGGAAGTCCGGTCCCTGCACGAACTTCAGCAGCTCCGCGAGTTGCGCGTTGGGATTGTTCACCAGCAGGATCGTGGCATCCACGATCTCGGTCAGATTGTGCGGCGGAATTTTGGTCGCCATGCCCACCGCGATTCCGTCCGACCCGTTGACCAGGAGATTTGGAAAACGCGCAGGAAGAACCGCGGGCTGCGTTTCGGTGCCGTCGTAGTTTGGATAGAAATCGACGGCTTCTTTGTCCAGGTCCTCCAACAGCGCCATGGAAACACGCGCCAGGCGCGCTTCGGTGTACCGGTCGGCGGCGGGCGGGTCTCCGTCCACCGAGCCAAAGTTGCCCTGACCATCGACGAGCGGAGCGCGCATCGCGAACGGCTGCGCCAGCCGGACGAGGGCGTCATACACAGCCAGGTTGCCGTGCGGATGGTACTTGCCCATCACGTCGCCGACGATGCGGGCGCATTTGCGCGTGGGCCCGCCAGGTCTGAGACCCATCTGCTGCATGGTGTAGAGAATGCGGCGATGCACGGGCTTCAGTCCGTCGCGGACGTCGGGCAGCGCGCGGCCGATGATCACCGACAGCGAATAGTCGAGATACGACCGGCGCATCTCGTCTTCGATATTGACGGGCTGAATATTGGCGGCGCCCGGACTTTGTCCGTCGCCTCCGGGGGGAGGAGTAAGGGGAAGCTCAGGGTTTTGGGGATCGTCAGGCATGGAGATCAGTTCTCAGTTCTCAGTTGAAGTGCTCGTTACGAGGGCACGAATGTCCTGCTAAACGCTTGATTTGCAGTAACTTAATGGGGCTTTTCCTGGAAGGAATTATACCACGTTTGGGGCCCGGCTGGAGATGGGTAAACGTTGGCTTTTCAGGCTCTTCGCAGGGTCAGGAGGGTGATCTCAGGCGGGACGCCGATCCGCACCGGGAAGCCGAAAGTTCCCAGGCCGCGGTTCACGTAGAGCGCTGCTTTGTGTGCGCCGTTGCTGTCGGGCGTAGTGCTCGCATGACCGTTGATTGGCGTGTAGAGGCCGGCGACGAATGGGGTGATCAGGCGAGCCGGACTGACGCTGTGATCCACGATCTCGAACTTTACCTGTCCGCCGTGGGTGTGACCGGCGAGGCTGAGTTCGATTCCCAGTTCCGCCGCGCGGCGGAAGGAATTCGGATTGTGTGAGAGCAGGACGTTCGGCATGTCGCTGCGGACGAGATGCTCGATCTCGCGCAGCATCGGTCCGGTGCGCTCACCGCTCACCATGTGGTCGCGCTGGTATTGGCCATGGCGATGGCGCGCGCGATTTCCGCGGGCGGCATGTAGTCGCCGGAATTTCGCTCTAGCCCAACAAAGTCACGCCACATCGAACCAGATATTGTGCCGTCGTCTCAAACACATCTGGCCGATTGGTCGGATCGTTGGCATTCCCTTTTGGAACAAAAATAATCATCCCCTGCCTCGCCCGGGTCAGTAACACACGATACGCATTTCTCCGGTAGGTTTGCTTCTCATCACTCTTGATCGCACTCCATTTGCTTTGTTGGCCATGCCGCAACGTACGCAGCTGCCACCCTTGCGAATCATCCCAAACAAAATCTCCGCCCCAACAAAGCCCGATCCAATCCAACTCCAACCCCTGAATCTCAAACTCCGTCGCAAACACCTCACACCGATAGCTCGAGCGCACATCTGTCTTTTCCGCTAGATACCAGTGCTCCCACGGATAATCCGCATGAAAGGTTGAGCTAGGCTCCAACCCTTCCGCTCGCAAACGCGCTGCACCTGAGGAACCGACCAGTCCGTAACGATTTGCTCCAATCCCTTGCTCTCGCAACTTCAACCGCGTTTCGTCTAGGTTTCGTGAAAGAAAGATTGGGAACCTCTGTGTAATTCGCAAGGAAGCTGCCCCATCAGCATCTCCCTCCAGCACACGATTCACCCAGGTCGCCAACTGATCGGTCCGCAGGCTGCGATGCGATGTCCGCAGATGCAATGCCGAACTCGTCTGCACTTGTTTCTGCCTTGTCGGGTCACCGAACAATCGATGCCCTGCTGTAGATGCCCCGCCTTCCAACACCTCGGGCGACGCATAGATCACCCAATCCTTGGTGCTGCCGATCAGCGCTCTGCCCCATTCCTCCAGCCCAGCCTCGCCGTCATTGATCTCCTGCCCCCCGCCTACCAAAGCGACAACCATCGCCCAATCCAGGTGTCGTTCCATAATTCGTAGCAGCATCTCCGGCTCCGAGTAGTCTCGTCGGAATTTCTTCATGTTCTGAGCTCGGTTCCAAGCACGCTGCGCTTCATCAAAGATGATCGCATGATTGGACGGCGGTCCTGGATTATCGTCCGTGTGGTATCGAGCAAAGACGTGAACATTTTCTATGAGCGTCTTTGCCTCCGCACGAGCCTGTGTGGCCTTCGCGCCCCTTCGCATACTCTCTTGTGTAAAGAGATATTGCAGCACCTGCACAAGCGGACCATTGCCACTCATAAAGTGAATCGCATGGGACTTGTTTTCACTTGAATGAGCAAGGCTCAAACCCACCAGAGTCTTTCCCGAGCCAGGCACGCCGGTCAAAAAGCAGATCGCATGATGATTCTCGGCCCGAGCTCGTTCCACGTACCCCTGAACAGCTTGCCGTACATTTTCGATTTCCTGCTCTGACGCTTCAGAGTGCGCAATCTCCCGAATCGAAAGCCCACTTTTTAGGGCCATTGCTGCTTCAAGGATGCTTGGCACCGGGAAATAAGGGCTGCTATCCCACGCCTCAGCAAGCATCTGCCCGATAGAAGGCTTCTCTATCGCGATCAGTAGACTTGACAGCTCTTCCCAGGAACTCCGTATTACCTGCGCCACCCAATATGAAGCCAACTGCGGGAAAGACTCACGCTGATTGATTGCGGTTGGCTCAGGTTCATCCGTCTCCGGCGAAACAATGATCGGCACAATTCGGCGTTCCGTCGATGCCTTATGGAAGTAATGCAAAAGAAGCGCGTACTCTTCAATCTGGCGCTTCGCCTGCAATGCCGCGTTCCCAGTCTTTGCCTCGAGAACAACAATCACATCTCGGATCAACAAGACGATATCAATCCGCATTTCCTTCCGCGGAATCGAAAACTCGAGAAGCAGCCCCCACGACCTCGCAGAATCTGACTTGATGACACATTGCTCCAACGACCGGCGAAGCGAACTAATATCCCGCTCCCAAGTCAGTGTCTGGTCTGAATACTGGCTCGTATAACCTCGGTTGGCATACGCGACCCCCAAACGAGCGAGTACATGCTCCTCATTCTGTGCAAGGAATTCCGCTACGCTCGCTCGATAAAAAGAGGCCATGTTCGTGAGCTATGGTAACTGCTGCTCAGGGTATCACCTCGATTCAATTGCCAGCACTCACCCTATCCTTGGATCAAGCCTCGTCACAGCGACTTAATATCTGCGCCCCCGCCCTCTGTTTTCCCTCTATTAAGAGCCGCGACGTGCGAATGAATAGTGTGGCTAGCGGAGCGCGAGAGGTACTTGCGAGCGCAGCGCGGCGGTGCGCTCCCGTGCATTCTGCAGCGCGCGCTTGACGTGACGAGGCGCGGTGCCGCCGGGGACGTCGTGCAGCGCGAGCACTTCGGAAAGTCCGAGGCAGGAGTGGAAAGCTGCGTCAAAGCTGGTGTGGATCGCTTGCAGGTCGGCGAGGGGTAGTTTTTGTAATTCGCATCCGCGTTCCACGGCCAGCTGGACGGCCTTGCCGATCGCTTCGTGGGCGAGACGCGAGGGCACTCCGCGTTCGACGAGGTAAGCGGCCGCGGCCCAGGCGTTCATGAAGCCCGATTGCGCGGCCTGATTCATCTTGGCGTCGTTGAATTCGACTGTCTGCATCCATCCGGTCACAAGCGGCAGCATGCCGATGACCGTGTCGGTGGCGTCGAACAGCGGCTCCTGCGTTTCCTGTAAGTCTTTGTTGTAGGCGAGGGGCAGGCCCTTCACCAAAATTTGCAGCGTGACGGCGCATCCCATGACGCGCGCCGCTTTGCCGCGCACCAGCTCCAGCAAGTCGGGATTTTTTTTCTGCGGCATAGCGCTGCTGCCAGTCGAGTAGGGCTCGGGCAACTCGACGAATCCGTAGGCGGGCGTGGAAAACAAGATCATCTCTTCGGCCCAGCGGCTGAGGTGGAGAGCGAGCAACGAAAGCACGTCGACGAATTCGATGGCGAAGTCGCGGTCGCTGGTAGCGTCCATGCTGTTGGCGGTCGGGCCATCAAAACCCAGCTCCGCGGCCATGGCTTGACGATTGAGCGTGAGCGTGGCTCCGGCCAGGGCGCCCGATCCCAGCGGACAAAGGTTCGCGCGCTTGCGGCAGTCGGCGAGGCGGTCGGCGTCGCGGAGAAACATCTCCACATAGGCCAGCAGCCAATGTGCGACCAGGACGGGTTCTGCGGGCTGGAGGTGCGTGTAGGCGGGCATGGCGGCGGTGCCGGCTTTTTCGGCGCGGGTAAGAAATGCGTCGATCCAATCGGCTAGCAGGGATTGCAGGGTGTCAATGTTTTGGCGGACGAAGAGGCGGAGGTCAGTCGCGATCTGCTCGTTGCGGCTGCGTCCGCTGTGCAGTTTGTAGCCGGTGGGGCCGATCAGCGCGGCCAGTTGTTTTTCGACGAAGTGGTGAACGTCTTCGGCTTCCGGGTCGTTCAGAAATTCTGGCGACGATTCAGCGCGGCGGCCCATTTCTCCCAGTGCTTTCACGATTTCAGAAAGCTCTTCGGAGGAAACCACTCCGGCGTGTTCGAGAGCGTTGGCGTGCGCGCGGCTGGCGGCGAGTTCGAAGGGCAGCAGCCGTTGATCGTAGGGAAACGACCGCTGCCACTTTTCAAATTCGGGGTCGAGCGGCTGGCGGAAGCGGCCGGACCACATCTTCATTGCGCGACCTCAGGGGCTAAAGCCCGACCATAGAAAGCCCGCGAATGCAGCGCTGAAGCGCTGCTCCACCCATGCGGCTCCACCGGTACTGCTCCACCCGCGCTGCTGCGCCTTGAGCGCGCTGGTGAGCGACGGACAGCAGGTCCTTCCCCTTCGACTCCGCTCAGGGTCAGGATGACAATTTCTAAAATTTGGCAATGCAAAACCCTCAAGGGGCCGGAAACCGCCGTCATTGCGCAACCACAACCTGCGTCTTGGCACGGCAGCGCGAGGGCAATCCGAGAATCCGGATGAAGCCTTCCGCGTCTTTCTGATCATAGCTCGCTCCCATGGTGAAGGAAGAAAGATCGGTGCGATAGAGCGAGTAGTCGGACTTGCGGCTCACCACGTTCACGTTGCCTTTGTAGAGCGACAGGGCGACGCTTCCGGTCAGATTCTGCTGCGTGGTTTCGACAAAGGCGTCAAGGGCTTCGCGCAGCGGGGTGAACCACATCCCGAAGTAGACGAGTTCGGCGTACTTCAGCGCGACGTGTTGTTTGAAGTGGAGCAGGTCGCGGTCCAGACATAGGGCTTCCAACTCACCGTGCGCGGCGAGCAGCAGCGTGCCGCCCGGTGTTTCGTAGCAGCCGCGCGACTTGATGCCGACGAAGCGGTTCTCTACTAGATCGATGCGGCCGATGGCGTTCCGGCTGCCAATCTCGTTTAACAGTTCAACCAGCGAAACGGGATCGAGAGCCATGCCGTTGACGGACACGGGCGCGCCCTTTTTAAATCCGATTTCTACCTGCTCTTCGCGGTCGGCCGCTTCCTGCGGAGACTTGGTGAGCTGCCAGGTGCTCGCGAAGGGCGCATTGGCGGCGTCTTCGAGCTCTCCGCCTTCGTGGCTCAAGTGCCAGAGGTTGCGGTCGCGGGAGTGAATCTTCTCACGGCTGGCAGCGACCGGGATGCCGCGCTTTTCGGCATAGTCAAGACAGTCTTCGCGCGACTTCAGCTCCCACTCGCGCCACGGCGCTACTACTTTCAACTCGGGAGCCAGCGCCTGGTAAGCCATCTCGAAGCGGACCTGATCGTTGCCCTTGCCGGTGCAGCCATGGCCGACAGCGCTGGCGCCTTCGCGCAGCGCAACCTCTACCTGATGCTTCGCGATCACTGGGCGAGCCAACGAAGTACCGAGCAGATACTTGTTCTCGTACACCGCGCCCGCTTTCAGCGCGGGCCAGACGTAGCCGGTGAGAAACTCTTCGCGCAGGTCTTCGACTACGACTTTGCTGGCGCCGGTCTTGCAAGCCTTTTCGACCACCGCTTCCACGTCGTCGCCTTGTCCGACGTCGGCGACCATGGCGATCACATCGTAGGCGTAGTTCTCTTTCAGCCACGGGATGATGATGGAGGTGTCCAGACCGCCGGAATAGGCGAGAACAATCTTTTCAGGCATGCGCGCTCCTTACCGGCAAGCGGCCCACGCCGCCGCCCAGCAGCCACACGAGAATGGCTTTCTGAATGTGCAGGCGATTCTCCGCCTGCTCGAAGACGACCGAGTAGGCCGCGTCGATGACTTCGTCGGTCACTTCCCATCCGCGGTGCGCGGGCAGACAGTGCATAAACAAGGCATGCGGCGCCGCGTATTGCATGAGTGCGGCGTTGACCTGGTAGGGCGCGAAAACGGAGGAGCGGGAGTCGGCTTCGCCCTCCTGCCCCATGCTGGCCCAGACATCGGTGTAAACGGCGTCGGCGCCGGAAACAGCCTCGCGCGGATCAGTGAGGATGTTGACGGCCGCGCCGGTTTCTTCGGCCAGCGCCTTGGCCGCTTCGATGATCGCTGGAGTCGGGGCATGAGCGCCGGGGGTCGCGATCGAAACGGATGCCCCCAGGGCCGCTCCCGCCAACAGCAGCGAATGGGCCACGTTGTTGCCGTCGCCCACGTAAGCGAAGTGAACTTTCGAGAGATCGCCGAAATGCTCTTGCACGGTGAAGAGGTCCGCCAAGGCCTGGCAGGGATGTTCGCGATCGCTGAGGGCGTTGATCACGGGAACCTGGGCGTGCGCGGCCATGTCTTCGACGGTCGCGTGGTTGAAGGTGCGCAGCACGATGATGTCGATCCAGCGCTCGAGGTTGTGGGCGATATCGTGCAGGGATTCGCGGGCGTCGATACGGCTGCGGGTCTGGTCCACGAAGAAGGTGGATCCGCCCAGGCTGTCCATGCCGGCCTCGAACGTCAGGCGCGTGCGCAGTGAAGGTTTCTCGAAGAACATGACCATCTGCTTGCCGGTCAGAACGCCGCGGAAGTCGGCGGGACGCTGCTTGAGCATGGAGGTCAGGTTGAAGAGGGCATGGATCTCGTGCGGGGCGAGGTCGTGGGTGGAGAGGAGGTCGCGGGATGCCGGCTCCGGCTTGGGTTGCGGCGAGTTGGTTGGTTCAACAGGCTGGGTTCTCATGGGCGTTTCCTGCGCAGCCTTTGTTCGCGCGGGCCGGTATGCGCGCTGCCCCTTCCGTAGTGAATTAATATGCATTGAGATGCATAAGTATCCATTGCGATGGCGGGTCTGTCAAGCGGAAATAAGAGAGGAACCGGCGGGGGTAATGGGAAAGGATGGGGTGAAGGGCAGCTAAACGCTACGAGCTTCGCGCCGCGCGCTACGAGCAATCTCCGCGAGACGCGTGAGTCAGATTGCTCGAAGCTCGTGGCTCGCAGCCCGTTGACTTATGCAGGCACCACGATTCCATCCAGGCGCCGTTGGGGCGCCGCCTGCGCGACTCTCGCCGTCACCGCTCCCGACATCGCCTTCTTGAGCGCCGCCTGGAACTGCTCCATCTCCGGACGTGTCCCGACGGTGATCCGCAGGTGCGTCGGCCACACCGGCCAGATGCGTCCGATGAAAACGTTCTGGCTGGCCATGGCGTCGATCACTTCCTTCGCTGGACGCTTCGCATCCAGCATGAAGCAGTTCGATTGCGACGGGATGTAGGCGTATCCGTTGCGATCCAGCCACTGGAAAACTTCCTGGCGAATAGCGGCGTTGATCTTCTTCCGCTCCGGCACGAGTTGCGCATGCTTGAGGCTGGCCGTAGCCGCCACCACTGCCGTGACCGGCATGGCGTTCCAGCCGGCATAGGTCTGTACTTTCTCGAGCAGATCCGGTCGCCCCAGCGCGAACCCGCAACGCAGGCCAGCCATTCCATAGATTTTCGAGAACGTGCGCAGCAGGATCACATCTTTGTCGGCCTTCACCAGATCAACCGCTGAGGTCCCGTCGGAAAAATGGATGTACGCCTCGTCCACCAGCACAATCGAACCCTTGGGCTTGTTCTCAACCAGGTATTCGATATCCGAGTGGCCGGTCAGAGTTCCGGTCGGATTATTGGGAGTACAGACATAAAACACGCCCGCATCCGGTCCCGCCGCAAGCATGGCTTTTACATCGTGCGCATAGCTCTTCGTCAAAGGCACTTTCACAACCCGCGCGCCCACCGCTTCCGCCGCAAGCATTCCGGCCTCATAACCCGGATCGGCGGTGACGTAGCTGCGTTGTGGAGAAACGTAGGCGGCGACGGTATGATGCAGCGGTTCGCTTGAGCCTGGAAATACGCGGACATAGTCGCGCTTCATGCCTTCCATCTGCGCGATCGTATTCACCAGGTCGTCGGTCAATCCGTCCAGGTAGCGTCCGCCCTGCGGCGTGATCGCAGAGATCGCCTCGCGCGCCGAGGTACACGGTCCAAGCGGATTCTCGTTGGCATCAATCATGACCGCGCCTGCCGGAGGATTGTGCACCCGGGCGCGGGCGAGCATGGGCTCGGTCACAATGCGCAACGCCACCGCGGCGGAGGCAGCGGCAGACAAGCTAAGAAACGAACGGCGGGACGCGGAAACAGCACTGCGGTCGGTGGCCATCACTCACCTCATGGGCGCCATCTTACCGCAGAATCCGGCGGAAGTTTCAATTCGCCTCAGCCTCGGCTGCCGCCGAGACTCAACTCGTTTGCCGCCCGATAAACCTCGTGGGCAACGTATCCTTAATCATGTGCTGCCGGACTAGCGTCCCTGGTCCGATTTCATTCACGCTTACGGATTCATGTAGATCCGAATTATGCTTTGAGTTGGAGGATGCGGCATGACCGCTGCAAAGAATCGCGCACACAAGCACTTGCGATTGGACTTGGCCAAAATCAAACGTGTACAGAAGCTGCTCCGCGCCCGTACCGAAACGGAAGCCATTGACTACGCTCTCGACTTAGTGATTTCCGAGCATGCAGGGAACCGATTGGCGCTTGCAGCGAATGTCCGGTTCGTGAAGAGCGGCATCCAGATCAAAGATGTGTACGGCGCTGAGAGTAACGCAGTCCGCTGATTCGTCGGCCTAGCTAGCCGCCGAGTGCTCCGCCGGAGAGGCGGCATGGTCGTGGTGCCCGGAACGGTGCTCTTTCTGCGCGGCCCGCAGATCGGCGTGCAGGGCGTCGAGCGCGGCGGTGGGCAGCTCGGCGCCCCACTCGTCCATTTCGTGCTCGTCCCAGTGCCCGTTGAGACGGATCGCCGAATCGGTCGTATCTTCCGGGAACGCCAGACGGTAGTTGCCTTCGCGGCTCAGCACGTCGCCGATCTGCCGTCCGGAGTGCATTTCGTACACGCGCCGCGTCGAAGTATCCCCGCTGTTGGTAAATACGAGCAGCACTTCGCCTTCCTCGCCGAAGTCGGGACGGTAGAACCACGCCTGCGGCGCATCGGCTTTTGGGCGGTGCCGCTTCCTTCCATGGACGGCTGCGGCGGCCGCCTCGTTCTCCTTGAGCTCGGTCGCTGAATCGAAATACAAAACTCTCTGGCAGGAATCGCAGACGATGAGCTGCTCGCCGTTGCGCACTTCGTTGTACGTCTGGGGACGCAGCATCACCTGGCATCCCATGCACTTGTGGTCGCGGACTTCCGCCAGCCCGCTGCCCCGAAACTTCATCACCCGATCGTAGTGGCGCAGCAGATCGGCCGAAATGCCCTGCCGCAGCCCGTCGCGCTTCGCGTTCCACTCGGCGAGCTTCGCCTGGTCCGCGGCGGTGATGTTGCGCGCTTCTTCCTTCTCTTTCTCAATCTCTGAAGTTTCTGCCTTCAATTCCGCTTCGGCGGCCTTGACTTCCTTCTCGCGCGCCTCGGCGTTGACCATCACTTCCAGAATGCGGTCTTCGTTGAGGCGGATCTCCTGCTCGGCAAACTGGATCTCGTGCAGCAGAGCCTTGTACTGCTCGTTGGTTTTTACGTCGAGCGACTGGTCGCGATATTTGGAAATTTTGCCTTGCAAGTCCTGGATGGCGGCTTCGAATTTCTTGCGGTTGGCTTCGTCTCCCTTGGCGGAAGCGCGGGCTTTTTCGAGCTGGGCTTTGGTCCCAGCCAGCTTTTCTTCGATCGCCGCTACCCGCCTGGGGAGAGCGGCAATCTCTTCCTGCAGTTTGCGGATTTCCTTGTCCGCGACCTGGAGTTGCAGCAGTTTTTCGATGTCAGGAAGCATCGGTCAGAGGAGGCATCTGACTTGATTCTAGCATGCGGAACACGCTCCCCTCGCGGCGGCGCTACCTTTCATGCTGGGATCTAGTTCTCTCCCGGCATCGGATGCCTGGCCTGATCGGCCTTCGGAACCAACTGCTGATACGTCGCGCGTGGCACGTGCGAATCCCAATAGCCCGCAGTCTTCGCAAATCCGACGATCCCGAAGAACAACACCGCAATCCCCGCTACCATGGCCCAGGCGGGCACCTTCGGCGCCTCTGGAGCAAGCGCTGGAATCTGCGGCAGCGAGAGGCTGAGCGCGTCCTTGGCCGGACATACCGCCACACATTCCAGGCACCCGGTACACTCCGCCGACTTGATCGTAATCAACGTGTCCACGGGCAGCGCCGACGGGCATGCTTGCGCGCACTTCGCGCAGTCAATGCACGTTTCCGGATTGCGCCGGATACGCACCGGGCTGAACAGCGACGCGATCCCCAGCAGCGCTCCGTAAGGACACAGATAGCGGCACCAGAAGTTCTGGATGAACAAAGACGCCACCAGCAGCACGCCGAGCACGATCGCGCCCGTCTCTCCCAGATGGCGGAAGAAGTTCAGCATTTTCACGTCGGCGATCACGCCGTACGGACTGTTCATGAAGGCTGCGATTTCGTCCACGGCCATCGAACTCACCGCCCATACAAAGAAGCCGAGCAGCAGATATTTCAGGCCGCGCAGCCCCACGTCGAGCCAGCGTGGCAGAAAGAAGTTGCGCTGGAAAACTTG
>Ga0209726_10003529_pt1 | contig 21130 bp, 16 predicted proteins | sample Subgrocontami54m_FD_187453 | JGI IMG/M metagenome (GOLD analysis project Ga0209726, IMG submission 187453) | Subsurface groundwater microbial communities from S. Glens Falls, New York, USA - GMW46 contaminated, 5.4 m (SPAdes) (version 3) | ecosystem: Environmental > Aquatic > Deep subsurface >... | reverse complement strand
CCCTTCCGCTCTCGCCGCTGCCACAGGAAGGCCATCCCGGTCATGCACAGCAGGTACAGCCACGGGCTGCGCGAGCCGCTTAACGTCAGCACGAACAGCAGCGGTGCTGCCAGCAGCACCACTTGCCATATCCGCATCCGCCAGTGCAGGCGCAGCAGGCCAAGCGAGATCAGCCCCAGCGTGATGTAATCGGCAAAATGATTGGGTTGCGCCATGTTGCCAAACACAGCGGCACCCGTCTTGACTACCACCACGGTATCTAGAAACGTGTGCCAGCGATAATGCTGCAACACACCAATCAGGGCATTCAATTCCGCCCCCAGCAGCAGGAACGCGGCCAGCGCCGTGGCCAGCACAGGCAGGCCCAACTCTTCGCGCAGCCGATGGCCGAGCATGATCAGCAGCGCCGCCCACAGCAGATACAGGGCATGCAGCAGGGCCTGGTTGAAATAGCCTATCTTGCCGAAAACAAACTGCACCAGGACAAGAAGCATCAACCCCATGGGCAGCAGGACGATGCGCGGGATTTCCGGCTGCCGCCAATAGCGCTGCGTCACCAGCAGGGGCATGGCGCACAAGCCGAGCACAAACGCCCCCCATTCCTGATAAAACGTGGTAATTGGATAGGCGTGGTAGTAATACAGAAAGGGCAAGACCCACATCAACCCGGCGAATGCCAGGCTGACGTGAGCCAGGCCGATCCTGAGGAAATGCTGCCGGAGTGTTGTGAGCGACGCCATCCCTAGCAGGCGCCCGCATTGCTGCCAGGTTTTGCCAAAGTGCTACTGCGCGTACAGCAAGGTGCAAACCCGCCTGCGTCCATGGCGAAACCCACATAATTGAGTGCGGCGGATTTTACTGGAATTTTTTGTACAGGGTTGCGTAATACAAAACCGGGATCACCACCAGCGTCAGAACGGTGGAGACCAGGATGCCGAAAATCAGGGAAATCGCCAGCCCGTTGAATATCGGGTCATCCAGAATAAACAGCGCACCCAGCATCGCCGCCAGCCCGGTCAAAATAATCGGTTTGGCACGCGCACCGGCGGCGCCAATCACCGCCTGCTGCAACGCCATCCCGTCGCGCAATTGCAGGTTGACAAAGTCCACCAGCAGAATCGAATTGCGCACGATGATACCGGCCAGCGCGATCATGCCGATCATCGAGGTCGCGGTAAATTGCGCACCGAGCAGCGCGTGCCCAGGCATCACGCCGATGATGGTGAGCGGGATCGGCGCCATGATGACCAGCGGCACCAGATAAGACTTGAACTGCGCCACCACCAGCAGGTAGATCAGCACCAACCCCACCGCATAGGCGATACCCATGTCGCGGAAGGTCTCAAAGGTTACCTGCCATTCACCGTCCCACTTCAGCGCATAGCCGGCGTAGGGATCGCCGGGCTGCCTGAAGTAATAGCTCTCCAGGTTGCCGCCCTGCTCCAGAGCCGTGCCGCTGAGCTTGCCGTTGATGCCGAACATGCCGTACAGCGGGCTATCCAGCTTGCCCGCCATGTCGCCGAACACATACACCACCGGCAGCAAATCCTTGTGATAAATCGGATAGTCGCGCTGCACCGGAATCACCTGCACCACCTCGGAAAGCGGCACTAAAACGCCATCGCGCGCGCGCACCTTGAGTTTCAGCACCTCATCAATATGGCTGCGCCGTTCGGCAGGCAGGCCGATACGCAACGGCGGCGCGTATTTTGCGCTGGCATCGTGCAGCGAGGCGACATCCTGGCCGGACAACGCCACGCCGATCACATCCACGATGTCGCGCGGTGCGACACCCAGCAACGCCGCCTTGCTCTGCAACACTTGCAGCAACAACTTGGGCGCGGGTTCCGTGACGGTATCGTCGATGCCGACGATGCCTTCGGTCTTGCCGAATTGATCACGCACCTTGCCGGCAGCCTTGCGCGCGCCCTCGTAATCCGGCCCGTAAATTTCCGCCACGATTGGCGACATCACCGGCGGGCCGGGCGGCACTTCGACCACCTTCACCTTCGCGCCCCGGGTGCTGGCGATTTTCTGTATCGGCTCCAGCACAGCGCTGGCGATCTCATGGCTGCTGCGGCTGCGATGATGCTTGTCGCGCAGGTTGACCTGGATATCGCCCTGCCCGGCGGCACTGCGCAAATAATATTGTCGCACCAGGCCGTTGAAGTTGATCGGCGAGGCCGTCCCCGCGTAAGCCTCGTAATCGGTGACTTCCGGCACAGTCGCCAGATAGCTGCCGATCTCATGCAGCACCGCACTGGTCTGTTCCAGTGCGGTACCGGTAGGCATGTCCACCACCACCTGGAATTCCGACTTGTTGTCAAACGGCAGCATTTTCAGTATCACCAGCTTCACCACCCCCAGCGACACCGCCAGCAGCAAGCCACCGATAATCGCCAACCACAACTTGCGCCGCGCCGGCTTGCCATGTTGGCCGTTGAGAAATGGTGTGAGTACGCGGTAAAACAAAGCCTCAATCTTTGCGCCTCCGAATGATGGGTTGCGCTGCGCTTCACCCATCCTACCCGCTGCCGTAGGATGGGTGGAGGGCGCAGCCCGCAACCCATCGTGCGCGCCCGCCAAACGCAGCACCAGCCACGGCGTGATGACGAACGCCACCGCCAGTGAGATCAACATGCCCATGCTGGCATTGATCGGGATCGGGCTCATGTACGGCCCCATCAAGCCGCTGACGAAAGCCATCGGCAACAGCGCCGCGATCACCGTGAAGGTTGCCAGGATGGTCGGGCTGCCCACTTCATCCACCGCCTCGGGAATAATCTCGGATAACGGCTGGTGCTGCGCCAGTTCGCGCCTTCTGTGGATGTTCTCGACGACGACTATCGCATCATCTACCAGAATACCGATGGAAAAAATCAGTGCGAACAGCGACACGCGGTTCAGCGTGAACCCCCACGACCACGAGGCAAACAAGGTCGCCGCCAGCGTCAACAACACCGCGATGCCGACCACCAATGCCTCGCGCCGTCCCATGGTGAGCCACACCAGGGCGACCACCGCCAGAGTTGCAAACAGCAACTTCTTGATCAGCTTCATCGCCTTGTCGTTGGCGGTCTCGCCGTAGTTGCGCGTGGTGCTGACCTGCACATCGGCGGGAATCACACTACCCTTGAGCTCATTCACCCGCGCCAGCAATTTGTCGGCAATTTCAACCGCATTCGCGCCGGGTTTTTTGGTAATCGCCACCGTCACTGCAGTGAATTCGCCCCTGGCCCTGATCTGCTTGTCTTCGGCAGCAGGCCCCGCCCCCAGCCACACATAGCTGCCCGGCTGATCCGCACCGTCCTGCACGATGGCGATGTCGCGCAGAAAAACCGGCTTGCCGCCGGACACACCGACCACCAACTGTTTCACTTCATTGGCATCGTTCAAAAAATTGCCGGTCTGCACCAGCACTTCGCGGTTGCCTTGCACCAGATTGCCGGCATTTTGCGACACATTGGCGGATTGCAATGCCGCGCGCACATCCTGAACGGAAAGCTGGTAGGCATTCAGGTTTTCCGGATCGAGCAGCACCCGCACCATGCGCTGCGTCGCCCCCAGAGTCGATACCTCGCGTGTTCCCTGGACGCGCTTTAATTCAGCTTCAATGGCATGTGCCACCTGGGTTAATTCGATGCTGCCGCCCACCGCCTGTTCACGCCATAAGGTGAACGCGACTACCGGTACATCGTCTATGCCTTTGGCTTTGATTATGGGCTGCAAAACCCCCAGCGTTGGTGGCAGCCAATCAGCATGCGAATTAATGACGTCATATAACTTGACCAGCGAAGGGACATGTTGCTCGCCGACCCTGAACTGCACGGTAAGTATCGCCATGCCGGGCTGCGACACAGAGTACACATGATCCACCCCGGCGATCTGCGACAGCACCTGCTCGGCGGGTGTCGCCACGGTATTCGCCACATCCTGAGCGGACGCACCGGGATAGGCGATCAGCACATTTGCCATGGTGACGTTGATCTGCGGCTCTTCCTCGCGCGGCGTCACCAGCACCGCAAACAGGCCCAGCAGCACCGCCACCAGCGCCAGCAGCGGCGTCATCTGCGAATGCAGGAAGAATTTTGCGATGCGCCCGGAGATACCCATGCCTTTAGCTTCTGGTGATTAGTGATAAGTGATTGGTAGTGGTGATGGGTGACGGGTGATTGGTGACAGGGCACTGGTTTTATCTCTTACCATTCACCCATCACTCATCACCGTTTTCCTATTACCGCTTTTCCATGCCCGCCCTGACCGGCTCCAGCGCCACCTGCTCGCCGGGGTTCAGCCCGGCCAGAATTTCGATTTCATCCTGCCCGGCAGCCTCCCCCAATCGCACCTGGCGCAGCTTCACCGCACCCTTGTCATCCACCACATACACCGCCGTCACCTCACTGCGGCGTACCACGGCGCTGGCCGGGATCAGCAGCTTGCTCGCTTTGCCCACCGTGAAGTGGACGCGCGCGAACATGCCGGGGTATACCTCCGACACGGTGCGCGTAAGCGTCTGGTGCGGGAGGAGGTGTCCAGCGGCTGCTCCCGCAGACGGCTGCTCCGCATAACCAGCGACTTGACCATCGTCTTTTGATGGCCTAGTCGGATGGCTAGCAGTTTCATCAGTAACGTGTTGCAGCCGCACACCCACTTCGCTGGCAGGCAGGTAGACACGAACTTGTGAGCTATGCGTGCGCGCATCGGCTGCGGGTTGCACCGTCACTGAAGCGGCCTGCACCCGGCGGTTGAAAGAGGGAAGCTCGATCATGGCTTGCGGATGCGCACCGATCTCCGCCAGCTTGTATTGCGGCACGTCAACGATGACGCGCATTTGTCCTGGATCGAAACCGGTCATCAGCGGCTTGCCGATGGTGACCATTTCGCCGACTTCCACCAGGCGTGCCGCCACCACCCCGCCATAAGGCGCGATGACCGCCGTGTAGCCGTGCGCCAAGCCGGCCTGCCCGGCTCCCGCTTCACTGGCAGCGGCCTGTGCCACTGCCATCTGGTAATCCGCCTGCGCCTTGTCCAGCGCGGCCTGGCTGATGAATTTCTGCGCGAACAACTGGCGCGAACGTTCGTAATTGGACTTGGCATTCTGCATGGCGGCCTGCGCCTGCATCACCTGCGCCTGGCTGCCGGCCAGCGCCTGAGCCGCTTCCCGCTCGTCTATGCGCAGGATGACCTGGCCCTTCCTGACCGTGTCGCCGACATCGAACAGTATCTCCTTTACCCTCCCGGCAATCTGCGCCGACACGGTGGATTGCCGCGTTGCCTCGACCACGCCATCGGCACTGTAGGTTTGCACCACCTCGCGATACTGCGCCGGCGCGACGGCAAGCCGCTCCGCCGCCTGCGCAGCGGATGCGGAAAATAAGGAAGAAAACCCGCAAACCAGCAGAAAAAACGCGCGATGCTCCATGTGAACCACCCGGATCAAAATAATTTACAATATAAGCATATTCTAATATATAGAAAAAAGCAAACCCCGCTACCCAGTGCAGAATACCTCGCGCATCATGTCCACCAGCTTAATGGTGCGCGGGTCGCCGATGCGGTAGTACACCCGGTTGGCGTCCTTGCGCGTAACCAGCACGCCCTTGTCGCGCAGGATGGCGAGGTGCTGCGAGATGTTGCTCTGCGAGGTGCCCACGTCAGCCACGATGTCCTGCACGCTGACCTCCCTGTCGCCCAGCACACACAGTATTTTCAGGCGCAGCGGATGGGCGATTGCCTTGACCGACAGCGAAGCCTGCAAAATGTCCTCGTCTTTATCTATTATCTTTTTCGTCATGGTCCGCCATACCTTCCCCGCCCGCCATCATGCGCTGCCCAGAAATCGTCTAAAATGGCACGCTGAATCCAGCAACTATTTATATTCTGATACTTTGATAGCGCAAAAGCCAGCATGAAAGTCACTCCTGTACTACTGCTCATCCTCGATGGCTTCGGCTACAGCGAAGATCCCGACCATAACGCCATCACCCAGGCGCGCAAACCGAACTGGGACCGGCTGTGGAATGCATATCCGCACACGCTGATCAATGCCTCGGAATTGCCGGTAGGTTTACCCAAGGGACAGATGGGCAATTCCGAAGTCGGCCACCTCAACATCGGCGCTGGCCGCGTGGTGTACCAGGAGCTCACACGCGTGGACATAGCAATCCAGGACGGCAGCTTCTGCACCAACCCGGCGTTTACCCAGGCCATCGCACAGGCAAAGCAACGCGGCACGGCGCTGCACATCATGGGGCTGCTGTCGCCCGGCGGTGTGCACAGCCACGAAGACCATATTCACGCCCTGCTGGAACTGGCTGCACGCGCCGGGCTGAGCAGGATATTCCTGCACGCCTTTCTCGACGGGCGCGACACGCCTCCAAGAAGCGCCGCGCAGTCGCTGCAACGCTTGCAGGACAAGTGCGCCGCGCTCGGGGCCGGACGCATCGCCTCCATCATCGGGCGCTACTACGCAATGGACCGGGACAACCGCTGGGAGCGGGTGCAACCGGCTTACGATATGCTGACCCAGGGCAAGGCCGCGTTCAGCGCCGCCACGGCGGCAGAAGGTTTGCAGCTGGCCTATGCGCGCGGCGAGAACGATGAGTTCGTGAAGGCCACTGTCATCGGCGAACCCCATTTCATGCAGGATGGCGACGCGGTGGTGTTCATGAACTTCCGCGCCGACCGCGCGCGCGAAATAACCCGCGCCCTGACCGATGCGGCGTTCGACAAATTCGTGCGCGAGCGCTTTCCCAAGCTGGCGAGCTATGTCACGCTGAGCAGCTATGGTGAGAATTTCAGCCACTTGCCCGCAGCCTTTTCACCTGCGGCCATCCGCAACGGTTTCGGCGAATACATTTCCGGGCTGGGGCTCAAGCAATTACGCATCGCTGAAACGGAGAAATACGCGCACGTCACCTATTTTTTCAACGGTGGCAACGAGCAGCCCTACCCCGGTGAGGACCGCATCCTGGTGCCCTCGCCCAAGGTGGCGACTTATGACCTGAAGCCGGAAATGAGCGCGTTTGAAGTGACCGGCAAGCTCGAAGCGGCGATCCGCAGCGGGCAGTACCATTCCATCATCTGCAACTACGCCAACGGCGACATGGTCGGCCACACCGGCATCCTGGAAGCGGCGGTCAAGGCGGTGGAGGCGCTGGATGCATGCATCGGCCGCGTGGTGGATGCAATGCAGGAATGCGGCGGCGAGGTGCTGATCACCGCCGACCACGGCAACGCCGAACAGATGATAGACCACACGACCCACCAGGCGCACACCGCGCACACCCTGAACCTGGTGCCGTTCCTGTACATCGGACGCAAAGCGCACATGGCCGGCGGCGGCGCGCTGCGAGATGTCGCCCCCACCCTGCTGGCCATGATGGGTTTGCCGCAACCGCCGGAAATGACGGGCAAGCCGCTTATCACCCTCCAGTGACCGCGCCCATTCGTCCAGCGTTGCTGTGCCTTTGCCTGGTGGCGGGCATCGGCAGTGCGCATGCTTCGCGGCAGGACGAACTGGAAAATCTGCGCAGGCGCATCACCAGCTTGCAACAGGAACTGGAGAAAACCAGCGAATCCAAATCCGAGGCGGCGGATGCGCTGCGCGAATCGGAGCGCGCTATCAGCAACAGCAACCGCAAGCTGGCCGAACTGGCGCAACAACAGCGCACCGCCGGCCACACCCTGGTGCAATTGCAACAACAGGCGCGGCAACTGGAACGGGACATGCAGGGACAGCAGGTGTTGCTGGGAAAAATGTTCCACCAGCAATATCTGGGCGGCAAGCAGGAGTATCTCAGGCTGCTGCTCAACAACCGCGACCCAAACCAGGTCGCGCGCGAAATGCAGTATTACGAATACATCGCCCGCAGCCGCGCGACATGGCTCAAAACCCTGCGCAGCAATCTGGCTCAGTTGAATTCGGTCACGACCCGGACCCGGCAGAAAAGTGCGGAGATCGCCGCGCTGCAGGAAGAACAGAAATTGCAGAAACAAACCCTGGAAAAAGACAAGCGTACACATCAACAGGTGTTCGGCAAAATTGCGCACCAGCTCAAGCAACAGCGCCGCGAAATCGGCCGCCTGCAACGCGACGAGAACCGCCTGGCGCAACTGGTGGAGAAACTCTCCAGAATGCTGGCACAGCCGAAAGGCAAGGGGTTGTTCAGCAATGACAATCTGCCCGACGACCGTTTCGACGGCAGTCCGTTCGAGCAACTCAAGGGCAGGCTGGTACTGCCGGTGAAAGGCGAGGTGAGCGGCAAATTCGGCACCACCCGGCCGGACAGTACAGTGCTGTGGAAAGGCCTGTTTCTGCGCGCCGCCACCAACCAGGCGGTCAAGGCAGTGGCAGCAGGGCGGGTGGTGTTTGCCGACTGGCTGCGCGGCTTCGGGAACTTATTGATCATAGATCATGGCAAAGGCTACATGAGTTTGTACGGCAACAATGAAACCCTGTACAAACAGGTGGGAGACGTCTTGCGCGGGGGCGATACCATAGCCGCCGTAGGCAACAGCGGCGGAAATGAGGATTCCGGTTTATACTTCGAACTGCGCCACGAGGGAAAACCCCTGGATCCGATGAAATGGATCACCCGGTAATACCGGGGTGCAGCAAAAACATCACTCTAATGAGGTCACACATGCGTAGTCGTATCGAAAAATTTGGATTGGTCGGGCTGGGCCTGATCGCCGGCATACTGGTCAGCCTGCACTTCTCCGCCGTTGCCGACAAGGACACCGAGACGACCCTGCCGATAGAGGAGCTGCGCGCCTTTTCCGAAGTGTTCGGTCGCATCAAGAGTGACTACGTGGAACCGGTCAGCGACAAGAAGCTGATCACCGAGGCAATTAACGGCATGCTGACCGGACTGGACCCGCATTCCGCTTATCTGGATGCCGACAGCTTCAAGGAACTGCAGGTTGGCACCCAGGGTGAGTTCGGCGGTCTGGGCATCGAGGTCGGCATGGAAGATGGCCTGGTAAAAGTCGTCTCGCCGATCGAGGACACACCCGCATTCCAGGCAGGCATAAAGAGCGGCGACCTGATCTTCAAGCTTGACGACACGCTGGTGAAAGGATTGTCGCTGAACGACGCGGTCAAACGCATGCGCGGCAAGCCGGGCAGCAAAATCACTCTGACGGTGCTCCGCAAAAACGAAACCCATCAACTGACATTCACCCTGACACGCGCTGTCATCAAGGTGCAGAGCGTCAAGTCCAAGCTGGTCGAGCCCGGCTATGCCTTTATCCGCATCACCCAATTCCAGGATCACACCGGTGAGAATCTTGCGAGCGCGCTGGAAAATTTATCCAAGCAGAGCGAAGGGGGAATTAAAGGTCTGGTGCTGGACCTGCGCAACGATCCGGGCGGCCTGCTCAACAGCGCGGTGGGAGTGTCCGCCGCCTTCCTGCCCAAGGATGTGCTGGTGGTTTATACCGAAGGACGCAATGCGGATGCAAAGATGCGCCTGACTGCTTCCCCGGACAACTACGCGCGCGGCCATAACGAGAAGGCCGATTACCTGAAAGACCTGCCGCCGGCGATCAAGGACGTGCCGATGATCGTGCTGGTAAACGGCGGTTCCGCGTCTGCCTCCGAAATCGTCGCCGGTGCACTGCAAGACCATAAACGCGCCATCATCATGGGCACGCAAACCTTCGGCAAGGGTTCGGTGCAGACCATACTGCCTCTGGGCAACAACACCGCGATCAAGCTCACCACCGCGCGTTACTTCACGCCCAACGGACGCTCCATCCAGGCCAAGGGCATAGTCCCCGACATCGCCGTGGAAGATCCGCTGACCGGCCCCTTTCACATGAGCATGCGCGAAGCCGATTTGGAGCGCCACCTGACCGATAATCACCAACCCGAGGAGAAAGCGGCTGGCGAGAAACCCGCAACTCCGGCTAAAGCTGCTCCGGCCGTCAAATCCAAGGAAGACGAAACAACCAAACCGGAAGTCACGGAGTTTGGCTCAAAAAATGACTACCAGTTGAGCCAGGCCCTGAACGTGCTGAAAGGGATGAATATCCTGCACGGGAAATAAGCGTGGCTCGCTCCCACGGCGTATGAACGATCAACAACTGCTGCGCTACAGCCGACATATCCTGTTGCCGGAAATCGGCATCGAGGGCCAGCAGAAGTTGCTGGGCGCACACGCGCTGGTAATCGGCGCCGGCGGGCTGGGTTCTCCCGCCGCCCTGTTTCTCGCCGCCAGCGGCGTGAACACCCTGACGCTGTGCGATGGCGATACGGTGGACCTGACCAACCTGCAACGCCAGATCCTGCATCGCACTTCCAGCATCGGCATGCCCAAGGCAGCTTCCGCGCAGGCTGCGCTCGCCGGGATCAATCCCGAGGTGCACATCATCGCGCTGAATGAACGCGTGGATGAAGCGCGCCTGCTCGAACTGGCGGCGCAAGCCGACGTGGTGCTGGATTGCAGCGACAACTTCGCCACGCGCTACGCGCTTAACCGGGTCTGCGTGCAGTTGAAGAAACCATTGGTGTCCGGCGCCGCCACCCGCTTCAACGGCCAGGTAACGGTGTTTGACCTGCGCCATGCGCATAGCCCGTGCTACCACTGCCTGTATCCGGAACAGACCGAGGCCGAAGAAACGCGCTGCGCGGTGATGGGCGTATTTGCCCCGCTGGTCGGCATCATCGGCAGCCTGCAGGCCGCCGAAGCGCTCAAACTGCTGCTGGATGCAGGCACGTCGCTTGGTGGAAAATTGCTGCTGCTGGATGCGCTGCACATGGAACTGCGCACAGTCAAACTGAACCGGGACAACGCCTGTTCCATTTGCGCCCCAATGACGGGAAACTAGCACATGGAAAAAATCCGCCTCTCCAAACTGATGTCCGAACAGGGCCTGTGCTCGCGCCGCGAAGCGGACAGCTACATCGAACGCGGCTGGGTGCTGGTGGATGGCAAACCGGTCACCGAACTGGGCACCCGGATTGATCCCGCACAGCGCATCACGCTGAACCGCGCCGCGCAGATTCAGCAACACACGCGCGTGACCATCCTGCTGAACAAGCCCGTCGGCTATGTTTCCGGGCAGGCGGAAGACAACCACAAGCCCGCCGTCACCCTCATCAACGCCGCTTCGCGCTTTGCCGGAGATCAATCGCCGCTGCATTTCAGCGCCGCGAACCTGAAAGGCCTCGCCCCCGCAGGCCGCTTGGATATTGACTCGCAGGGCTTGCTGGTGCTGACCCAGGATGGCCGCATCGCCAAGCAACTCATCGGCGAGGACTCCCTCATAGACAAGGAGTACCTGGTGCGCGTGCAGGGCAAGATTGCGGGCAATGGTTTACAGATGTTGAACCACGGCCTGAAACTGGACGGCGAAGTGCTCAAGCCAGCCAGGGTAAGCTGGCAGAATGACGACCAGTTGCGTTTTATTCTGCACGAAGGAAAAAAGCGCCAGATCCGCCGCATGTGCGAACTGGTCGGCCTGAAAGTCACCGGGCTGAAGCGCGTGCGCATCGGCAAGGTCAAGCTGGGCGACTTGCCTACCGGACAGTGGCGTTATTTGCGCGCGGATGAAAAGTTCTAGGGTAGTCACGTAGGTTGGGTTAGCAGCTTTATCGCGTAACCCAACAAACCCAATCTGCAACACCGATAAATGCCCAGCACGCATCAACACCGGCACTTGGAAAGATGATTTTGTTTTGTTGGGTTACGGTGGTGTCAACTTCTCAAACTCGAAGAGCTTAGAGAATTGCCTGCCTTTGGTGCAAAAACCCGCGCCTAACCCAACCTACCGCGGCAACTTGATGTGAAACGTTTTTCCTATCGCCTCAACAAATTCCGGGCTATCCCACTCGTGAGCTCCGCGAACTTTTTCGAGCACGCGGCCGTTTGCATCCACCAGAATGGTCAATGGAATGGTGTTGGCACCCAGCATGTTTTCCAGGAACACCTTGCTGTCAAGGTAGTTAACAAACGAAATTTTCGATTTCTTGATAAATTCCGCAGCCGCATTGCCATCGTCGTCGGTTGAGATGCCGATAACATTGAATTGTTTTCCGCCATAGCGGCGGTAAAGCCGCTCCAGCGATCCCATTTCCGCCCGGCAGGGGCCGCACCAACTGGCCCAGACATTGATGATCAGGGGTTTCCCCTTAAAATCAGAAAACTTTTTCGTATTCCCGGAAAACCCATGCAACGTCGCCTCGCGCAGGTAACCGCCGACCTCGACCTCGCCGGGTGTGCCCGCAAACGCAGTTGTGGATATTGCTGTTGCCCAGAAAAAAACCAGAAAAATTGCTTTCATGTACAAATCTACCTATTCATTGAAACACCAGCCGACGCTCATTGATGCCGCCAAGACCAATACCATTCACTTAGTACCCAACCGCTCGCCCTGAGGTATCGAAGGGCATGCATCAAGTGGTTCGATACCTCACCACGAACGGTTAAAGTGAACAGTATTGCCGCCAAGACCGAAGTTTATCATCCGGCCTTGCCGGTCAATCTATTTCAAAAGCGGATGATCCTTGGGCAATTGTTTTGAATACCAGATTGCAAGTTTGTGCCGCAAGGATTTTTCGGCGACCTGATCTTCCGGCAAGGGTTGAATGACTTTATCGTGGACCAGCAACCTATAGATGTATAAAAGTTTCTCGCTCGCCGAATCAGTTGCTTCAAACTCGACCACGCCCCGCCCCTCCGCATACTTCACTCCTGCGAGTAAAGCTTCCTTGAACAATGCCGCTTCATTTTTCAGTTTCTTCATGGTGATCCCCGTAATTTTTTCTCTAGCGTCAATCTTATGTATTATGGAAGCAATCGGGCCACGCGGGTAGCGGGAAAATTGCGCCGCTGCGCATGGCTTTCCAATGGGTTCAGTTATAGACTAAAACCAATTGGGCCGATTGAATTTTTTGCAATTACCCCGAGGCTGTAAAAGATACACCTCAAAAAAACCGTCATCGCGAGAAGCAAAGCGACGTGGCGATCCAGGAAACTGTATGATCGAAAAGGAAGCATGGATTGCTTTCCGCCACGCTTCGCTCGCGGCTAAAGGCCGCTCGCAATGACGAATTTCAGGTTTTTCGAGGTTCCAACAGGTTTAGGAGATATTTCATGGCAGAAGAAAAGAAGGAAGCATGGCTGAATTATCTGGCGTTGACGACTGTGATATTCGCGGTTTGTGCGACATTGTCCACGTTCAAGGGAGGAGGATTCTCCACCCGTTCCGTGATGAGCCAGTCACAGGCATCCGACCAGTGGGCTTTTTATCAATCCAAATCCATCAAGTCCTACATTTATCAAATGCAAAAGGAAACGTTGGAGCTGAAGCTGTTGGATTTGCCTAAATCCTCCCCCGAAGGAGAGGCAAATACCCTTAAAGAAAAAACAGCCGAGTACAAAAAAAAGATAGAGAAATATGAACAGGAAAAATCCGAAATTCAGGAAAAAGCCAGGCAACTGGAGAGCGCTCGAGACGAATCCCAAAAACACTCCCAGGCATTCGGTGTGGCGATTATTTTCCTGCAAATTTCCATCCTGCTTTCCTCCATTGCAGCGCTGCTGAAAAAGAAGATGGTTTGGTATGGCGGCATGGCGACTGGTTTAGTCGGGCTATTCTATTTCGTGGATGGTTTCATTTTAATCCTGTAATCTGCAAACGCGATTGAGTTCGCTTGGGGTTGCTATCGCCATGACGCTCACCGCACTGATTGCCAGCTACGGCTACTATGCCCTGTTCGTTGGCACTTTTCTGGAAGGCGAGACGGTGCTGATTGCCGCCGGCTTCGCCGCCCACCGCGGAATATTGGACTTATCCTGGGTAATCGCGATTGCCTTTGTTGCCAGCACGCTGGGGGATCAGTTGGCGTTTCTCTTCGGGCGGTGGCACGGCGAGCGGCTGTTGCAGCGGTTTCCCGCCCTGCGCCGCAAGGTACCTGTCGTGCAGGCCCTGTTGGATCGTTACCATGTTCCGCTCATCCTCGGGGTGCGGTTCTTTTATGGATTGCGCATTGCCGGGCCCTTCGTGATCGGCATGAGCAACCTTCCATTTCCGGTATTCGCTTTACTCAACATGGTCGGCGCCCTTGTTTGGGCTGCTGCCGGGGCATTAGCCGGGTACTATTTCGGCATGGCGCTGGAAATCTGGATTGCCAATCTTAAACAATTTGAGGAAGCGGTGCTGGTCATAATCATTGTGGCGGGAACCGGTATATGGTTATGGAGGCGGAAGCGCAAATCCAAACACCCTGATGAAAATCACGTTTGAGTGATGTTTAATCCAGGAACTCGAACTCCGCCACAAGTATGTGGTGGTCCGAGGCCTTTGTCTGTTTCACGGCGTAGCGCACCGGGTGCAGGTGCCGGCTGTAGAAAATATGGTCGAGCACGTAGGAGTGTCGGCGCCACGTGGCTTCTCCAGTCTGCACGGTCTGATAACCGGTTTCGGCAAACTGCCGAACCAGCGAGTCGTACTTGCTGACGTTGAAATCTCCGCTAAGCAATGTAGGGCCGTCAGAACGGCGCAACAGTTCGACGACGAGTTGACGCTGTTCAATATGACTTTCACTTGATGACTTGAGCATGAAATACGCCAGAAGATGGGTATTGAGGAGCTGGAGTTCGCGGCCGGCAAGCGTGGTTTTTGCGCCAATAAGAAGGCGGTCGGTGGGTGTTTTTTTTTCGCCCTGAAATTCGAACGTGACAGGCGATGACGGCAGATCGTACCGAAATGTATCGCGCAATGGCGTCTTTGAGAAAATGGCCAGTCCTATGCCGAAAGGCAATTCGCGCGGGTCGGCTTTCGGATATGAGAAATAACTATGGTAGCCCTTGAGTGCCGCGCTCAGCCGGGTGTAATTAGGCGGGGGATGGAGCTGCACGCCGCCGGGAAGGGCATGTTCTACTTCCTGCAGCATCACAACATCGGCATCGTGGCTGAGAATTTCCGAGATGGTCAGCTCAAGGTTGACAGGCGCGTGGTCGGGATCCGCATCGTCCCAGTTTTGGCCGAACTGCATATTGAATTGAAGAACTTTGAACATACTCATAGGTACGGCACGGTATTGTCAAATTATGTACATGATAGCGCGAAAACAGCAAAGTAAAAAATCGTTGGCTCAAGTTTGAAGTGCAACAGTTAGCGATTTGCAGAATACATGACTTGGGAAAACGCCGAATAAGTATGTCATCGCGAGGAGTGAAACGACGTGGCGATCCACAACTATGTGATCCTTGATGCTTTCTGGATTGCTTCCCGCCACGCTTCGCTCGCGGCTAAAGACCGCTCGCAATGATGGTCTTGGGGTTGTTCACAGCGCTTCCTTAGTAATTCCTGATCCGAGCCTCTTTCCCGGGTAGTTTCCTTCGAACCTCGAAGATACACTCGTGGTGCACTTGAGACCTTCGCGCTGCAAAACTCAGCCTCAAATAACTTTCTCGATCAGCTTGCGCACCGGCGAGGGAATGGCGGCACGCAAGGCATCCCTCATATCCAGCCACACCCTGCCCGGCTCCTGCATCTGCCGGGGTTTGTGCGTGACCTGCAGCAGCAGCGGCGCGATATGCAATTTGAAATGGGTGAAGGTGTGCGTGAAGGGTGGGGGTGTTCCACATGAATACTTACCCCGTTCGTGGCCTCGCAGAGGTTCTCGCACCCTGTGGGTGTGAGGTGTCGAACCAGAACGGGGCTTGAGTCCGTGGCCCTTCGATACGCCATGCTTACCCTGTGCTGAGCCTGTCGAAGCATCAGTGCGAACGGATTCTATCCCTCGTTGAGCGCACCAGACCAACGCTGCCGCTTCGTTCTCGAACTGCGGCGGACACCACAGGCCGCCCCAGATGCCGCTGCCGGGGCGCTTTTCCAGCAGGATGTCGGAGCCGCTGAGCAGCAACAGGAAAGTGCTGTGTTTTTCCGGCAGCATTTTGCGCGGGCGCGGGGCGGGCAGTTGCGCGACACGTCCGCTTTGATTTGCCGCACATTCCTCCCGTAACGGGCAAAGAGCGCATCGCGGTTTGCTGCGCGTGCAGACTGTTGCGCCCAGGTCCATCAAGCCTTGCGTGTAAGTCGCTATGTCGCGCATTGGCAACAGCGTTTCGGCCTGTTGCCACAGTTGCGTCTCAATTTTTTTCTCGCCGGTGTAGCCTTCGACGGAGCAGTAGCGCGCCAGTACCCGTTTGACGTTGCCATCGAGAATCGCACGCCGCTCATGGAACACCAGGGCGCTGATGGCGGCAGCGGTGGAACGGCCTATGCCGGGCAGAGCAAGGATTTCGTCGAAGTTGCGCGGGAATGCTCCGCCATGTTGCTGCATGATGAGCTGCGCCGCACGGTGCAAATTTCGCGCACGCGAGTAATAGCCCAGCCCGCTCCAGTGCGCCAGCACCTCGTCTTCACTCGCCGCCGCCAGCGCTGGGAGGTCCGGGAAGCTTGTTACGAAACGCCGGTAATAGGGGATGACGGTGGCAACCTGGGTCTGCTGCAGCATGATCTCGGACAGCCACACGCAGTAGGCATCCGCACCCTGCCACGGCAAGCCGTGTCGGCCATGCCGGCGTTGCCAGTGTATGAGGAGCGTTGCAAAATCACCCATGGATGGATTGTTCTGTGCGGGCGCGGCTAATCTCACACTCCCATCGGGGTTTATTTAAACAGGCCCTTCAGGCCACCCTTGAGTTGATCCAGCAGCCTGCCTTTCACCTCTTCCTTCTTGGCCTCGACCTTCTGCTTCGCCGCCTCGCTGACCATCGCGCCGAAATCCAGTGTGTATTTGAGGTCGGTGAATGGCCCGCTCAAATGCACCGGCACGGTGATGCCGCCGGCGCTGTCCTTGCTGCCCTGCCCTTCCAGCGTTTTCGCCAGCGTGGCCTTGGCCAGGTAGTTGATGCTGTCGTTGCCGATGTTGATGTCGCCGTTGCCGGAAATGCGCAGCAGCGGTGATTTCAGCGAGAGGTCATCGTTGTGCGCCACGCCGTTGTTCACCTTGAAACTGGCCTTGAACTCGCTGAAGTCGGTTTTCTCATCCCTGTTGGCCGCCTGGGTCTGCGCCGCACCACCCTTGCCCAGCATGGCTTGCGCGTCGCGCAATTTACTGGCGATATTGATGCCCTTGACCGCACCATCCGCAAGGTTCAGTGCCATGCTGCCACCGAGCGCTTGCTTGAGCGCAGTTATGGTATCACCCTGCGTATTGAGGTTGAGCGACACATTGCCCTTGCCTTCCAGCATGTCAAAGTTGGCGGCATCCTTGAGCAACGGCGCGATGCTAATGCCGCTGAGATTTTCATTGATGGCGAAGCCCGGTTTGGCTGGTGCGGCATTCACCGTGGCGCTGCCATTCATGCTGCCCTGATACAGATTGGCGGACAGCGGGTTGATGTCGAGCACTCCATTGTGCGCCTTCATGCCGAGGCGCAGCTGCGACGATTTTATATTGGCGACCTTGAGCGTGCCGATGCGCAGGCTGCCATCCAGATTGAGCTTCCTCAGAGCGGAAAGGTCAAGCGGCTGCTCCGCTGCCGCAGCACCGGCCTTGGCGGGGGCGCCCTCGGCTTTCTTCGGCAGGTACAAGTCGGCATCGAGCTGGTCCACGTCCACATCGAAGCGGATGGCCGGGTTGGAAAAGCCGTTCAGCGCCACTTTGGCCTTAACCCTGCTTTGCAGCAAGCCGCCCGCAAGATTGGCCTGCACGCTCTGCCGTCCGGCGTCCACCTGCACGCTGCCCTTCATCTCGCTGCTGACCGATTTGTTCGGCAGCTTGTCACCCGTGGCATTCACCGCAATCGTGAGATCGGACAGGTTGAATTGCGGTATTTCAAGGTTGCCATTCACGGGCGATGTCAGCCTCACCCTGAAAGCCTGTTCCGGTTGCTTCATGTCCAGTCCCAATGTCAGCGAACTGGTTTTGAACGATTGTGCATTGCCTTCCAGCATGGGCGATGAAAGGCTGGCCACAAGATTGTCAATGCCCGGCACCGCACCTTTAGCCTGCAAATCCAGCCCTTCCAGGCGGTAGGCCAGCTTCTCCAGATCGAAAGTGAGCGTGGTTTTCAGCTGTGCGGCAAGGTCCAACCTGGGTTGGTCAGCCTTGAGCACTGCGGTAAATTCAATTTTTGCCGGTACTCCATCTGCAATGCGTCCGGTCTTTATATTGATGTCTTTCAGCGCATATTGCGCACCGCTGGTTTCATCGCGGTAAGTCAGTCCGGCTTTTTCCACGCGCACCGAAGCGATGCCAAAGGCAGACAATCCGCTGTCAGGCTTCGCTGGTGCGCCTGCGGACTTGCTATCGTCTTTTTCCAGCAGGTCGTCAATATTGGTCTTGCCGTTTTTCAGCTTCACCAGCGTAACCTTCAGGCCGCTGACCGCCACCTCGCCCACCACCACTTTTCTGGAAAACAGCGGCAGCAGCGCCAACGAGACATGGGCGCTGTCAAGCGCGGCGAATTCCTTTTCGCTCCTGAATTCGGACAGGGAAGCCTTGCCGATATCGGCGCCTATGCTGGGGAAGAAAGTCAGCTTGATGTCGCCATCCAGTTTGAGGGTGCGCTGCTTCTTTTCCTTCACCAGTTGGATGGCTTGCGCCTTGTAATCATTGGGATTGAAAGTCGCGGCGATATAAGCCACGCCTGCCGCCGCCAGAACGCCGGCACCGCCTATGCCCAGCAAACCATATTTGAGGAATTTATTCATGGCGCCGCTCCTTGAGTATGATGGAGCGATTATAAACGAAGCCCAAACCTGCTGAATGCTGCGAGTTGTCGCTAGCCCGGGCGAAGCATTTGCGCGGGTTTACCGCGTTTGTATGCAAGGCATGGGGCTAATCCGGCAAAGCAATCTTGTTGTCGGTGCTGAACTGGTAATCGTGAAATATATGCTCAGCGCTGAGTGCCTGGTAGCTGCCGTCCGGCAAGCGGCGCGTGGTGTCCTTGAGCCGGTAGGTATAGTGTCCGCAGGTCCAGCACTTATAGTTGCGCATGTGGGTGCACAGGCAGGTCTTGTCCATCACGGAGATATTTTTCGCGCCCGGGTGCGCCGCCACTTCGCGGTTGTAGGCATCAATGTAAGCGCAATTGCCGCTGGCATCGAGCAGGTAGCCGTAGGACTCGCAGCCGGGGCGGATGCCCGAGCCGATGGCCGGCGTGTTTTTCAGCATACGCATCGGATAGCCGGTGGGCGAGATGGTGTTGACCACGATATCGTCTTCGCCGGCCTTGAAATATTCCTGCATCACGTCCCGCGGCAGGCCGCATTCACGTGCCACGGTAAAGCGTGTCGCCACTTGCACCGCTGCCGCGCCTTCCTCGAGGAAAGATACGGCATCGCTGCCGGTAAAAATTCCCCCGGCGGGAATGAGCGGAATATCCAGATGCTCGGTTTGCAGATAGCGGTGGATCTCATTCACGATAGTGCGCAAATCGTATTTTGCCCAGTCCATGCCGAAACCCAGATGACCACCGGCAAGCGGGCCTTCCACCACGATAAAATCCGGCAGGCGGTTGGTTCTGGCATTCTTGCGCAGAAACAGTTGCAGCGCGCGCAGCGAGGAAACGATGATGCCGAGCTTGGCATCGCGGAAACGCGGGTGGTCTTCTATCAGCGCAAACGAACCAAGATGCAGCCCTGCGGCTAGCGTGATGCCGTCTATGCCGGCATCCAGCGCGCTGCGCAGGCGCACGGCAAGGGTCTCGCGCGGCGCGTTCATGGTGAGTTTTTCCATGCAGTTGATGAAAATCATGCCCTCGCCGCGCTTGGCTTCCATGGCATGGCTCACGTGCAGACGCGTGGCCTCGGCAACCTGACCGAGATCAAATTTCACTGCAGACTTGTCAGGGTTGTCGAGGTTATATTTGTACTGCTGGAGTTTGTCTTTGACGAAATCGGTGTCGTAGCGCCGATCCGTAACAGCGGGCAGCATGGCATCGGAAATGTGGCCGATTCCGCCCAGACGCGCAGCCTCCAGCGCAAGATCTGCGGTCGAGATATCCACGCCCATCCCGCCAATCACGATCGGCACCAGTTCCTGCTTGCCAAAGCGCAAGCGGAAATCATCCACGCATTTCATTGCCATCCTTAATACTGAACCAAGGTGCTATATTACCTTGGAATAGCTGGCATGTTCCTGTCTCGTGCGTAGATATTTGTCGAAAACCATGCAGATGTTGCGGATTAACATGCGCCCCTTGGGCGTGACACTGATCCAATCCGGCCTGAGCTTGAGCAGCCCTTCGCGTTCGTATTCCTTCAACTCACCGAGTTCGGTGGCGAAGTAGTGGTCGAAGTCGATGAGGTAGGCGATATTAAAAGCTTCCTTGGAAATCTCGAAATGGCACATCAAGGCCTGGATGATGGCGCGGCGCACCAGATCGTCGGCATTCAACTCCATGCCGCGCATGATGGGCAATTCGTTGCGGTCGAGCGCGTCATAGTAGTCTTCCAGTTCGCGGAAGTTCTGGCTGTAGGTGGGGCCAATCTTGCCGATTGAACTCACCCCTATCGCCACCAGGTCGCAATCGGAATGCGTGGAATAGCCCTGAAAATTACGGTGCAGCCTGCCTTGGCGCTGCGCTATCGCCAGTTCGTCGTCCGGCTTGGCAAAGTGATCCATGCCGATATACACATAACCGGCATCAGTCAGCATCCTGACCGCCAGGCTGAGGATGTCCAGCTTGACCTGCGGCGCGGGCAATTCTTCCTCATGGATGCGGCGCTGCGGTTTGAAAATGGTGGGCATGTGCGCATAGTTGTAGATGGACATGCGATCCGGATTGGCGGCAATCACCTTCTCCAGGGTGGCCTTAAAGCCCGTCAGGGTCTGCTTGGGCAACCCATAAATAAGATCGAGACTGACGGATTTGAAACCGTTGGCGCGCGCTGCACGGATCACCTGCAACGTTTCTGCCTCACTCTGAATACGGTTTACCGCGCGCTGCACCTGCGGATCGAAGTCCTGCACGCCGATACTGATGCGATTGAAACCCAGTTCCGCAAGCAGGATAATGGTCTGGTCGCTGACCTTGCGCGGGTCGATTTCAATGGAATACTCGCCATTTTCCACCAGCTTGAAATGCTGCCGGATAGCGCCCATCAGTTGGCGCATCAGGTCGTCGCTGAGGAAGGTCGGGGTGCCGCCACCCCAGTGAAGTTG